>Ga0172372_10011161_pt1 | contig 11440 bp, 10 predicted proteins | sample LakKiv5m_2_FD_114544 | JGI IMG/M metagenome (GOLD analysis project Ga0172372, IMG submission 114544) | Freshwater microbial communities from Kabuno Bay, South-Kivu, Congo - kab_092012_9.5m | ecosystem: Environmental > Aquatic > Freshwater > Lake | place: Democratic Republic of the Congo... | reverse complement strand
GTTTCGTTCCATTGGTCTCAATAGCTATTTCAAAACCAAGTTTATGAAGTTCGGATATGAGGGGTTCGTCTAACTGTAGCAACGGCTCGCCACCGGTGCAGACCACGTACCTCAAGTCGGCACCGCTTGCACTACCCCACTCGCTCTCGATTCTCAGGGCCAGATCGGTTGCCGTCTCAAACTTACCCCCACCGAGTCCGTCAGTGCCAACAAAATCGGTATCGCAGAACCTACAAATTGCGCTCCCCCTATCTTTTTCTAGACCTGTCCATAAATTACAGCCCGCAAAGCGACAAAATACTGCCGGCCGGCCACTTTGAGCGCCCTCGCCTTGTAGGGTGTAAAAAATTTCTTTAACTGAATACGTCATCGTTAGACCGGCAGAGCAAGTTCGCTCCCCTCCCAGGTCAAAATCGCTCCGCAACCTCTCGTCTGATAGAGATCGATTCGGTTCAACCCCGGCACAAGGTCACAGGTTTGCCTTTTTAACCACCGCGCAACACTCGCGCAGTCCGTATCTTTGATACCAGGCAAATCATAGAGCGGTTGGTGATCAATTTTTTTAAAAATAGGATCAAACAGTTGCTTTACATCACCAAAGTCTATGGTCCACCCCATCACAGTATCAATGGGCCCTGCTAAGTGCAGACGAAGCACGAATGTATGCCCATGGATCTCTCCTCTGGGGTCTCCTGACGGCGCATAACTCAAACGGACCGCGCTATCTAAAGTGAATTCTTTCCAAATTCGGTAATTAGCCCCGTCAAAGTTTGCACCGCACGTAGCAGTCTCATAAACAGTCACCCAGGATAACTCGGGAATACTTTGCTTTAACTGCTGCCAGATCCATGACGAAAGATTCTCGCTCGTTGGATTTTCTAGCCCAGGAATTTCATTCAAGCACTTTAGATGCAGACGATCATGGATGGGTTGCCACCGCGCATCAATAAGATCGTAATCGATGGCAATATCTTTACCGTCAAGATCCGTGTTTACGTGCAGGATGACTTCAAATCCGTGTCCATGCATCCGTCCACACTTATGACCAATCGGCACTCTGGGCAAACGATGTGCTGATTCAAATCGATATCTACGCCAAAGGTGAACGTTATCGTTTCGGTCCAAGTCTGCCCCTTGGTCGACCGTACTCTGAACACCAACCTGGGCTAGACCCGCTGTGCCAAATTGGCCGCGAATCCATCGCGCAAGATTCTCATCGGTGGGTGGGTTGACCGTATCGTTCAGCAGCGAGTAACTCAGGGGGTGAACAACTTTTTCCAACCGGTCGAAAACGTGATCGACTTCACCACCCTGGAACGCTCCCCTCGTTGACTGTGACTCGACGCGAACTTTGGCCAGAAAACTGTGCCCGTGCAGACCGCGAGCCCTGTGCCCAGCAGGTAAAAAATCAACCCTTCGGGCTGACTCGAAAGGGGTCGTCCCCGTTATAAATAGCCTCTCCAAAGCTTCCTCTAAGTCTCGCCTCAGGATATCTCACCCCTTAAGAATCCAATAAGTTAAGCGGCACCGATGGATCGTGCGGGGACTTGAAAATTGCCCAGTTTTTCTAGGCATAACGAATGATAACTGCAGCACGAAAAAAAGAAAACGGTAAAATAACTACATCATTTAAAATTTTTGCAATGCAACAAATAGTGAAAACACTCGTAATAACGAACTGCACAAGCCGAAAGAAGCCCATATCCCAGCCAATTCGGCTATCGAGCGTGGGCGGCGAGACCCTAAAAGAACTCGTCTTGCGGTGGCGTTCTATGGTTAACTGCGCCACCCCGAAACACCCAGCCATCGACCTCTATCAAGGCCGCTCATTAAGTGAAATTCGGCGTGTACGTGGAATTCTGGGTGCAGACTTAAAAATCATTTCCGCGGGCCTTGGGATCGTAACTAGCGCAGTCGAGATACCCAACTATGATCTTTCCCTGTCCGAAAATGGCGGCGCGTTCCTAAGGGAACTGGAAAAAATTAACGCTACACCGATTGAATGGTGGACAGCGGTATGCCAAAACTTTGACCAATCAGAAGACGCTGATGAGCTGCTTGGGAGTTCAACTTACGATCTCATCCTGATTGCACTACCCCCCTCCTACCTAAGGCTACTGCGACCATCTCTCGAGTCGCATGCACCAGCGATCAGAGAAAAACTGCGCGTATTCACCTCACGGATCGGGAAAAACGAAATCCCCCAAGCATTAAAGGCGTGTGTCATGGACTACGACGACCGGCTTGAATCGCTGTCTGAGTACTCGGGAACAAGATCTGATTTTCCCCAACGGGCCTTACGTCATTTCACAGAAGAAATTAATGGTCACACACTCGCATTAGAGGAAGCACAAAACCAAGTAAAAGAATTTCTCAAAAAATACGAAAAAAGAAAAGCGTCGGCAAGCAGGCGTGTCGACGACGAGGAAATTCTTTCGATAATCGAAGAAGATTGGTACGAACTTTCAGGAAAATCAAATGAAATTCTTAGGAATCTGCGACGCGTGCGGAAAGTCGCCTGTGAGCAGAAGCGATTTAGCTATCTTTTTAGACTTGTAAAAGCAAGAAAAGAAGAGATTTGATAATGAAAAAAAACATCACGAGAAAACCAAAAACAATAGTTATCCGAGCCCTAAACTGCATACAAGGCAACAATTTGGATATCTATTCATTTTTCATAAGGGGATCCGATATCGTTCGAATCGCCGACATTTCAAGAGTGGAGCGAGATGAAGCAGACTCCCTGAAGGGGTTTCAACGCAGAGAGATAAAGACTCATGTAAAGGGAATTGTTGATTACTTAAATCAAGGGAATGTTCTTTTTCCAAACGCGATTATTCTAGCGATGTCGCCCGAAATAAAATTTTCAGCGTCGAGGGGTACCAAACCAACGCAAGACGAGGGCATTGCCCAATCGGGAACTCTCACCATACCAATTTACGAGGAGGGAAAGCGAATTGCTTGGATTGTCGATGGGCAGCAGCGATCACTCGCGCTAGCACAGGCAGCGAATAAAGAGATTGCAGTACCGGTAGTTGGATTCGTTTCGGATAGTCTCGATGTTCAACGTGAACAGTTTATTCTCGTAAACAAAGCAAAACCACTACCCAGTCGCCTAATAAATGAGTTGCTACCGGAAACAAGGGGTGTACTTCTCCCGCGAGACCTAAGCTCTCGCAGAATCCCGTCTGAGTTATGCGGCCTCTTAAATAGGGATCAAAACTCACCCTTTTATAAACTAATAAAGCGCCCATCAGATAAAGAAGTTACTGGCGCGATAGTTACCGACACCGCAATCGTAAATATGATCCGCGCGAGTCTTAGCAATCCACTTGGCGCTCTCTCTCAATATAAAGCATTGGGTGAAGAGCAAGCAGACCTTGAAAGCATGTATGAGACTTTGAAAAACTTTTGGTCTGCGGTACGCGATACCTTCTCTGATGCTTGGGGAAAAGATCCAAGAAAAAGTCGTCTCATGCATTCTGCTGGAATCGAATCAGTCGGCGTACTAATGGATCGGATCTACGCGAGATTTTCCGAAGGTAAGTTATCAAAAGATCTAGTATTGCGTGAGTTAAAGAAGATTTCCATGAAATGCCACTGGACATCCGGAACATGGTCAGAATTGGGTCTTGCATGGAATGAAATTCAGAATACGCCCCGCGACATAAAAAAACTTCAAGAGACTTTACTCCGACTTTACCAAAACAGCATTCCTCTAAAATGAAATTTCTATATTCAGACACACAAGATTATGTTGACCCTAACTACGATTTTTTAAATGATAGAAATTCACCGGGCCGAGAGCGATACTGGGACGATGTATATGCTCACCAGATATTTGATATTCCGCCTTACGATGGACTGCTGGTCGCAATGAGTGCACTACGACAGATTGAGGGCATTACCCAATCGAAAGCAAGGTATTCTACAAAGGAAGAAATGCGGTTTCTGCGGGAAGGCGCCCGTAAATTTTTGCGACTCACCAGCGAGAATCACAAAAATATGTATTTGATGGGCGATTGCGGTGCTTTTGCTTACGCAGACAAAAAAACACCGGCTTTTTCGCCTGAAGAAGTCATAGAGTTCTATTCTGAGTCAGGATTCACTCACGGAATTTCGCCAGACCACGTTATCTTCGAACTAGATGATCAAGACCCTCCGGATAGTGAAGTTAGTTCAGATAATCTGTATCGCTATGAAATAACCTTGAGCAATGCAGAAAAGTTTCTATATCTTGCTAAAAAAGAAGCTCCAGAGTTGCATCCTATTGCATCCGCACAGGGTTGGTCACCTGCAAGCATCGCAAGAGCGGCGACAAAGTTTGAGAATATGGGATTTGACTATATTGCGATTGGCGGACTTGTGCCACTTCGAACAGAGACGATAAAAAAAATTCTTGCTAGCGTTCGTCAGGCCATTAAACCAGAAACTAAACTGCATCTACTAGGCTTTGCAAAAGCGGAGACCATCCACGAATTCACAAAATTCGGGATTCACAGTTTCGACTCAACATCCCCGCTAATCAGAGCGTTTAAAGATAGCAAGGCAAACTACTATCTTCAATCTGAGAGCGGTGGGCTTGAGTATTACGCCGCAATAAGAATTCCTCAGTACAGCGAAAATCCGAAATTTCTAAGAGCAATAAAAGCCGGAAAACTCAACGCCGAAGAACTACATAAACTTGAGCAAAACGCTCTTAAGATACTTAGACTTTTTGATGAGAATGAGGTTAGTATCAAAGAGGCTATTGCAGCTGTTGAAAGTTACATGGAGAAGTTTTTTTTCGCGTCGGGATTAGATCAATCACGTCGTATCAAGGCGCAAGACACGGCACGAACTCAATTAGCAAGAACCCTTCGTGAGAAACCATGGAAGAGATGCAACTGCGAAATCTGCAGAGTTATTGGCATAGAGGTAATTATCTTCCGTTCAGCCAATAGAAATAGACGTAGAGGTTTTCATAATCTCTACATATATAAGAGTCACCTAGCCAAGATAGTCGGGAGATGAATTGAATAAATGGACATATACGGCACTGCTCGCAAAACAAGCGCCCGGACACGAAGTTTTTGTGTTTTCAGCAAATCCTAAGCACGTACTTGAGTTTTCGGAGATTGAACGCGTTAGTAGGGATGCCGAAGGTGAGTTGCGAGGATTTCAGAGACATCAAATTGCATCTCACATTAAGGAAATCAGAGACTATCTTTCGCGTGACGACGCATTGCTACCTAACGCAATCATAGTTGCGTTTGTTGACGGGGTAAAGGTTAAGCGAACAGGTACGTCGATAGTCGAGGTGACTATCGAAGCTCAATCCAAGAAACCTGGGTTCATCGTAGATGGGCAACAACGACTAACAGCACTTTCTGGTTTAGATAAACCTGAGTTCGAGGTATTCGTTTCTGCGCTTGTATGCAAGGACTATAACGAGCTGCGGCAGCAGTTCGTTCTCATAAACAACACCCGGCCACTTCCAAAAACGTTGATCTACGAACTATTGCCAACTGTTGATGGTTTACCTGAGCGATACACAGCGCGAAAGTTTGCTGCACGTGTCGTCACGAAACTTAATTTTTCGTCTGAGTCAGTACTCCGTGGTGAGATTTATCAGCATACAAATCCCACAGGGAAACTGAGTGACACTGCAATGCAGAGGATCATTCTCAACTCTTCATCAGATGGTGCAATCCGACAGTTCATTCAGTTTGAGGATCGAGAAAGTCGCTCTTTTCACCTTGTAAATAACTTTTTTCGAGCGGTTGCAGAGGTATTTAGTCCGGAATGGCACGGTATGTCTTCTCGTGAGTCTCGACTTAGACACGGTGCCGGTTTAATAGCCATGGGTTTTGTTATGGACACGCTTTACTCTAACTTAAACACGGTAGAGACAGATGTATTTATTAAGGCACTGCGTATGATAAAAGCGTGTACGGCCTGGACGTCAGGTACTTGGAATTTGACTCAGTCAGATAGACGGCCATGGAACGGCATACAAAACACCCCGACCGACATTGATCTTCTGACTCGACATTTGGTCAGACATACCCGAAAGGCCCTCGGAGCATTTGATAAGAAAGAGAAAAATGGAAGCTAAAGCGTTAGTTCTTTTTTCCGGCGGACAGGATTCAACGACATGCTTAGCATGGGCACTTAAACATTTTGAATTCGTATCAACAATCGGTTTCAACTACGGACAGAATCACTCTATAGAACTTGACTGTCGTAAAACAATACTTGCAAAAGTTCGTGAGTTAGATCCCGTTTGGAATCAAAAGCTAGGTAATGACTACCTTCTCGAACTACCTGAATTAAAAAATATTAGTGATTCAGCACTAACACAGAAAACAGAGATTAGGTTACTGGAAAACGGCCTACCAAGCACTTTTGTTCCAGGACGTAACCTCGTATTTTTCCTTTATGCAGCAGCAATTGCTTATCGAGAGGACATTAACATAATAGTTGGTGGAATGTGTCAGACAGATTTCTCGGGATATCCAGACTGTCGACTCGAAACTGTTGAGGCTTTAGAAAAAGCCGTTTCGTTAGGTATGGACTACCAATTTAACTTTCAAACGCCGCTTATGAGTCTAACGAAAAAGGAAACTTGGGAGATGGCATTTCATCTTGCAGGTACTAAGTTGATAAGAATTATCCTTGAAGAGACACATACTTGTTATAAAGGAGACAGAACGAGGTTCCACGACTGGGGGTACGGTTGCGGTGAATGCCCTGCGTGTAGTCTACGAAGTGCCGGTTGGAATAGTTTCAACACAAAGTATAGTTCTTTGTCATAATTATTGGAATTTTTTTGAGGTTCGAAAGATGAAAACTTACAAATTTATTCGATTCCACCAATATGAGTCAGATAAGCCCTCAGATGAGTTAATCATGTTTGCTGCAAGGGCTAAGGATCTTAGTGCCTGGGCAGGAATACCAAGAAAGGGATGGAAAATACGAATGCTATTTCAAAGGCCGATCACGGCTGCACGCGATCAGGAGTTGAAGGCATTTTGGGACCATGCCTCTCAAAGCAGTGAACAAGGCGGTTTCATACTGGGACCAACCGCAGTAATTGTTGCAATCCAAGGGGAACCAAAAATAACCGCCGACAACCTCATCGACCTCTCCTACACTTGTCCTATTGATCTATTGGGTGAACCCCCAGAACAAGTAGTCGCCAAACTTGCGCAAAGGCTTTTTCAGATGGTAACTCCAAGGCTCTCACCCGAGCAGATTGAGTTGCTAAATGATCGAAATGGGAAGGAGTTCACCGATTTACCGGACATAGACTCAGATTATGTTTTTGAATTTGCATTGCAACTTCAACAGATGAAGACCGACCCTACGCTATTTATAGAAAAAAATAAAATTGATGGTGAGGGTGTTCTAGAAATTATAAAGTCAATGGAAGCGGTGTTAAGGCCGGCAATAGTCGTCGACGGACAGCATCGTTTACACGGAGCTAGTAGCTCAAAACGGGAGATTATATTGCCAGTCGTCGCTATTCCCGCTTGCAACTGGACCGAACAAATCTATCAGTTTGTCGTTATTAATGAAAAGGCGCAAAAAGTAGATACATCGTTACTGTCAGATATTTTTGGAAGTTCCCTAACAGCTAAAGAGCAAGAAGGGATCCGCGAAAAACTCGCTCGTTCAAAAGTCGAAATAGATGCACGAATCGCTTCTGTGATTGCCAATAGAGATCTTAAAAGTCCCTTCAAGGATATGGTGATCGTAAAAATGGAAGGTACGACACCACAAAATCTATCCCCGTATATTACTGACGGTACCATCCGTGCCTTAATAGACGGGTCTACAAGAAAGCACAGCAGAGGATGGAGAACCGACGAAGAGTTTTTCGAATGCTATATCGCTCCGACTCTAAGCGACCGAGCAGACTGGGACTCGTGGTCCGGTGGAAAATGGATGGAGTATTGGTTTGCGTTCTGGTCGGAGGTTCGAAACTTTTACAACATACCCGAGAAAAAAAGACGCTCTGATAATGAAAAAATTGATCAACTTTGGAGCACAACAATCCAATCTAACTTAACAAAAGGTGTAACTCTCAGACAAATTCAATCCCTTTTTATCGGTTTTTGTATAGACAATATCTCAAAGATAAAAGACACAAGAGAGATGTTGATGAGTATGAATGATGACCAAGAACAAGTAGATCAACAGATCGAAAGAAAGTTAAAAGAGAACGCCCTACCTTTAGATCTAGACGAGTTTAAAAAATTTGTGAGGGAGCAATTCCTTCAGCGTGGAATCGACGCAAAAGTGTTCAAGAAGAAGTGGGTTTCCAGTTTGGATGACGCTCAGGGCCAGGAGTATCTTTGGGAACTTTTATCAACCGCTTTCAATAAGGGACGAAAAGGCGAAACATTTGTCCTCAAAAACAAAGATATCTTTGCAGTAGATCAGGAAAAATAGGGTTCGCTATGTATCTTGATTCCATACCAGACGAATCAAGTCATAACTCGTCTGGGCCTTCCGACCTGCTTACGTTTGACGATCTTTCTCGCCTTTATCAGCTGATCAATAGCAACGGAAAAACACCGGCACACCAAGCAATTTGCTCCGTAATACTTCGTCTAATTGAGATGGGTCTCTTACAAGATCCGATGATTCAAAAAATTGGTCGTCTTTGGAGCACTCTAGGCGAAGACGCACAAAAGAAGTTAAACGACCGAGTTTTTCAGTTAACTAAGATTGAAAATATTCCGAGCGAACTAACTGATTACTTATCAAATATTCTGTCGGGTAGCGCTTTTCAGAGGGGTCGTAGAAAAGTTGAATACAACGAGTACTTTGGAAATCTTGTCAGGAATAATATCAAAGTCCGGCGAAACAAGGCACTGCGATGTGAGGCTTGCGGCTATCATTTCCGAATTATCGATTTGGGATACGAACGGAGAGAAGTTGCGCAGGAGTTAGGGGCAAACTTCTCGAATGCGTACCACACTTTTAGAAATAATAATGCCGATTCTTTGAAGCCGATATTCATTGATCGAGACGACAGCAAAAAACTTTATCTTACGCAGTTGACACTTGACCATAAACTTCCCGAGGAAGGCTTAGGATGGAGTGGAGAAGATAACCTTCAAATTACTTGCAAGTTATGCAACCAGGGAAAAATGGCTTATCGAAGACCATTGGAAGGCTTATCTCTTTTTGCCGCCGGGGGCTTGGCTGATTTTCCGAGAGACCGAGGGTGGAATGGGTTTAAAGCGTCCGTAGTATCTTTTACCTTTGAGTATTACAATCGAAAATGCTGTAGTTGCCAGCAAAGTTCAAAGAATGTTGAATTAACCGTTCGCTATAAAGCAATTCTCCACGATCCGAATTCCGACAATCATAGGGCTTTTGCACCGTGGAATCTTGAGGCTATTTGTTATGGGTGTTTGGAAACCAAAAGGCGGATTAGGCCATAGTTAGTGAGAGCCTCGGGATTGAAGGAAATCGTCAATTTACATTTGCGAACGCTCTGATCATCGTCAAGAAAATCAAGCTTGATGAAAGAGTCGGATGGTTTTGCGGGTTTATGTATACCCACAATAACTGCCGTTGGTGATTGATTTGCGGGAATCGAGAAATAGTCCTTTGCGCGTTCAATGCGTTTCGGTTCCTCGACACGCTGAAACCCAACAAGCCCTTTTTCACTCCGACGCGGAATGCCTACCCAAGCCAATAGATCATTGTCTGTGGAGACAAAACTTATTATCCAAGGCGAATTCTTATCTATAGATTACCTGTATGCGGTGCCGTAATATTCTAAGTTCTGCATAAGCTAGATGCCCTTTACTTGGTAGAAAAAACCGACACTTACTTCTAATAGTCACTTGATTAGGTTACCTCAAAAATTAATTTCGGAAAACCGCTCTTTAATCTAACTTAGCAATATGGTCTCAGTCTAACGAAAGGTTAGTAGCAGAACGACTAACGCCCAAGGGGCTTGGAACTGAGAGCCCTCAAATAGACTGTGAGACTTCAATTGACTTTAGTCTGCCTGGAAAAGCCCACGCTTGCCAAGCCTCAGAAATCATCACCACGGCTAGAGTATCGAGTTCACAGTACCTCAGTAAGGCATCTTTAATTTTGTTGCGAGATTCTGCAGACAAATTCTCGAACTGCAATCGAGCAAAGGCCATAGCAGCCGCACCTCCCTCAGCGATTTGAATATCTACATCAAGAACCTCGCTATCGACGGAGTTATCACTTATATCATCAAGCATTTCTTGTGTGAGGCTTCCGAGTTGCCCATATGGATCCAATAGGGTCTCATTCTCCATCTTCCACCAAGTAAACTTTTCAAAATTTTTGCTCGGTATTGTTATCCCGTAGACTGGCTTCTGATACTTTTCACGAAGATAAGTTGATGTCGATAGCACGGCCGGCAATACTTTTTTAATCGACGTTCGAGCTTTTGTTGCGGGATGAAAGTAAGCCCGTTCTGCTATCTGAGCTAGATCTACCATCTCACGCGCGCCGCCCGTCGTTACGCTTGAAGGTCTGCCTGCCTTTCTGCCCGAAGGGCCTAAGAGTTGCGGGCTGCGGCGGGGTGCGCATGCTGCGCTGCCGCAGGAATACTGTGCTGCTTATTTATGTTCATTGTAGGCATTCGGCTGGCTCAGGGGGTGAGCCAGAGTTCACTCGCAAATCTAAGAACCGTGGACCCAGTGGCTAACACAGACCCTTGGGGAGACGGACAGCATGACAGCGTTTTTAGTTCGCTTCCCAATCGCCGCGCTTTTCCATAGGCACCATATCCTTTGGGCAAATCGGCGGGCCGATCTTTAAATGGTTGCGCAGCATGGAGACCTTGAATCTGCAGCGCGGGCATTCCGCCCGAGCAGGTTTACGCGCACTCTCATAAAGCGCCGCGCCCACAGAGAGCTTGGCATGCGGATAAGGGCCAAGCTCAGAGACCATCACAGTTGCAATAGATTCGAGTCGCAGCCGTAGCTGAGGTCCCGCACTAGCCTCACGCATCTTGCCCTGAAGGCCCACCGCGAGAGCGATCACTTTGAATTCTTTGCCGTGCCGGTGCTGGCAGTCATCGACTGCATGGACCAGTTCGTGGGTAAGGGTATCCAGTACTTCGATAGGATCAGAGTGTACGGGCGAGATATAGATCTCGTTGACCAGATCTTCGGATCGGGTCGTAGGCCAGCACTGGCCAACCGCACTGCCCCGCTTGGCGGTCGCGGGAATAGCGCAGGCGACCCGGACTCGCGGAACGGTGTAGCCCGCTTCGCTAAAGATGGGTGCAATGTGGCCGACCGCAAAAAGCAGCCAGGCCTCGCGTGTAAGGGGAATTGAGCGCATGGTAGCGGCTGCTTCTAGGCTTCAACCGGCTCGCCCCAACTCAGGATGAACCTAAACACAAGGATGTCGAGTACCACGTGGTGGCCTTCGTTTTCGGCGTATGTGAGGC
>Ga0172372_10011160_pt1 | contig 11440 bp, 9 predicted proteins | sample LakKiv5m_2_FD_114544 | JGI IMG/M metagenome (GOLD analysis project Ga0172372, IMG submission 114544) | Freshwater microbial communities from Kabuno Bay, South-Kivu, Congo - kab_092012_9.5m | ecosystem: Environmental > Aquatic > Freshwater > Lake | place: Democratic Republic of the Congo... | reverse complement strand
ATCTGAAGCATGAGGGCCGCGAATATATCGCCGGCTATTGCCACGACATCACCCGACGCAAACAGCACGAATCCACCATCATCGAAGCCCGACAGCAAGCCGAGGAGGCACTCGCCGTCCGTAACCGTTTCATGGCCCACATGTCACATGAACTGCTGACACCGCTGAACGGTGTCATGGGTCTGAGCCGGTTGGCACAGCATTCGGACTCGGTCGTCGTGATCAGGGATTATCTGGATCGCATTCACTTTTCCGCCAATAACCTGTTATCCCTCCTTGCTGACATTCTGGATCTGGCCAGACTAGAAACCGGCAAACTGCAGATTCATCAAACCCCCATCAGTATCCGCACGGTATTGCACGAGATACTGAATCAAACCCGCAGCAAGGCAGAAGCCAAAAACCTTAACCTGACCGTATTGATCGATAAAAACGCACCGGAATGGCTGCTGGGGGATCCGCATCGCCTGGGGCAGATTTTGCTCAACCTGATCGACAATGCCATCAAATTTACGGATCAGGGGGGGATTCGGGTGCTGATCGACAAGACAGGTCACGAAGGAGACGTACCGGTATGGGTACGCTGGACCGTGATGGACAGCGGCATCGGCATCAAACCGGACGATTTGACCCGGCTGTTCAAGCCTTTCGAGCAACTGGATCATTCCAACCAGCGTCGTTACGGTGGAGGCGGCCTGGGGCTGGCGATATGCCGGAATCTGGCAGAATTGATGGGGGGATGGATCTCGGTCAGCAGCATGCCCGGGTCAGGCAGCACCTTCATCGTCGAACTGCCATTCCAGCAGGCCAGCCCCCCGATCACACCGCCTGCCCAGCCCGTCAAACTGCCGTCGGCTCCGCTCCGGGGTCTTAATATCCTGATCGTGGAAGATAATCACATCAATCAAACCATCGCCCGGGCCGTGGTCGAAAAAATGGGGGCTACGGTCACTGTGGCGGAGGATGGCTCACAAGCCCTGGTCCTGTTGAACAGTCAACCGCCCCCTACCTACGATGTCATCCTGATGGATATACAAATGCCGGTCATGGACGGTCTCACGGCCACCCGTCATATCCGCAGTAACGCGGATTTCACCGATCTGCCCATCCTTGCAGTATCGGCACATACCCTGAGCAGTGACCGGGAAGCCAGTCTTGCGGCGGGAATGAATGCCCATCTTGTCAAACCCCTGCGCAACGAGGAACTGGTTCGTAGCATCCTGCAATTTCTGCCGGAACGAAGCCTGCAACGCCTGCAGGCCGCCACGCCCCGCCTGCCACAATCCACCCGCGAGGGCCCCCTGAACCTGTCCATACTGGAAACCGGTGATGAGCGATTGCAAGCCCTGTTCAAGGATCTGGGCCGGGCTCTGGCCAGAATCGACGGCAGTGAAACCCTGTACTGTGAAATCGCCACGCTGTTTCTGGCTGAACATGCCGGGGATATCGAAAAAATACGGGATTGCCTGGCGAGTCAGTTGTACGACAAAGCCCGCAGCACCGTGCATACCCTGGCCAGCCTGGCCGATACCCTGGGGCTTTCTCCCCTGGTTGTAGCGGCCCATACCCTGGAAGCCGCGCTGAAACAGGATCCGACCAATGAACTGGAACCGGCGATGGCCCATCTGGAAAACCAGTTGGAATATGCGTCAAAAAACCTGAGACGACTCATGCGGTCAGGTGCGGTATGAACGGTTACCCGGGACTGGCCATTTGCCTTGATGCCGTCTATAATCCGCGCCCTTCATGCGTGATCACGGGCCCTTAGCTCAGTTGGTTAGAGCAGGGGACTCATAATCCCTTGGTCCAAGGTTCAAGTCCTTGAGGGCCCACCAATTCCAAAACCCAACCCTTACCGGTTGGGTTTTTTCTTGCCCGCCGTGCCAGCACGGGCGGGGCTTTCTGCAGGGTCTGGTGTTTCGACATCGACACGGCGGCGCATCTTCCTGCCCTATGGCCTCAGACGAATATAGGGTCATTGTCGAGAAACCATTCGACCCAGAAACCACCAAGCAGCCCTGTGGGCCGCGTTGGGGCGGAGATGTATACGTGCTGACAGCAGAACACCTCGCCGCACTACAAGCAGGCAAAGCCATGGCACTGGATGTAATGAACGAATACCTCACCTTTGTGGTTCTGGAGAAACCGGAAAATATGGAAACAGTTCAGCCCGAGGGGCAACGAACCGTGATCCGTCAGGTCGAGCGCGTCAATTCCACCCACGCAACCCGTTTCCGCCAATGGGCGACGCGGGTATTGCGTGAACATCTAGTCCAGGGCTACACCTTCAACCAACAACAGCTGGCCGAACGTGGTTTGGTGTGGTATCTGCGCTTGAACGAGACCTTGCTGGCTAGGCCGGTAGAGCAACTCATCAACGACAACACCCTGGTGGCACTGGTGCGGCTGATCGAGCAGTTCCTATTGCTGCGGGACACCGCCCAGAAGGAGCCCGAATGACCCAAATCCAAAAACTCACCGTCAAGGGCTACAAATCCATCGCGAAGCTGGAGAACTTTGCGCTGCACCCACTGAATGTCCTGATTGGTGCCAACGGTGCGGGCAAGAGCAATTTCATCAGTCTGTTCAAGTTTCTGCATGCAATGTACGAGCAGCAATTGCAGCTCTTCGTGCAAAAGGAAGGCGGGATTGACGCTTTTTTGCATTTCGGGCGAGAAACGACATCGAAGCTGGAAATGGCATTTTGGTTTCCGAATCAGGACGTGCCCCATGTTCGACAGGGTTACCGGTTCGCACTGATTCCATCGGCTGACAATCGCTTATTGTTTGAATCGGAAGAAAGCCAGATATTTGGAGGAGACCTTAAAATGGCGAACTCGGATTATTCGCTAGGGTATGGTCATGCTGAAGCAAAGCTAAAGGAAGCCCGGGACCAATACTCCGAACAAGTCCGGCCAACCGTTAGCAATTGGCGTGTCTACCATTTTCACGATACCAGCGACACAGCCAAGGTGAAGCGGATTCACCCGGTCAACGACAATTTGCGCTTGAAACCGGATGGGGCCAATTTGGCGCCTTACCTACGTAAACTCAAAACCTCGCAAACTTACAAGAGCAGCTACGACCGCATCGTCGAAACCATTCGTCGAGCTGCGCCATTCTTTGGCGATTTCGTGTTTCGTGACGAGGATACCGAGTACATGCAGTTGGAGTGGACAGAACGCGGGCGACCGGACACGCCATGGAAAGCGCATGTACTTTCCGACGGCACGCTGCGGTTTATTTGCCTGACGACGTTGTTGCTGCAACCGCAGGCTTTGCTGCCCGACACCATCTTGATCGACGAACCGGAACTGGGCCTGCATCCCTTTGCCATCAACTTGCTGGCCGAGATGCTGAAGGAGGCTGCCGAGTCGAAACAGGTGATCGTTTCCACGCAATCGGTGGAGCTGCTGAACAACTTTCAGCCGGAAGATGTGGTGGTAGTGCAGCGCGAGGGCGATGCTTCAATGTTCAATCGTCTGGATGCCAGGGAGCTGGCGGATTGGCTGATGGATGACTACAGCCTGGGCGAATTGTGGAAACGCAATGTGCTGGGCGGGAGGCCGACCCGATGAGTCCCCGGTTCAAGCGGGTTGTGGTGGTCTGTGAAGGCGAGACAGAAGAAGAATTTGTGCGTGATGTGCTGGCACCCGGCTTTTATGGGGTGGGCCTGTATCTTGAGCCGCAAATGGTCGAAACTTCACCGGGGTATCGAGGTGGTGCGTTGAACTATGACCGGGTGAAAACGCATTTGCGCAACGCCCTGCGCCAGAAGAGCCAGCCTGTCGTGACAACGCTATTTGACCTCTACAAGCTCGACAAGCGATTTCCGGGCTTTGAGCAGTCGAAAAACATAGCTGATCTCGGGCAAAAACTGGATATGCTTCGGCGCGAGATCCATGCCGATGTGGTAGTTGCTGCGGGATGTCGACCCGGCTACTTTATTCCCTACATCCAACCTTACGAATTCGAAGCCTTGTTGTTCAGTGATGTTGCATTGTTGATCGAGGTGAATCCCTCTTGGTCAAAAAAATCCATCGATCGGCTCGTTGAAATCCGTAATGCCGCTGCATCACCCGAACACATCAACGATCAGCCCGAAAGCAAGCCAGCAGCACATCTGGAGCGCGAATTGAACAACCCCGGCTATCGCAAACGCAGACATGGCCCCATTGCGGCCCAGAAAATCGGGCTGGCCAAAATTGAAGCCGAATGTGCCTTCTTTGCGGCATGGCTGGCACAAATCAGGGAATTGGCACAGCCATGATGAGCGAACAACAACTCGAAGACCTGTGCATAGCCTGGTTCAAGGAAACCGGCTGGCAGTTCGTGCGAAGACGTGCGCCAGATGGAAAGCCGCAACCTGGCCGTGGAATTGCTGGAAAAACTGCTGCTCGACGAGATCAAGGTACGGGCGTGCAACAACGTGGTAGTGTCCGGGCACGGCTTCGGATATTGGAAGTTGTTCGGTGGTAAACGGCATGCCACCAGGTAACCGTAAAAAAAGCCGATCCCCCCGGATCGGCTTTTTTTTGCCCGTCTGACAGGCAGCACCGCCTAACTCGAACCGATCAGGCCAATGATGGCTTCGGTCAGTTCCCGTCGTTCGCTGTCCGTCGCCAGGGGACGATCCATGGCATCGGTAATGTAGAAAATGTCCTCGGCCCGGCTGCCGATGGTGGAAATGCGGGCGTTATACAGTTTTATGTTGCAGTGGCCGAAAGCCTGACCGACCTTCGATAACAACCCGGGGCGGTCGGTTGCATTCAGTTCGAGGACGGTATAGCGGTGTTGCGGGTCTTCATGAAAGTAGATTTCGGTCCGTACCGCAAAATGACGTACCTGCCGGGCCTCCCGCCGTAGTACTTCGATGGGAGCTGGTGTGGTCTGCATCAGGCACTCCCGTAATTTCATGCAAATCTGGATCTGGCGATGATGATCGCGAATGGATTCGCCGGTCTGCTCCAGTACGTGATAACTGTTGAGCAGGTGATCGTTGACGGTGGTGATGACCTTGGCATCGAAAATGGTGAGTCCCAGTTGATCCAGCACCGCCGTTGCCCGCGCAAACAGAAAGGGCTGGCTGGTAGCATAGATGAAAATCTCGGCACTGCCCCGCTGGCTCATGGGCCGGAGCAGGACCAGGGGGAAATCCTCCGTCTGGCAGGCACCGAGGGCAATGGTGTGCCAGGCGATTTCCTCAGGCAGGTAACGTGAGAAATACTCCTCGTTGAGCTTGAACCAAACCTGTTCCACGGCGGCATCGCCCATACCCAGCCGGTTCAGCAGGATTCGGCTTTGCTGCTGGATGGCGCGGATTTTTTCAGTCTGCTCCACAGGCCGGGTCAGCCCGCGCCGGAACATCCAGCGAGTCGACAAAAACAGCTCCTTCAGCAGCGCGTCCTTCCAGGAATTCCACAGGTTGGGATTGGTGGCACGAATGTCGGCTACGGTCAGCAGGTAAAGGTGATTGAGTGCCTCCTGATCGCCAACCCGGGTTGCAAAGTCATGAATGACATCCGGATCGCTGATGTCCTTGCGCTGCGCGGTCATGGACATCAGCAGGTGTTGTTCGACCAGCCACTTGACCCGGTCGGTATCGTGACGGGCGACACCGTGCCGGTGGCAAAAATCCCCGGCAATGGTGGCACCCAGGGTGGAATGATCGCCGCCGCTCCCCTTGGCAATGTCGTGCATCAGGGCTGCAATATAGAGCAGTTCCGGCTTTTGCAGGGATTCGAACAGTTCGCTGCACAAGGGATGGTCGGCTTCATATTCGGGTTGGGAAAAACGCCAGAGGTTTCTCACCACGAACAGGGTGTGTTCATCTACCGTGTAGACGTGGAACAGATCGTACTGCATGCGCCCGACCACCCGGCCAAACTCCGGCAAATAGGCCGCCAGCACGCCGTAGCGGTTCATTTGCCGCAAGGTATTGACCCCGCCTGGCTGGCGCAAGATGTCCATGAACAGGCGACAGGCCTCAGGGTTGCTGCGGAAGCGGTCATCGATCAGGTGCAGGTGTTGCCGGATCAGGCGGATGGTCGAGGCCCGGATGCCGGTCAGGCTGGCATTCTGTTGCAGCAGCAGAAAAATCCTGAGCAGGGCCAGGGGATTCTCGCTGAAAACCCCCGGATGAGCCGCTTCGATGTAATGATTGACCACCTGAAAATGGGCATCGACAGGCAGGGTGACAAAGCCTTCATCACCGACCAGCACCACTTCCTTGAACAATTGCAGCAGCATTTCATTGAGGCGTTCCAGCCCCATGACGGTACGGAAATAGTGCTGCATGAAGCGTTCGACCGTCTCGTTGACATCACCTCCCTCATAACCAAACTGCCGGGCCAGTTCCTGTTGGTATTCAAACAGCAACCGGTCCTCGCAGCGTCCGGTCAGGCCATGCAGGGCAAAGCGGATTCTCGACAGAAAATTGCGTGCCTCCATCAGTTCGGCGTATTCGGCATCGGTCAGCCAGCCCTGCTGCAATACTTCCAGAAAGTTTCCGGTGTGGTAATGCCGTTTGATGATCCAGCCGATCAACTGGATGTCCCTGAGCCCGCCGGGACCTTCCTTGACATTGGGTTCGAGGTTATAGGCCGTGTCATGGTATTTGGCGTAGCGGAATTTCTGCTCGCTCATCTTGGCCTCGAAAAAGGCAGCGGAAGACCAGAGATGTTCCGGGTCGATGCGGATATTCAGGGCGGCGTAAAGGGCTTCCGAACCGTAAATCAGGTGTGATTCGAGCAGGTTGGTCATGACCGTCTGATCCTGACGGGCCAGTTCTGCGCACTCCTCCAGGGTGCGGACGCTCTGGGCGGGTTTGAGTCCCATGTCCCAAAGGCTGTTGGAAAAACGCCCCAGCGCCAAAGACAGGGGCGAATCCTCGCTCAGGGTTCCGTCCAGCAGCACCAGAATGTCGATATCGGAATGGGGATGCAATTCCCGCCGTCCGTAACCGCCCACGGCAATCAGGGCGAGTCGGCGTGCGTCCCCTTCCAGGATATACTGCCAACAGCCGGATAACAGGGTATCCATGAATTCGGCGCGGGCCAGCAACAAACCCGCCACATCCTCGCCCTGTTCAAAACGGGTTCGCAAGGCCAGATTGCACTGCTGGATTTTTTCCTTGAGTTCCCTGATGCGGGTCAGAGCCTCCTGGTTGGGGTCCTGAAAATTGGTTTCGCTGTTCAAAACCCACAAACCTCCCCGGTACGCAAGGTCAGCACTTCGTATCCCTGTCCGGTCACCAGAATCATGTGTTCCCACTGTGCAGACAGGCTTTGATCCTTGGTTACGGCGGTCCAGCCGTCGGAAAGCACTTTGACGTAGCGTTTCCCCAGATTGATCATGGGCTCGATGGTGAAGACCATGCCGGGTACCAGGCTGATACCGGTACCCGGTTTGCCGTAGTGCAATACCTGGGGTTCTTCATGAAACTGCCTGCCGATGCCGTGCCCGCAAAACTCCTGAACCACCGAGTAGCCGTGCGATTCAGCGTGACGCTGAATGGCATAACCGATATCCCCCAACCGGGCACCGGGTCTGACCTGTGCGATGCCCTTGTACATGGCTTCCTGGCACACCTTGACCAGACGCCGGGCCCGCAGGCTGACCTCCCCCACCAGAAACATCGCACTGGTGTCGCCGTGGTAGTCGTCCTTGATGACCGTAATGTCGACGTTGATGATATCGCCATTCCTGAGTTTGCGGGGGCCGGGAATGCCGTGACACACCTGCTGGTTGACCGAGGTACAAATGGATTTTGGAAAGCCCTTGTAGTTGAGGGGGGCAGGAATGACGTGCTGCACACCCACCATGTAATCATGGCAAAGCTGATCCAGTTCCCCCGTCGTTACCCCGGGAACGACAAATGGCCTGATCATGTCCAGAACGTCGGCAGCCAGTCGACCGGCTACGCGCATTTTTTCTATTTCTTCGGGTGTCTTGAGGGTAATGCTCATGATGGCGATGGCGTGTGACGTACGATCCGGATGGACAACCCCGCTTCAGGAAAATGCCCGCCGGGTCTGGATTGTTGAGAAAAACAATCCATGGTATAAAGCGCGGCCTGATTTGGCAACCACACACATATATCGTCACGTCTGGCAGGGTGCCCCGTATTGTCCTTCAAACCAGGGAACAACAGGGGTTGCCGGACGGGGTATATGGAGGCTCAACCCTGATGTGCCGACCCGCTCGGCCACTTGTTTACCTGGAGAAAACCATGACGACCGTCACGATGCGTGAAATGCTGGAAGCCGGAGTACACTTCGGCCACCAGACACGCTACTGGAATCCCAAAATGGCACCGTTCATTTTTGGCGCACGAAGCAACATTCACATCATCAACCTCGAAAAAACCCTGCCCCTGTTCAACGAGGCCATGAAATACCTCGAACAAACCACGGCCAACCGGGGCAAGGTGCTGTTCGTAGGCACCAAGCGAACCACCCGCAAGGTCATAGAAGAGCAAGCCCTGCGTTGCGATATGCCCTTCGTCAATCACCGCTGGCTGGGTGGCATGCTGACCAACTTCAAGACCATCAAGCAGTCCATCAACCGCATGAAAGAGCTGGAAGCCATGCGGGATGACGGTCGCCTGAACCGCTTCAGCAAAAAGGAAGGACTCGGCATGATGCGCGAACTGGACAAACTCAGCCTGAGCCTGGGCGGTATCCGTGACATGGAAAAACTGCCTGAAGTCCTGTTCGTCATGGATGTAGGGTATGAAAAAAATGCCATCATGGAAGCCCGCAAACTGGGCATCCCGGTGGTAGGTATCGTCGACAGCAACAACAATCCCCAGGGTATCGATTACGTTATACCGGGTAACGATGACTCCATCCGGGCGGTGCAACTCTACGCAGAAACGGCGGCAAGCACCATTCTGCAGGGCAAGAGCCTCAATGTCGGTTTCAGGACCGTCGACGATGAGTTCGTCGAAATGGATGGTTCTGCAACGGGCGCAGACACCGATGAAGTGAACAGTGCCGACCATTACGTGATGGAAGCCTGATGACCCTGAACGGTAGCGACCACGCCAGTGGTCGTGCTTCCCGTTCGGATCGAATCACAAACTTTGGCCCATCGACACGACGACGCCTCCATCAGGGGGCGTTTTTGTGGACTCCCGAATTCACCCCCCAATGATCAGCTAACTACAACCAACGAGCGAGGTTTCGTTTAATGAATATTTCAGCGGCAATGGTAAAGGAACTCCGCGAGCGTACCGGTTCCGGCATGATGGAATGCAAAAAGGCATTGACCGAAGCCGGTGGCGACCTGGAAGCAGCCATCGAATTGATGCGCAAGGCCGGTCTGGCCAAGGCCGACAAAAAATCCGGCAGAACCGCTGCAGAAGGCTGTCTGGCCGTGAAAGTTTCCGGTGACCATAAAACGGGAGCGATCATCGAGATCAACAGTGAAACCGATTTCGTTGCAAAATCAGACGATTTCACCGGCTTTGCCAGTGCCCTCGGTGATTGCGCCCTCGGTGCTGATGTAACCACCCTGGATGCCCTCAATGCCTGCACCATGGCCGGGGGAACCTCGGTGGATGAAACCCGCCGGGCCCTGGTTTTCAAACTGGGCGAAAATCTCAACCTGCGCCGGTTCGAACGTTTCGACACCGAAACGGGCCTGATCGTGAGTTACCTGCACGGCAGCCGCATCGGGGTTCTGGTAGAACTGAACGGTGGCGACTCCAATCTGGGCAAGGACATTTGCATGCACATCGCCGCCAGTAAACCGGTGTGTGTCGATGCCAGCGGCGTATCGGCCGAACTCATCGAAAAGGAGCGGGATATTTTCATGGCACAGGCCGAAACCAGTGGCAAACCGGCCAACATCATCGAAAAGATGGTCGAAGGCCGCATCCAGAAATTCCTGGGTGAAATCACCCTGACAGGCCAGCCGTTCGTCAAGGATCCGGATCAAACCGTCGGCAAATTACTGGGCTCACGCGGGGCCAGCGTCGTGCGTTTCGTACGCTTCGAGGTCGGCGAAGGCATCGAAAAGGCCGAAAGCAATTTCGCCGAGGAAGTCATGGCCCAGGTGCGTGCAGCCTGATGACCCCCACGGCCCTCCTCCGGTTGACCGGAGGAGGTCACTTCTCCACGATATTCCCTTCAGGAATCATTCGATGAATGAACCAAAATATTCCCGCATACTGCTTAAACTCAGTGGCGAAGCCCTGATGGGCGAGCACGGCTGCAGTATCGACAGGAATGTCGTACGACGACTGGCCGAGGAAGTAACCGATTTGTGCCGTATGGGTATCCAGGTCGGGCTGGTCGTCGGTGGAGGCAACATCATACGCGGCTCGGACAGCGTAGCCGGAGGACTCGACCGGGTAAACGGCGATTACATGGGTATGCTGGCTACCGTGCTGAATGCCCTGGCCATGCAGGAAGCCATTGAAAAACTCGGGCAACCGGTGCGGGTGATGTCGGCCCTCAAGATCAACCAGATCTGCGAGGATTTCATCCAGCGCCGGGCCATCCGTCATCTGGAAAAGGGACGGGTCGTCATTTTCGCCGCCGGAACCGGCAATCCCTTCTTTACTACCGATTCAGCAGCGAGTCTGCGGGCCATCGAGATCGGTGCCCGGTTGCTGATCAAGGCGACCAAGGTCGATGGTGTCTACTCTGCCGACCCCCTCAAACACCCCGATGCCCGCTTCTATCACCGACTGACCTACGATGAAGCGCTGGATCAGCGCCTGGATGTCATGGATGCCACGGCACTGGTGCTATGCCGGGATCATTCGATGCCGATGCGGGTTCTGAACATATTCCAGCCTGGAGCCATCACGCGCCTCGTCATGGGCGAAGACATCGGCTCCCTCATTGAAAGCGGTAAGCCCTAATGATCGAAGACATACAAAAAAAAGCCACGGAACGCATGAAGAAAACCATCGAGGCGTTCAAGCACGAACTGGCGAAAATCAGAACCGGCCGGGCACACCCCAGCCTGCTCGATCACATCACCGTGTCCTACTACGGCAACGAGGTTCCCTTGAGCCAGACGGCCAATGTCACCATCGAGGATGCCCGCACCCTCGCCGTCACGCCCTGGGAAAGAACCATGGTAGGTGCCATCGAAAAAGCCATCATGACCTCTGACCTGGGTCTCAATCCCAACACGACGGGCACGGTGATCCGGGTTCCCATGCCGGCACTCACGGAACAACGTCGACGTGATCTCGTCAAGGTCGCACGTCATGAGGCAGAGGATGCCCGGGTGGCCATCCGCAACATCCGCCGTGATGCCAACACCGACCTCAAAAATGCCCTCAAAGACAAACTGGTATCAGAAGACCAGGAACGCAAGGGGCAGGATCAGGTACAAAAACTGACCGATCAACACATCAAGGAAATCGATGGGCTGCTCGAAGCCAAGGAAGCGGATATGCTGGCCATCTAGTTCATCGTGT
>Ga0172372_10011159_pt1 | contig 11442 bp, 8 predicted proteins | sample LakKiv5m_2_FD_114544 | JGI IMG/M metagenome (GOLD analysis project Ga0172372, IMG submission 114544) | Freshwater microbial communities from Kabuno Bay, South-Kivu, Congo - kab_092012_9.5m | ecosystem: Environmental > Aquatic > Freshwater > Lake | place: Democratic Republic of the Congo... | reverse complement strand
CGACCTGATCGCCGAAAGCCGGATCGAGATGCCCGCGGGCCTGCCCGCCATCGCCGCCGGCCTGTTTGGCTATCTCGGCTATGACATGATCCGGCTGGTCGAGCATCTGCCGGGCGTGAACCCCGACCCGCTCGGCCTGCCCGACGCGGTGCTGATGCGCCCCTCGGTCGTGGCCGTCCTCGACGGGGTCAAGGGCGAGGTCACGGTGGTGGCGCCCGCCTTCACCGCCTCGGGCCTGTCGGCGCGGGCGGCCTATGCGCAGGCGGCCGAGCGGGTGATGGACGCGCTGCGCGATCTCGAACGCCCCGCGCCCGCGCTGCGCGAGATGGGCGAAAGCGCCCCCCTGCCCGAGCCCGTCTCGAACTTCACCCGCGAGGGCTACATGGCCGCGGTCGAGCGCGCCAAGGACTACATCCGCGCGGGCGACATCTTTCAGGTCGTGCCCTCGCAGCGCTGGGCGCAGCCCTTCGATCTGCCGCCCTTCGCGCTCTACCGCTCGCTCAGGCGCACCAACCCCTCGCCCTTCCTCTTCTTCTTCAACTTCGGCGGCTTCCAGATCGTCGGCGCGAGCCCCGAGATCCTCGTGCGGCTGCGCGAGGACGAGGTCACGATCCGCCCGATCGCCGGCACGCGGCCCCGCGGCGCCACCCCCGAAGAGGATCGCGCGCTCGAGGCCGAGCTGCTCGCCGACCCCAAGGAACGGGCCGAGCACCTGATGCTGCTCGATCTCGGGCGCAACGATGTCGGGCGGGTCGCGCGCATCGGCACGGTGCGGCCGACCGAGCAGTTCGTGATCGAGCGCTACAGCCACGTGATGCACATCGTCTCGAACGTCGTGGGCGAGATCGCCGAAGGTGAGGACGCGCTCTCGGCGCTGCTTGCGGGCCTGCCGGCGGGGACGGTCTCGGGCGCGCCCAAGGTGCGCGCGATGCAGATCATCGATGAGCTCGAGCCCGAAAAACGCGGCGTCTATGGCGGCGGCGTGGGCTATTTCGCCGCGAATGGCGAAATGGACATGTGCATCGCGCTGCGCACCGGCGTCGTGAAGGACGCCACCCTCTACATCCAGGCGGGCGGCGGGGTGGTCTATGACAGCGACCCGGCGGCCGAGTTCGAAGAGACGGTGAACAAGTCGAAGGCGCTGCGCCGCGCGGCGGCCGAGGCCGGCCGCTTTGCCGCGGGGAGGGCGCGATGACGGCTGCGGCAGCGCCCGACATCGGGCGCATCGAGGCCGCGGCCGGCCGCATCCGCGGCGTCGCCCGGCGCACGCCGATGCTGTCGGATCCGCTCCTCGACCGCATCGCGGGGCGGCGGATCCTCGTCAAGGCCGAGTGCCTGCAGGTCACGGGTTCGTTCAAGTTCCGCGGCGCGTGGTCGGCGGTCTCGGCGCTGGTGGCGGCGGGGCGGGCGCGCGGGGTGCTCGCGATGTCGTCGGGCAATCACGCGCAGGGGGTGGCGCTGGCGGCCGCGCGGCACGGGCTGGCGGCCGTCATCGTCATGCCCGCCGATGCCCCCGAGGCCAAGATCGGCAACACGCGCGCGCTGGGTGCCGAGGTCGTGCTCTATGACCGCCAGCGCGAGGATCGCGACGCGATCGGCGCGGCTCTGGCGGCCGAGCGGGGCCTTGCCATCGTGCGCCCCTTCGACGACGCCGAGGTGATCGCGGGCCAGGGCACCGCGGGCCTCGAGATCGCCGAGGATGCGGCGGCGGCGGGGATCCTTGAGGCGCCCGTCCTCGTGTGCTGCGGCGGCGGGGGGCTTGCCTCGGGCATCGCGCTGGCACTCGGCGCGCGCGCGCCGGGCCTGCGCGTGCAGACCTGCGAGCCCGAGGGCTTCGACGATACAGCCCGCAGCCTCGCCGCCGGCACCCGGCTTGGCAACGCGCCCGGCGCGCGGACGCTCTGCGATGCGATCGTGACGCCTGCGCCGGGGCTGATGACCTTTCCGATCCTCGCGCGGCTTGCCGGCCCCGGCATCGCGATGCCGGATGATGCCTGCCTCGATGCGATGGCGCTGGCGTGGCGGCATTTGCGGATCGTGCTCGAACCCGGGGGGGCGGTGGCGCTGGCGGCGGCGCTCTTTCGCCCCGATCTCGCGCCCGGACCGGCGGTGATCGCGGTCGCGACCGGCGGCAATGTCGATCCGCCCGTCTATGCCCGCGCGATGGCGCGGCTCGACGATCCCGCCTTCTTCGCGATCACGGCCTGATCGCCCCTCAGGGCAGGGCGCGGCGCAGGGGGGGGGCGATTTCCCCCGCCCCGACACCCAGCCGGCCGAGTGCCGCGGGCGCGGTCCGCAGGAGCGCCGCGTCGAGGTCCGCCATCGTCACCGGCAGGCCGAGATCGACGAGGCTCGTGACCCCATGCCCGCGGATGCCGCAGGGCACGATGCCGTCGAAATGCCCGAGATCGGGTTCGACATTGACCGCGAGCCCATGAAAGCTGACCCAGCGGCGCAGCTTGACGCCGATCGCCGCGATCTTGTCCTCGCGCGGGGTGCCATCGGCGAGCGGCGCCTTGTCGGGCCGGCGCACCCAGACCCCGACGCGTCCCTCGCGCCGCTCGGCCGTCACCCCGAACTCGGCCAGCGCCGCGATCACCCATGATTCGAGCGCGCAGACGAAGCGGCGCACGTCGCGGCCGCGCGCGCCGAGGTCGAGCATGACATAGACCACCCGCTGGCCCGGCCCGTGATAGGTGTATTGCCCCCCCCGGCCCGTCGTCCGCACGGGAATCGCCCCGGGCGCGACAAGATCCTCGAGACGCGCCGAGGTTCCGGCGGTATAGATCGGCGGATGTTCGATGAGCCAGATCGCCTCGGGCGCGCACCCCGCCGCGATCGCGGCAACGCGCGCCTCCATCGCCGCGACGGCTTCGTCATGGTCGGTCAGCCCGCCGGATTCGATCCATTCGATCATGCCCGCCCCCTTGCGCTCAGCCCCTTCTGCCTCCGCCGAGGGGGCTTCACAAGGGTTGCGGGCTCGGCTATACGCCCCGAACCGGCAAGACAGTGCGGTCGTGGCGGAATTGGTAGACGCGCAGCGTTGAGGTCGCTGTGGGGTAACTCCCGTGGAAGTTCGAGTCTTCTCGACCGCACCATCACCGGACGGCAGCGCCCCTCAGCGGGGCGCGAGCCAGGGGCGAAAGGCGCCCACCACCTGCGCATAGACCGCCTGCTTGAAGGGCACGATGCCCGCGAGCATCTCGTCGGCCGGGATCCAGCGCCAGGCCGAGAATTCGGGGTGCGGCTGGTCGATCCGGATGTCGGCATCCGTCCCGCGATAGCGCCAGAGCGACCAGCGCTGCCGCTGGCCGCGATAGCGCCCGCCCCAGACCTTGCCCAGAAGCTCGGGCGGCAGGTCGTAGATGACCCAGTCGGGCATCTCGGCCACGAGTTCCACCAGATCGGGTCCGACGCCGATCTCCTCGCCCAGTTCACGAATCGCGGCCTGAAGCGGGCTCTCGCCCGCGTCGATGCCGCCCTGGGGCATCTGCCAGGCGGGCGACGGGCTGTCGAGGCGCTGCCCGGCGAATACGAGCCCGCCGGGGTTGATCAGCATGACCCCCGCGCAGGGCCGATACGGCAGCGCGGACGCGTCCTTGGTCATTCTCGCGCGATCGCCGAGAGGCCGCGCAGCAGGTCGATGGCGTAGGCGAGCTGATAGTCGTCCTCGCGCAGCCGCGCGGAGGCTTCGGCGAGCGCCTTTTCTTCCTCGAGCAGGCGCCGTTCGTCCTCGGAGATCGCGTCATTCTCGAGCCGGCCGCGCAGATCGGCCTCGCTGCGATTGGGGCGCTCCTCGCCCTCGGCCTCGGTCGCCTCGGCCCGCGGGGGTTGGTCGACGATGATGTCGGGCGCGACGCCGAGCGCCTGGATCGACCGGCCCGAGGGGGTGTAGTAGCGCGAGGTCGTCAACCGCATCGCGCCTTCGTTGCGCAGCGGGATGACGGACTGGACCGATCCCTTGCCGAAGCTCTGGGTGCCGATCACCACCGCGCGGCGATGATCCTTGAGCGCGCCCGCGACGATTTCCGACGCCGAGGCCGAGCCGCCCTTGATCAGCACCACCACCGGCTTGCCGTCCGTCAGATCGCCCGGACGGGCATTGAAGCGCTCGCCATCCTCGGGGCTGCGGCCCCGGGTCGAGACGATCTCGCCGCGCTCGAGAAAGGCATCCGCGACCTCGATCGCCTGGGTGAGCAGCCCGCCCGGGTTGTTGCGCAGGTCGATCACGATCCCGTTGACCTTTTCGAGGCCGCCCGCCTCTTCGACCGTCCGGCGCAGGCCGTCGCTCAGATTGGCATAGGTCTGGTCGTTGAAGGTCGTGATCCGCAGCACCACGGTCGAGCCCTCGAGCCGCGCGCGAACGGCCGTCAGCTTGATGGTGTCGCGGATGATCGAGATGTCGAAGGGCTCCTCGACGCCTTCGCGCACCACCGTGATCACGATCTCCGAGCCGACCGGGCCGCGCATCTTCTCGACCGCCTGATCGAGCGTCAGGCCGAGGGTCGATTCGCCGTCGACATGGGTGATGAAGTCGCCCGCCTGCACGCCCGCGCGGTCGGCCGGCGTGTCGTCCATGGGCGCCACGACCTTGACCCAGCCGTCCTCCTGCGTGACCTCGATCCCGAGGCCGCCGAACTGGCCGCGGGTCTGGACCTGCATGTCGTCGAATTCCTTGGGCGGCAGATAGCCCGAATGCGGGTCGAGCGAGGTGAGCATGCCGTTGATCGCGGCCTCGATCAGCTCGGCGGGCTCGGTCTCTTCGACATATTGGGCGCGCACGCGCTCGAAGATGTCGCCGAAGAGATCGAGCTGGCGATAGACCTCGGCCGATTTCGTGGCCTCCTGCGCGACCAGGGGGCCCGCGACCTGGGTCGCGACCAGCGCCCCGGCAACCGCACCGCCGAGCGCGGCCAGCACATAACGATTCATCCAAGCTCTCCCGCTACCGCGCCCCAATGGGGTGACTATAAACCGACTTCGGGTGCGATGCACCAGCCCGCGCATCAGGCGCGCGCGTTCAACTCGCCGTGGTCGCGCGCAAGATCAGGCTCCGCCCCGTCATCTCGGGCGGGGCAGGCAGGCCCATGAGATCGAGGATCGTCGGGGCGACATCGGCGAGCCGCCCGTCGCGCAAGGCCGCGCCCGCGGGCCCGCCCACCAGCACCGCGGCGACGGGGTTCAGCGTGTGTGCCGTGTGCGGGGCGCCCGTCACGGGGTCGATCATCATCTCGCAATTGCCGTGATCGGCGATCACGAGCATCGCTCCCCCCGCCGCCCGCAGCGCCGCGACGGCGGCGCCAAGGCCGCGATCCACCGCCTCGCAGGCGGCGATGGCGGCGGGCAGGCTGCCGGTGTGGCCCACCATGTCGGGGTTGGCGTAATTGACCACGATCAGGTCGTGCGCGCCTGACCCGATCGCCTCGACCAGATGCGCCGTCACGCCCTCGGCCGACATCGCGGGCGCGAGGTCATAGGTCGCGACCTTGGGCGAGGGCACGAGCATGCGCGCCTCGCCCTGCTCGGGCGGCTCCACCCCGCCGTTGAGGAAGAAGGTGACATGCGGATACTTCTCGGTCTCGGCCAGCCGCAGCTGGCGCAAGCCCTGCCCCGCGACCCAGGCGCCGAGCGTGTTGACGATGGCGCGCTTGGGAAACATCGCCGCCATGTAGCGGTCATGGGCAGCGGAATAGTCGACCATGCCGAGGCAGGCCGCCCAACGCGGCCGGGCGCCCGGGTCGAAATCGGCGAAGTCGGGATCGGCCAGCGCCGCGAGGATCTCGCGCGCGCGGTCGGCGCGGAAGTTGAGGCAGAAGAGCCCGTCGCCATCCCGCGCGCCCGCGTAGCCGGGCAGAACGGTCGGGCGGATGAACTCGTCGCTCTCGCCCCGAAGGGCCGCGCGCGCGACGGCGTCCGTGGCGTCCGCCGCCCCCTCGCCCCGCGCATGCAGGATCGCCCCGGTCGCGAGGGCGACACGCTCCCACCTCTTGTCGCGGTCCATCGCGAAATAGCGCCCCGCGACGGTCGCGATCCGCGCGCCCTCGGGCAGGCCGGCCGCAAGCGCCGCGATATCGGCCGCGGCCGAGCCGGGCGCGACGTCGCGCCCGTCCGTCAGGGCATGGACCGCGACCGGCACGCCCGCCGCCGCCAGCGCCCGCGCCGCCGCGAGGATATGAGCCAGATGCCCGTGCACCCCGCCCGTTGAGGCGAGCGCGATCAGATGCGCCGTGCCGCCGCTTGCGCGCAGCCGTGCCGCGAAATCGCCAAGGGCGGGGTTGGCGGCAAAGCTGCCATCCGCGATCGCGAGGTCGATCTGGCCGAGGTCCATCGCCACCACGCGCCCCGCGCCGATGTTCATGTGGCCGACCTCGGAATTGCCCATCTGCCCCGGCGGCAGCCCGACGTCGGGGCCGTGCGTGACCAGATGCGCAACCGGCCCTGCCGCGCGGATCGCGTCATAGGCGGGTGTCGCGGCCTGCGCCGGCGCATCGCCAGGGCCGCCGTCGCCGACGCCCCAGCCGTCGAGGATCATCAAAACGACAGGGCGCAACGCTCCCGCCATCTGCCGGCGCCCCATCAGGCGAGCGAACGCTCGACCGTCTCGCGCTCGAAGATCTCGATGATGTCGCCCTGGCGGACATCATCGTAATTCTCGAACGCCATGCCGCATTCCTGGCCCGAGATGACTTCCTTCACCTCGTCCTTGAAGCGCTTGAGCGTCTTGAGCGTGCCCTCGTGGATCACGACGTTGTCGCGCAGCAGCCGCACCCCCGCCGAGCGCCGCGCCACCCCTTCGGTGACGAGGCAGCCCGCGACCTTGCCCACGCCCGAGACCTTGAAGACCTCGAGGATGCGGGCATAGCCGATGAAGTTCTCGCGCACCTCGGCCTTGAGCAGCCCCGAGGCCGCCGCCTTGATGTCATCCACGAGGTCGTAGATGATCGAGTAATAGCGGATCTCGACGCCCTTCTGCTGCGCGGCCGTGCGGGCCGAGGCGTTGGCGCGAACGTTGAAGCCGATGATCGGGGCCTTCGAGGCCTCGGCGAGGCCCACGTCGCTGTCGGTGATGGCGCCGACGCCCGAATGGAGCACGCGCACCCGCACCTCGGCGTTGCCGATCTTCTCGACCGCCTGCACGATCGCCTCGGCCGAGCCCTGCACGTCGGCCTTGACGATGACGGGCAGCTCCGCGACCGACCGGTCGGCGCGCGCCTTGGCCATGAGCTGCTCGAGCGTCGCCGCCGCACCCGCCGCCGCGCGCTTGTCGCGGGCGAGCTGCTCGCGATAGGTCGCGATCTCGCGCGCCTGCGTCTCGGTCTCGACGACGTTGAGGGTGTCGCCCGCCTCGGGCGTGCCGCTGAGGCCCAGCACCTCGACCGGAACCGACGGCCCGGCCTCTTCCACCCGCTCGCCCTTGTCGTTGAGCAGCGCGCGCACCTTGCCCCACTGCTCGCCGACGACGAAGATGTCGCCCTTGCGCAGCGTCCCGTGCTGGACGAGCACCGTCGCGACCGGGCCGCGCCCGACGTCGAGCTTGGCCTCGATCACCGCGCCTTGCGCGGCGCGGTGCGGGTTGGCGCGCAGATCGAGGATCTCGGCCTGCAGCGCGATGTTCTCGAGCAGGGTGTCGAGCCCCTTGCCCGTCAGCGCCGAAACCTCGACATCGAGCACCTCGCCCGACATCGCCTCGACCACGACCTCGTGCTGCAGAAGGTCCATGCGGACCTTCTGCGGATTGGCCGAGGGCTTGTCGCACTTGTTGATGGCGACGATCATCGGCACCTTGGCGGCCTTGGCGTGGTTGATGGCCTCGACCGTCTGCGGCATCACCGCGTCGTCGGCGGCCACGACCAGCACCACGATGTCGGTCACCTGCGCGCCACGGGCGCGCATCGAGGTGAAGGCCGCGTGGCCCGGCGTGTCGAGGAAGGTGATGAGCGCGCCGTTCGCCGTGCGCACCTGATAGGCGCCGATGTGCTGCGTGATCCCGCCCGCCTCGCCCGACACCACGTTGGTCTTGCGGATCGCATCGAGAAGCGAGGTCTTGCCGTGGTCGACATGGCCCATGATGGTGACGATGGGCGGACGCGGGACAAGATCCTCGGAGCGGTCGGCGACCGTGTCGATGACCTGCTCGACATCCGAATCCGCGACCCGGACCGGGCGGTGGCCGAATTCCTCGATCAGGATCTCGGCGGTGTCGGCGTCGATCGTCTGGTTCATCGTCGCCATCACACCCATCTTCATGAGCGCCTTGACGACGTCAGCCGCGCGTTCGGCCATGCGGTTGGCGAGTTCCTGCACGATGATCGTCTCGGGCAGCTGCACGTCGCGCGATTGCTTCTCGGATTTCTGGCCGAGGCCGAGCGCCTTGGCGCGGGCCTTTTCCTGCTTGCGCTTCATCGCGGCCAGGCTGCGCTGCCGCCCGCCCTCGCCCGCGAGCGCCTCGTTGAGCGTGAGCTTGCCGGTGCGGCGCGCCTCGTCAGTGCGCGCGCGCCCCGCGCGCTCGCGCTCGGCGGCGCTGCGCTCGTCGCGGTCGCGGTCGGTCTTGCGGGCGCCGGGCAGGCCGGGCTTTGCGGAGGGCGGGGCGGCCGCGGGGGCGGCGGCGGGGCCGCGGGAGGACGCGGCTTCGGGGCGGCGGCCTGCGGGAGCGGCGGGGGACTGCGGCGCGGCGCGGGTCTCGGCCTCGCGACGGGCGCGCGCCTCGGCCTCGGCCTTGGCCCGCGCCGCTTCGGCGGCGGCCTCGGCCTCGGCACGCTCGCGTGCCTCGATCTCTTCGCGCCGGCGGCGGCGTTCTTCCTCGCGCGCGCGCTCGTCCTCGGCGCGCTGGGCGGCATCCTCGGCCTCGCGCGCCCGCGCCGCGCGCAGCGCGGCCAGACGGCGCTCCATCTCGGCGTCGGAAATGCCGGCCGGACGGCGCGACACATCGCCCGCCGCAACAGCGCCCTGACCCGTGGCGGGGCCCGAGCCGGCGGCGGCGCCGGGCTTGGGCACCACGACGCGCTTGCGCTTGGTCTCGACCAGGACGCTCTTGGTCCGGCCGTGGCTGAAGCTCTGCTTCACCTGGCCGGAGCGTGCGCCGCCCCCGAGCCCGAGGGGTTTTCTGCCGTCCGTGTCGCTCATGCGTCCTTCGTGTCCTTCCCGGCGGCAACGCCGCCGAATTGCCCTTCGTCCTGGCCGCGCAGGCCCGACAGGCGCGCGGCTTCCTCTAGCGCACGACGCGCCAGACCGCCAGCCGAAAGCGCGCCGTGTATCGCACGTTCGCGCCCGAAAGCCAAACCCAATTCCTGCGCGGTCAGGCCGTCGATGCGGCTGTCGGGCCCTGCCGGCGGGCGCAGCCGCGCCTTTTCGCGCACCGATCCGTCACGCGCCTGCACGAGGACGGCCGCCTGCCCCGACACCAGCCATTCCTTGACCTTCTCGAGCCCCGAGACCGCCTCGCCGGCCTTGCGGGCAAGCGAGATCGTGTCGATCAGGCGGCGCGCGAGGCCGGCTTCCACCGTCTCGGCGAGGGTCGGGTCCACGCTGACCTTGGCCCGCGCGGCGCGCGCGAAGAGGTTGCGCCGCACCGCCTGCGCGAGGGCGTCGCGGCTCGCGCTGACGTAGATGCCGCGACCGGGCAGCCGACCCGCGAGGTCGGCCACGATGGCCTCGTCGGGGCCGACGACGAAGCGCACGAGCCCCGCCTTGGGCGCGCTCTCGCCCGTGACGATGCAGCGCCGCTCGGGCTCGTCGCGCATCTTCTCCCTGCCGCCCCGCCCCACCTGCGCCCTGCCCCGGTGCCGCGCGGCCTAGCCGCGGCCCCCGGCGTCGGCATCGGCATCGGCGTCATCGCCCGCCGCGTCGCCTTCGTCGGCCCCGGCGCCAAGCTCGGACGGATCGACCCAGCCCAGCATGACGCGCGCGGTCATGACCATGTTCTGCGCCTCCTCGAGGCTCACGTCGAACTTCTCGAGCAGCCCCGTGTCCTTGACGCGCTGTCCGCCGACGACCGTCCAGCCGCCCGCGAGTTCCCAATCCGCGCAGGTCGCGAAATCCTCGATGGTCTTGATGCCGTCCCTGGCCAGCACCTCGACCATCTGCGGCGTCAGCCCCTCGAACTCGATCAGGCTCTCCTCGGCGCCGAGCGCGCGCGCGGCTTCGAGCGCCTTGCGGTTCATCTCCTCGAGGTGGTCGCGGGCACGGGCCTGCAATTCCTCGGCGGTCGCCTCGTCGAAGCCCTCGATCGCGAGCAACTCGTCGAGGTCGACATAGGCGACCTCCTCGAGGGTCGTGAAGCCCTCCGAGACCAGAAGCTGCGCCATCATCTCGTCGACGTCGAGCGTGTCCATGAAAAGCTGCGTGCGCTCGGCGAATTCGGCCTGACGGCGCGCGCTCTCGTCCGCTTCGGTCATGATGTCGATGTCGAGCCCCGTGAGCTGGCTCGCGAGCCGCACGTTCTGGCCGCGCCGGCCGATCGCGAGCGAGAGCTGCTCGTCGGGCACCACGACCTCGATCCGCCCGCCCTCGTCGTCGAGCACGACCTTCGTCACCTCGGCCGGCTGGAGCGCGTTGACAAGGAAGGTTGGCGCGTCCGCGTTCCACGGGATGATGTCGATCTTCTCGCCCTGAAGCTCGTTCACGACGGCCTGCACGCGCGAGCCGCGCATGCCGACGCAGGCGCCCACCGGGTCGATCGAGCTGTCGTAGCTGATGACCGCGATCTTGGCGCGCGAGCCCGGATCGCGGGCGACCGCCTTGATCTCGATGATGCCGTCATAGACCTCGGGCACTTCCATCTTGAAGAGCTCGGCCATGAACTCGGGCGCGGTGCGGGACAGCAGGACCTGCGGCCCGCGCGGCTCGCGGCGGACTTCCTTGATGTAGGCGCGGATGCGGTCGCCGATGCGATAGCTCTCGCGGCCGATCTTGTCGTGGCGCTTGAGCACGCCCTCGCCCCGGCCGATGTCGACGATGATGTTGCCGTATTCCTCGCGCTTGACGACGCCGTTGATGATGGTGCCCTGGCGGTCCTTGAACTGCTCGTACTGGCTGTCGCGCTCGGCCTCGCGGACCTTCTGGAGGATCACCTGCTTGGCCGACTGCGCCGCGATCCGCCCCATGTCGACCGGCGGCACCTCGTCCGCGATCTCGTCGCCGATGGCGGCCTCGGGGCGGATCTTCTGCGCCTGCCCGAGCGTCAGTTGCGCGTGGTGGTTCTCGAGCACCTCATCCTCGACGACCGTCCGCACGCGGGTAAAGGTCGCGCGGCCGGTCTTGCGGTCGATCTTCACCCGGATGTCGAGGTCGTTGCCATAGCGCGACTTGGCGGCGCGCGCGAGGCTGTCCTCCATCGCCTGCACGACGAGGTCGGGGTCGATCATCTTTTCGCGCGCGACCGCCTCGGCGGTCTGGAGCAGTTCGAGCTGGTTGGCAGAGGTGATCGCCATGGGGCTACTCCTG
>Ga0172372_10011156_pt1 | contig 11443 bp, 22 predicted proteins | sample LakKiv5m_2_FD_114544 | JGI IMG/M metagenome (GOLD analysis project Ga0172372, IMG submission 114544) | Freshwater microbial communities from Kabuno Bay, South-Kivu, Congo - kab_092012_9.5m | ecosystem: Environmental > Aquatic > Freshwater > Lake | place: Democratic Republic of the Congo... | reverse complement strand
TTTCACTAAAAACATAAATGCCAGGACCAAACTCTAAAACATTTTTAGCATCTAAGCTAGTATTCAAAAAAAGTTTTTCTATGGCAGTTGTTATAAGAGTATTGTTTCTGCTGGTGTTATCAGCTATGTCACCTTCTAAAAGACTAAAGTCATTTACACTAACACGATCTTCTAGTCTTTTAGTAAAGCTTCTATATACACCATTACTCTTATATTGATATCTACCTAAACTAAAGATATCACTATACTGTGTAAGTATTTCTACATTTTCTAATTGACCAGGAGCACCTACAATAGCTGATCCTATGTACAGTTGTTTAGTATCCCTACACCAAGCAAATTCACCATCACTAAGCTTGATGGGTAAATTACTATCGGCACTTGCGTCTTTGACATCACGACGGATTTGAATCTTACTTATTTGAACTACTGCCATAGCCTTTTCCCCTTATCGGGTATTTATCATAGGCTGGTATAGTATTGCTCTACCCTATCAAACCAACGATGACTCCAATAATCAAAATCCTTAGCCTCTAGTATAAACTGCTGATATACAGGTTCACCCCAATGTCCAGGACTTGTTTCAGGGGGTCTAACACACATCATAATAACACCTTTACGTATATCAGTACCATATACAGCATTATGAGCCAGTGCATAGGCAGTAATCTGTAGGTAATAATCCTCGATCCACTCTAACTTTTTAGGCTTATTGGTCTGTTTGAAGTCTAATATACTAGGCTCACCATCATGTAATCCTACGCAATCTGTAGTACCTGCGTACATTTCAGGATAATATAAAGGAACTTCATTTCCCCATATTTCGCTTATATTGCCAAAGCCCTCTTCAATGACTTTTTTAGCCATTAATAAACTTTGTTGGGCATATGGATTGCTTACACTATCCTTAATGCCTTCACCCTTAATATAGAGTTCTAAGAAAGTGTGCATCCTTGTGCCACGTGCTGCGGCTTCTGTTGTAATGGCCTGTGCCTGTGCATGTCCTACACGGTTACGCCATTCCTTTAATGCTTGCTTGGCTTCTTCTGGTTTGGTACGATCAAGTATGGTAGTTACACTAGGTACACGATGTCCATCTGGTGTAGCATATAAGCGTTTGCCTGATGATTCATCTCTGGTTAAGTTTTTGTATTTAAATTTAGGATTTAGTAAAGTCATAATAATCCTATTCTAACATTATTTTTAACATTGTCAACGTCTTCGGTTAAGTGCGGCCTTTGCCATACTTTTTGTAAGATTACCTTTGCTAGGGTCTCCACCTGACTGTTGTGGTTCCTCGCTGGCTCTTGTTTTAAGACGTACACCTTGTGGATCAAAACTACATATTTGATCAAATGCAGGATTGGCTTCAAAGCGTGGACCAAACTTGTCTGCGCTGTCTATGCGTTGTCCTATAGTGTTTTGTGTTAAGTTACCCAGTGCTTGCCAACTAATAACTTCTGGATTGTTTGCACTATCGGCAGCATTACGTTTTGCTACCAATAGGTCAAACAATTTATCTTGATCTTCAGTTACTTTTTTTTTGAGGCTAACATTGAGGCTAGTCTACGACTGTATGACGCAGTTTCCCTCATAGCACGACCAGCAGGTTCACCGCCCCCAAGTTCTGCTTCCATACCGGCAGCAGCCTCTTCACCACCCATATCTGGTGGACCCATACCTCCTGCTGCTCCCATACCCATGCCTGCTCCGCCTGGTGCCTCTGTACCTGTTAGTACACTTACTGCCTGTGCTAGTGCCTGACGATTCTTTTCTAATGCTAGGTAAATTTCATCTAATGCTGGACGAACTGTTTGTTCAAAACTTGTGCTTACATCTGTGCCCATTTCATCTCTTATAGAGTCTAATAAGTCTAACATGGCTTCGGACTTCATGCTTGCTACATCCTCTAGCCAGCCTGTGATACGATCTGTCATGTCCTTAGCGGCCATGATTAACTCTGCCTTTTCTTCTTCGCCTTCTGTAAGTAATAGATCTCTTAATACGCCTTTGGCTGTAGTTTCATCTAGGTCATAACGAATGATTAGTTCGCTCATAATTTCTTCACCTGCATCACGTTCAAGGATTAAACGTTGTCTTGCATTATCTGCCCATTGTTGTGGGAACTTATGACTGCGTAGTCTACGTAGAGCACTGAAAAACTCTCTAATATTCTTCTTCTTTTTCTTTTTCATATCTTTTTTATCATCAGTATCTTCGTCTTTCATTTCGCGCTCAGCAATCTCCTGATTGATAACATCAAGGAACATTTTATTCTTTTGATACTTATGATCTTCTAATACACTGTCATAACTATTAGTGCTTTCAAATTGACTTTGTTCTGTACGTAGTTTATTACGTGCGTCCGTTAACTGTTCCATAGTGAACTTTTCGAGATTTAACTTATAGCCAAATTTCTTTGCTAGACTTTCATTTAAAGTCTTAGATGTAATTGGTTTTTCTAGGTCCTTGATATTCATGCCGAATTCCTAAATATTTAAAATATTTATCTAAATGCGTAAGTAAATGCTTGAGTTATTTCATACTTATAGTGCTCAGACCTGTCTTTAGCCTGCTCATAGCGCCATAAAAATACATCCCGTTTTACTTCGTCCTTAGTTCTTTTGTACATTTCTCTAAAATTAACTGCATCCATATGATTAGACCAATATCTTTGATCTATATCTTTAGTCCTTGATAACTCCATTATTCTATTGTATCTATGTTGTCTTGCTGCCATCAAGGCGCTGGTCTTTAAATAAAAACTACCTATATTATTTTTAAATTTTTTACCGATTTGTATAAGATCCCATAATCCAACTTTGTTTTTTCTTATAACATAATTATGATAACCTATTGAACCATCTTTCAACACAGCAGGCATTAATTTGTCAACTTCTTTTAACAAAGTTTCAAACTTATCTACTGCTCGATCAATACTCATTAGCAACAACCTTTGGATCTTGATTACCTATTTTGATTAACAGACTTTTGCGTATTAGCCCTTCAGCAACTTGCTGTTCACGTTCAGGTAATGTACTTAGCCTAGTGGGGCGAGTTAGTTTTTTTAATAGGGCACGCTCTTCTATTGTAGTCCATATTTCAAAACTACGTACTAGGTCACTAACTTTCATAGACCCGCCAATTTCTTAAGATCAACTATATCTCGCTTTTGATTACTGGCTGCTTTGTCTGGGATATTACTTACACGTTTGGCCAATGCTACAATATCATTGCCTTCAAAATAACTATCCTTCTGTGTAATCTTCTGCATGGCCTTACGCATCATGGCTTTTTCTCTGTATTTGTCATTATATCTTGTAGGATAGTACCCGTCCTGCATGGCCATCATTTCCTGTTCTAATTGGTTTGCATCGTCCATATTTTCAGGAGTTACTTGATCTTGCTGCTGTCCTGGTTGCTGTGGTTGGCCTGGCTTTTGATTTGGTAACATGGCTCCTGGTGCTGCTCCAGCCATATTGATCTGCTGTCCTGGTTGTAATTGCATACCACCTGTTGGTTCTGGAGGGGCATTAGGATCTACTGTAACATTACCTTGTGGGTCCTTTTGAATGGCCTGTGGATTTTTGCTGAGATCTACAGTAACTTCTGTGCCTGTAGGCTGACCATTAGCCTGAGGTGCTACAGTTAGTTCATTGCCAGCCTGCTTGACTACCTTGGCCTGTTGCATGCCAGGAGGCTGTGGATTTTCTCTAATTTTACCAGTTACTTCATAAATCTTCATATTGGGTCTCCAGGCTCATACTACCAGCCTCTAATTTACTTATGTGATTTCTTAGTTTTTCTATAAGACCTTTGGCACGTAATACTTTAAATGTAACATTTTCTACACCTAATTCACCACCAGTTTCTAATCCGTGTTTACGCATATTCTTTATGTCATTATATACATTTTGAACATTGGTTAAATCGTCGCTGCGTAGAGCCATACGTATTTTACCTACATAATGTTTATGCTTGTCCTTTACCAGTGCTCTATCCACTGTATCCTCTACAGGACTAGGAGGTTTGAGCCAGCGATTATCTAACACACTATATATACCTGCACTGGTATGAGTCTGTTTACTGTCCTGTACATATAATTCTACACTGATTCCTTTGATGTTTATATCATAAGTAAAGTTAAACTGATTCTTTTTTGCATCAAAGAATTGTCGCATTAGTGTTTGTCGTTGTGGGTCAAATTTAACTATTAGATGTAGATCAATATCACTGGCCCTACTAAAGGTATATCCTGCATTGCTACCACTCAGTGTTATATCCTGTAGATTTAGATCTTCTATGCCAATATAGTCTATAAAATTATGTGCTATTTTTAGAAGTTTGTATCTGACCATAGGATCTAATCGACCCTTACGCCATAGTTTAGAGTTCAGTCGTTTATGGAATATGACAGCATTGCTGACAAGATCTTCACGCATTTCATATTTATCTTAGCATTTCAAAATGAATATTGATACTAGGCATGAAGAATTTACTACTAAATTTAGCAGTTTCAGTTAGTTCTGTTGTATAGGGAACCAGACTGAAATCTTGTTTGAGTAAGCCCACATCATCATCCTCGACTTTAAACCTGAATCTGCTTTCAACACTCCATTCAAAGATCCATATATTGTTTAATTCCTTACCTTTCATACCGTATCTATTAGGTATACCTATAAGTGTAATAGGATCAGTATCGTAAAACAAATTGGCACGCATACTAATTGTATTCAATACGGTATCAAAGTTCTGTTGTTGGTTGCGAGCCTGTTCCTTACCTTCTTCGTTACGGTATTGACCAGTGGCTGTTATGTCTGCTAGGGTATATAATCTATAATACATCTACTATTTACTTAGTAGATTATTTTCCCATTATCATCTTGATTATGTTGTCACCATGAGCACCTACCCAACCAATAACAATAGCAGCGCCGCTTATAATGTATACCCACTTCATCTTAAATTGTTCTAGGCTACTGATCTTTCTACTTAGAGCCTTATCGGTTTCATCCTGTTCAGCCTTACGCTTATCCAATTTTTGGTAAAAGATATCACGATTTAATTCGTATTTTTGATCCATATCGTCAAGCTTCTTCATCATGATCTCATGATTATCCTTGATACTTTGTTTAGTATCTTTTACATCCTGCTTGATGTCATCTACTTTATCATTTAGGTATACGACTTTCGTCTCTACTACACCCATTCTTTCTTCAACTGTAGGCATATGGTAACCCTTCTAAATATTCACCAAATTTATTTATTTTGATAATAGACAGAGTTTTATACGCAGAAAAGTAAAAAGGGCTCCTAAGAGCCCTAGTTTCCCATCCCGAATGAGAATTAATATTAGGCGTTGGTTAGGCCAAATAAACTTGTTACACTGCCAACTTCTACTAGTGCTGTAGTTGCTGGTGCTGCTACTGTACCTGCTACACCACTGCCACTGCCGCTACTGTAACCATCATTAATATAGTTAACTAGTGCGCCTGTGCCACCCATAACACGATCTGCACGACGTGCAATTACGTTGCTGTCTAGTGCGTGACTGTCACCAATTAAGATCATTGTGTCAGCGCTGAACTGAATGATAGCACCAGTTGTACCAAACTCTTGTGCTAGTAATTCACGCTTGCTGTGACGATATGCTGTTGGTGCACCACTTACTGGTGTGTCTGATGCTGGATCATTTAAGTCCACTCCTGGAACTTCAATTCTCCAAGCACGAATTTGCAGGTGGTCATATAGTGTAGCGTCTACGTGTCCTACACCTGTGTGACGGCCTGTAATTAGCGTGCCGCCTACGTCCATTGTCATTAAGGGCATAATTTTCTCCTCGTTGCCTTTGCCCGCTACTCCACGGGTCTTGTAAAATTATTTATCGATTTTAGAGAAAATAAGTGAGTTAGGGCGAATTTTGGGAGGATTAAACTTTAGGTTTACGACTTTCGTGTACTTTAGTCATACCGCGTTTAAACTTATCGCTGTCACCACTGCGTATGGCATTGATAAAGCGTCTTTCTAGTTCTATAGCAGTTTCTAAGTCGTAGTTTTCTTTAATGAGTTTGAGTAGATTCACAGCACTGGCCACTAGATTCACCCCTTTAGTTTCTATAAGGTGATCCTTATTTCTTATTAGACTAATTTCATTAAGTTCTTCTAATATACTTCTAGTGCTTTTTTTCATTATTTCCTCTCACCGTTTATTTAGTTGTAAGGTTGACAGGTATACTAATAGTTTATTATAATGCTGCACTGCCGCATAAATACACATATAGACATATACACATGGAGAATAAAAATGACTATTTCCTCTTTCATGCTCAATATCCTTGAGCGTCTGGTAGAAATGTTTCCAAAGGATGGTTACCAAAGTCGTTTGGAACATTATCTTAGTACCAAAAGCATTACCGATGCTGCAACTCTTGATAGTTATATCAAGGAGTTTGAATATAAATCCCACAAGGACAATTAAAATGATCTCAATTATTACATCAATCGCATATCGTATTTTTAAAGCATTAGAGCAGAGTGGACAAGTCCGTGCTCGTAGATACCTCAGTTTATATAAAGGAACTTGGCAATGAAATTTATCAACTTACTAAGAGAAGTTTTATGCCAAGCCTTATTGGCAAGCCATCTTACTCGTCAAGGACGTTGGCAGAGTGCTGTTCGTCTAATGGGAAAATAATATGCTAATTACATTTTTAATTTTAACATTACTCATGCTTGCTGTATGGCTGGATCAAGAATTAGAACAAAACAGAAATCCGGTATTAGGAGAAGAATGGGACTTTACAAAGCCAGGACTTAAAAATAAACACTAGTATATTAGATATATACTAGATGAAAAATTATCTTGTAAAAAGTTTATTTAAGGTAAAGAACACCAATTGGATTTTTAAAGATAGATCAGAAGAAGGAGATCTATTCTCTCTTTATATGAGAGCACATGAACACAGTGTTTATACATTTAATAAGTTTTTACAAGGCGACTGGGAACTAAAATTTTTTACAGGTGAAGTAGAAAATATTAGCGAAGCCTATAAAAATACCTTTTGGTACATACATGATCTTTGGCATAGTGGACCTTGTAATATATTTTATACTGACCCTGATACTTTAGCCATTAAAAAAATTGATCCTTGGCATTACAATAAGTTTATGATGTTTAATTATACAGACCCAGTCTCCTTAATTAGAGATGATAAAGTTATTATCAAAGACTACTTCAATGCAGGAGTTAGATATTTCCCAAGTACAATGAGTCAACATACTTGGGGGTTAGGCCGAACTTTAGTGGTAAATTGGAATTTTACTGATTATAGAACTGAAGAAATTATTTTAAATGATATGCTTTGGAGTCAAGGATTAGAAGTAAAAGATGTATTAGATGTAAGTATGAATTGGGCATTTTTTATTAATATGAATCACTCTACTTCCGAAACATTTAATAATAGCCTAATTGATACTGCTAAGATTTTACATTTTCATGCTAGTAGAAATATAGGAGCAACTGTAAAAATAATGGATGAATTTGTTCCAACTTTAATTTAAAATACTATTGACATAATAAATAAATACTATATAATAAACAGACACGGAGACAATTATGTTTAATCAACCTTTACTCTTTATCGACAGTGTGCAAAATGCCAAGAAGCAGTTTGTAGAAAAATATGTGCGTCATCCAGATATTCAAGCTGATATGATAATCTATATTGATGCTCAAAGTAAATTTTTGCACAGTGCCGTGGAAGCCACAAGCAACATGATATCAACCTGTGGTAGAGAACTACTCCATACAAAAGTAGAAAAATTACTTAACCCTTTTAGTATTGATTGGTTTAAGGCCGGTTGGGATGCCTGGGCTGCTCAAAGTCGTGCAGAACAAAAAGCCTAACATAAGACATACACACTTAAGGAGAATCAAATGTCAGAATTTAACGGTTTACAACAAAAAATTAGTATGCCAGAAGTTAGATTTAATAAAAACGGATACGAAATCCGTACTGAGATCTTAGGTATGGCCAAACAACTTGCCGAGTTTGAATACAGTGCTAAATTCCATGGTTGGGAAATGAGCGCTACTCGTGATGAGAAGTCAGGTCAAATCGTGACTACGGTAGGGATGCCGCAGGTTCCAGGTTTGGAGCAGATTCTAACCACTGCACAGAAAATGTATGAGTTTGTTAATCAGAGCACTAAAAGATAAAAAAACTGCATAGCAGGCAAAATAATAGATTTGGGGGCCCTTGTGCCCCCTCTTATTTGTTTATAGGTGATATATGCTTAAACATGAACAGATATTTGAACAAACAATGACAGAACTACGACAACGTTATAATAGAGAGGGTAACGCTACAGCCATACCCAGGGATGATATGCACTGGACTTGGTATCGCAATATCGTGGAAGAATGCGCTCAATCAGTAGATCACATACAGGCCTGGGATACCACCCTAGGCGATCATATACGTAGTCGAATGGGCACCCTATGAGAATTGAAGAAGATGTCAAACTAGATTTTAGAGATGTGCTGATACGCCCCAAGCGTAGCACATTGAGTAGTCGTCGTGGTGTAGATCTTAACCGATCCTACAGGTTTAAACACAGCCACAATGAATACAAAGGCATACCTATTATGGCTGCTAACATGGATGGTGTTGGCACATTGAGTATGGCTGTTACATTAACCAAGCACGATCTATTTACTTGCCTTATTAAGAGCTATAACACGAACATAGAACACTTCAAGACATTTGGACTGGATCCTAATCGTTATGCTGTGAGCACAGGTACCGGTGAAGAAGATTTTCGCAATCTCAACACTATTATTACAGGTCTTGGCACTAGATTTATCTGCGTTGATGTGGCCAATGGCTATAGCGAACACTTTGGTGATTTTGTTGAACAAGTTAGAGCTCGTTGGCCCAATAAGACCATTATCGCTGGTAATGTAGTCACAGCAGATATGACACAGGAGTTAATTCTACGTGGAGCAGACATTGTTAAAGTTGGCATAGGTCCTGGAAGTGTTTGCACTACTAGGATACAAACTGGTGTTGGTTATCCTCAGTTATCCGCCATCATTGAATGTGCTGATGCTGCTCATGGTCTAGGAGCCCATATCATTGCTGATGGTGGCTGTACATGCCCTGGCGACGTAGCCAAGGCCTTTGGAGCAGGTGCCGACTTTGTCATGCTAGGCGGTATGTTTGCTGGACACGACGAGGGCGGTGGCGTCGTCAAAGATGGGCGAGTCACTTTCTATGGTATGAGCAGTGACACTGCTATGAATAAGCACAACGGTGGCATGGCAGAATATCGTAGCAGTGAAGGGCGCACAGTTGATATACAATATCGTGGACCAGTTGAGCAGGAGGTGCGAAACATATTGGGCGGACTACGTAGTGCCTGTACTTATGTTGGTGCTGAAACTCTCAAACAACTTCCTAAATGCACTACATTTATCCGTGTCAATCGTCAAATAAACGATGTATTTCTATAAGGGCACTAGATTATCTCGGAATATATGCCAAGCCTTTTCCCAAGTCCAACGCATACTACCTTCTAAAACACGCTGTCTATCCAATAGTTTACATTGATTAATGGCCTTTATTAAATCATCATCTAATATACCTGTTACTCCAGGTTCAACTACATCTAATGGTCCAGCTACAGGATAAGCTGCTACTGGTGTTCCACAGGCCATGGCTTCAATCATAACTAGGCCAAATGTTTCCCACTTACTGGGAAAGACAAATACATCTGCTAGATTAAAATAAGCTGCTAGATCACGGCCTGTCTTATATCCTACAAACTCCACATCCTTATATTCTAATTCATAACTTCTACGCATGGGCCCATCGCCTACCATTATTTTACGACTATTGGGATAATCTAGTTTAAAGAAATCCTCTAGATTCTTTTCCTTACTAACACGACTAACACACACAAGATTAAGAATACTATCATTACTGATCCTTTGTTCAGGTTTGAATATGTCTCTGTCCACTCCTCTAGTCCATGGTATAATATTGGCCACAAGGCCGTGACTACGTAGTTCATTGGCCATAGTTTGAGTAGTAGTTAAAACTTTGCCTGTATGTTTATGAAACCATTTTATGTACCGCCAAGTAATGCTTTCAGGGATTCCCAAGAGGGTATATAGTCCTTCAGGAAACTTAGTGTGATAAGCAGTATTATACCTAATATGATGTTTTGTAAGATATTTTCTAGCCCACAGACCAACAGGACCCTCGGTTTGGATATGTATATAATCCGGAGATATCTCCTCAATCTTTTGTCCCATTTCTCGTGGAAAGGCAAGTTTGACTTCGTTATAGATAGGGCAATCAAAATAGCGGAAGTCCCTGGGACTAATAGTATGAATAGTATAACCATCCCTAATCGCATACGGTTCAATATTTTGGTAGGTCGTATTGACGCCATTAATTTGGTCAGGCAGATTGTCTGTGATCATCAATATTTTCTTTGACACATTTCCATCCTTTATGAATTTTTACATCACCCTTTACCAGATGTCTAACTGCTTTCGGTCTAAGATTATATTTTTTTGAAAATTGTAATTTAGATCCGATAAAAGTTTCTCCTGTATTATGAAGGAAATTATAGTTCGTTGGGTCGTAATTACCATTATTTTCTCCACTCTGATTTGGACGTCGTTTTCTGAATTCAGAGTCTTGCCAAAGCCTTTTTGAATTTTCGCTTTGCTTCTTCTTATACTCTTCGGAAGAATAAGTTTCTTTTCTGGATTCTTTCATTTTATTTTTGAATCCAGGTATCTGCCACATTGTTTTAGCCCATTCTGATGTATTCCCATTTCCTTCTTCATTTTTAAGATTAGCCCATTCATTAGAATTTACAACATCCCAAAGATCACTATAATATCTTCCCCATTTGATTATTTCATCTCTGTTAAAACATTCTTTAATACATTCCGTAGTTATATCATTTCCGTGTTTTTTAATATGCCTTCTCCAGTAATTTCCAGAACCCTTATACTTCTCATAATCAGTTCTAATTGTTTGGCATAGATATTTTAATCCAGTTTTATTATGTTTTTTTACTAATAGATATATTGTTGTCATAGAACTATTTATTTCTAACCGGACTCTCTGTGGGTAACTTTTCACATTTACCCTCCACTTTAAACCAGGGGAATTTTACCCAATAATTAATATTACGCAGGGCCTGTTCACAACTGGCCTGGTCTCTAAACTCCAGTTGTATTCGGCCTGGCACATCTGTGGCATCATAAATATTAACCACTATGAGAAATAGGATCCACATCTTCTGATCTTGTCCAGTAAACTATTTCCCATGTTCCATCATGATGTTCTACTAGTGCTGAACATGATTCTACCCAATCGCCATCATTCATATAGATAAAGCCGTTTATTTCTTTTATTTCTGC
>Ga0172372_10011154_pt1 | contig 11444 bp, 10 predicted proteins | sample LakKiv5m_2_FD_114544 | JGI IMG/M metagenome (GOLD analysis project Ga0172372, IMG submission 114544) | Freshwater microbial communities from Kabuno Bay, South-Kivu, Congo - kab_092012_9.5m | ecosystem: Environmental > Aquatic > Freshwater > Lake | place: Democratic Republic of the Congo... | reverse complement strand
CCGCACGCCTACCGGGCCATGCTCCACGCCGGCATGCCCGTGGCCCTGGGCACCGACAGTGCCATCGTGCTGGGCGAGTCCCCCACCATCTCCGTGCTGGACGAGATGCGCCTGCTGTGGGACCGCGACGGCACCGACGCACGTCAACTGCTGACCATGGCGACCACGCACGGGGCCCGGGCGCTGGATCTGGATCCGGCCTGCGTGATGCTGCCCCACGGAGACGATGCCGCGTGCTCCGACCTCTGGGCGGTGGATCTTGGCGACGCCCGGCACGCCGGAATGCAGGATCCGCTGCGCCGCGTGCTCGCGTGCCGCACGCCCGGGGCGTGGTTGTGGCGTGCATCCGTGCGAACCTGATCCGCCACGCCCTCAGCCGTCGATCACCATGGCGATCAGGCTGCCGATGCGGCGATGGGCCTCCACCGGATGCCGCAGAGGCATCTCGGGATGCACGCGGTAGCGGTTGCGGCGACCCTGCCGCTCACGCTCGATGTAGCGAGCCGACTCCAGATCCGCCACGATCCGCTGCACCGCGCGTTCGGTGATGCCCACGCGCTCGGCCACGTCGCGCAGCCGGATTTCGGGATCACGAGCCAGCATCAGGAGCACGTGCGCATGATTGCTCAGGAAGGTCCATGCTGCGGAAGCGCCACGATCCGTGGGAGTGGATGTCCTGCGAGCGACGGGCTTGTTCTTGGCGGCCACGGCGGGAGGCATCATAGTTGCCGCCGACTCGGAGGGTCGATCGGCCCGACTAGCCCAAGACCAGAACCCAGAAGGTGATCGCCAGCACCGCCATCACGTTCACCAGCAGTCCCACACGGATCATGATCCCCTGCGGAACGCGGCCGGTGGCGTAGACCAGGGCGTTGGGTGGCGTGCCCACCGGCAGCATGAAACTGCAGGAGGCCCCGAGTGCCGCGGTGACGGCCATCACGGGCACGGACAGTCCAAGCTGCGGCGCCACCGCCCCAAGGATCGGCACCGCCGTGGCGGTGAGTGCCGTGTTGCTGGCCACCTCGCTGGCCACGTTCAGTCCGGCCGCCACCAGTGCCACGGCGATCGGCTGCGGCAGCGTTCCCAGTTGCGCCACCGATGCGCCCACGGCGTCGGCGAGGCCGGATCGCTGCATGGCGTCGCTCATGGCCAGCCCTCCGCCGAACAGCAGGAACACGCCCCACGGCAACTCGCGGGTGGCCTGCCATGGGACCATGCGCTCGCCCGAACCATCCCGCGCCGGCAGTGCCAACAGCAGCACCGCCGCCGCGATCGCCACGCCACCATCCGTGAGTCCCTGCGGCTTCCAGCCCGCGGGCCAGACCGATGACGTGCTCCAGACGGTCACCACCAGAAGGAACACCGCCGCGGTGACCCAACCCGCCGTTCCCAGCGCGCGGTGCTCGCCTTGGCTCGGTTCACGCAGCGCAATGCCGCGCACGGGCAGCAGCCAGAGCAGCACGGCGATCGCCAGCGGTGCCAGCGTGAGCGTGAGCGGGTAGCCCACGCGGGCCCACGCGGCGAAATCCATCGCGTGCCCGTTGGCCTGAAGATAGTTGGCCGCGATGGCGTTGGGCGCCGTCCCGATGACCGTGGCCATGCCACCGATGGTGGAGCCGTAGGCCACGGCCAGCAGGACCGCGATGCCGAAGTGACGACGGCCTCGCTCCGCCTGGACGTCGCTGGCGCCGTGCGCGGGCACGACACGTCCCGCCACGCCCAGGGCCAGAGGCAGCATGGTCACGGTGGTGGCCATGTTGCTGATGAATCCGCTCAGAAGCGTGGACGTGAGCATCATCACGGCCACCACCAGCGCCGGACGCGTGCCGCATGCTCGCAGCAGCAACTGCACAAAGCGGGCGCTCACGCCGTGGCGATCGAGAGCCAGGCCCATCACGGCGCTGCCGGCGAACAGGAAGATGATGTTGTCCGCGTACGAGGCGGCCACCTCCTGGAACGAGCCTGCACCGAGCAGCGGCAGCAGCACCACAGGCAGCAGGGCCGTCACCGCCAGGTCCACGGCCTCGCAGAGCCACCACACGGCCATCCAGATCACCAGCGCCAGGACCCATGACGCTTCGACACTCAGGCCACCGCCACCTCCCACATCCGGATGGGTCCACAGCACACCCGACAAGCCGGCGATCGGGCCGGCCCACCTTCCGAGGCGTTGGATCCGGCTGACATGCACGAATTGATTTCCTGGCATCGCAGTCTAGCGGTAGGCTGACGTGCCGCATGTCGCCTGCTCACGTGCCACCGTCTGCCACGACGCCTCCGGGGCCCGGGCCGGTCGCGACACTGACCGACCCGGTTGTCGCTCGCATCGCCGAACTGTCCTCGGTGCTCACCCGCGCCCTGGCCAGTCTGGCATCTGTCCCACCTGGTCCGCGAGCGCTGGGACGGCACCTGCAACTGGACAAGTCGCTCGCCTGGAAGATCTACCGCATCGCCCATGCCACCGATCCGGCCGACGCACTGCCGTTGCTTCCGGGATCACGAGGTCGACGCCTGGTGCTGCAGGCATTTTCCCGGGCCGGAAGCCCGTCGGGGCATGTGGAGGCGATCCGAAGCGCCATGGACGGCGTCGATGCCGAGTTGGCTCGCAGTGGCATGGATCGCCACACGCTGGCGGCCGCCTTGGCGGAGAGCCGGCGGAACGGTCTGGATCGCTCGCTGCTCCGAAAGGCCCGACTCATGGCGTTCCGCGCCCACTGCGTCACCATGGGCATGCACGGCTCGGCGGCGGTTGCCAGCTTCATGGTGGTGCCCTCCGCCCAGCGAGGCGGATGGGTGGACCTGGGTTACGCCTCGCTCTTCGAGGGCTTCACCCGCACCCGGGAAGGCTCGCCGTGGCCGCTCTACGTGCCCATGCAACGCTTCGACACCACGGCCGAGGATCCGGCCGACACGCGTGTGGATGGCGCCGCCATGCTGCCCAACGACGGCCATGCAGGGCCCCTGCAAGGCATCCTGGTGGACGAGGTGGTGGCGCGGGAGGACCGGTCATGCCTGCGCATGGTGGAGTCCGGCGATCGGCATCTGGTGGAGCTGGACGGCCGTGGGCCAGCGATCGGTCGCCGGATGAGGCTGGCCTTCGCCGAGCGTTCGGTGGCCCACGGCCCCATGCATGCCAGCGCCGGCGACCGCATCGCAGCGCTGCAGGCCACGATCCGCTATCCCGTGGCACACTTCATCTGCCAGGTGCTTCTGCACCATGACGTGCTCCGCGACGGCGATCCGCTGCCCGTGTACTTCTCGGCAGCGGGACGGATCCCGGGAGCCGATCCACGGTGCGGCGTGACGCGGTTGCCGCTGCTCGACGCGATGGAATGCCCGGAGCCCACATCGCTGCCGGAGGTTCTGGCACCGACCCGACCTGCGCTCGCCCAGATGCTTGGTCACCAGGCCCGGCAGATGGGCGTGCCGCTTGATGCATGCGCGTGCTTCCGCATCTCGGTGACCTGTCCGCCGGTGCAGAGCACGCTGGGCATGCGATGGCGGCTGGCGCGGGCCTGAGGCCTCCGCGCTCAGAAGGTCATCGAGACCCGGAGGGTGAGGATCCATGCGTCCCCGATGGACGCGGCGGGGTCACTGTTGGGCTGACGGATGTACTGCAGGTCCGGCTGGATGGCCAGCCACGGCGTGATCTGGACGTTGTAGAAGCCCTCCACCACGAACTCGCCCTCTCCCACGCTCGGCGAGATCAGGCCGTCGCCGGAGAAGTGCGCATATGCCACCAGGAGCCCAAGCGTGTCCTGGGGGCGCTCCTGCAGCACGCCCTGCCACTCCATGCCACCGGCCAGGGACCACTGCACGGCGTTGCGGTCGGGAGGACTCCAGCCGAACTGCCCGAACGCGGTCAGCTTGCCTGGATCGTCCTTGCCACCTGCACGGAACAGATCCTGGGAGAGCGACCCGTACAGGCCCCACGGACTCTGCACGCCCTGGGCCGTGGGCGAGGGCGACACGTCCGCCTGCGGCCCGAAGGCCGAGGGACCCGTCTGCTCGAACCAGCCGGCACCGAAGAATCCGTCCAGATCCCCGATCGACCATGTGGCGTCCAGCTCGCCGATCAGGAAGTAGCTGCCGGGATTGTCCCACAGGTAGGTGGCCATCCCCCGCTTGCTCGTGTTGGTGCCCGCCTGGCCCGTCTGCGGATCGAACCAGTTGGTGGATCCATCGAAGAAGCCGAACTTGCCCGTGAGCCAGTCGGTCGCCTTCCAGATCACCTCGGTGCCTCCCGCCTGGAAGGGATAGGTGGGCATGTCGGTGGCGATGGTGGCCGGCATGTAGGCCGCCGTGTTGATGAACAGCAGGTTCTGGTAGCTCACCGCAAAGTCGGCGTTGGCGTCGATCTTGCCGAACTTGAACGAGAGCGCCCCATCCGCGAAGGACTGGCTGATCCAGTACTGGCTGAGCTGCGTGAAGTTCTCGGCGAAGGGGTAGATGGAGTTGAAGCCCCAGAAGTCCGGCACGAAGTCGGTGGCCAGCGCCGTGGATCCCGCCTGCTGGAAGTCCAGGAACACGGTTCCACCCTGCCAACCCACCAACCGCTCCAGATTCATCGAGAGGTTCATGTCCACCAGGTAGGGCATCAGGAAGCCGTCCCGGGGCGTGTCACCCATGACGGTGGTCAGGTCCAGCGTGGCGGTGGCCGTGAGCACCAGTCCCGAATCCTGCAGCTGCGTGCGCCAGCCACCCCAGTCGCCGGTGAGCGTGTCCGCCTTCCAGGGCCACGCCGGCTCCTCGACCGCGGGCGAGATGGAGGGCGACTGCGGTCCCTCGGTCAGAATGGGTTCAGGCCTGGGCTGCGGAAGCTCATGCGCCTCCGGGGGCCGAGCCGAGGCGGGATGGGACGCGGGTGGCCATGCTGGGCGGGTTCGCTGCGACTCCTCCTGCGTCTGGTCGCGGTCTGATGTGGACGGCGCGTCCTGCAAGGACGCCGAAGGCTCCGCAGCCTGCAGGCACAGCGACAGCAGCAGGACGGGATGAGGCATGGATCAGGGAGCGGTCTGCAACGATGGCTTTCGGGCGCGACACCACCGAGCCACCACGCCATGCCTCGGGGCCACCAGTGTGGCTGCCGCGAAGATACCCATGCTCGCCACCGCGATCATGCCCGCCACCGAAGTGTCCAGCCAGATCGCCGCCAGGCATCCCAGCACCGCGGCCAGCGCCGCCATGGCGGCGGCGATCGCCACCATGGTGGCCAGCCGGTCCGCCAGCAGGTGCGCGGTGGCGCCGGGCGCCACAAGCATGATCACCACCAGGATCGATCCCACGGCCTCAAAGCTCACCACCGCCGTGGCCGTGATCAGCGCCAGCAGCCCATGGTGCACCAGTCCCACCGAGATCCCCATGGCCGTGGCCAGCGCCGGATCGAAGCTGACCAGTCGAAGTTCGCGGAAGAACACCCCGATCGCCAGCAGGTTGACCAGCATCGTGCCCGCCAGCCACAGGAATGCGCGCGGCACCTGCATGCCCGCCACCGCCACCGTGTCCAGCGGCACAAACTCCAGCAGCCCGTACAGCACGCAGCCCGGATCCAGGTCCACGCTGCGCGCGACCAGACTGATCAGCACCACCCCCAAGGCGAAAAGCGTGGTGAACACCACGCCGATGGCTGCCGCCGGCTCCACACCCCCCCACCGCTGCAGGCCCGCCGAGAGCCCGGCGGTGATCAGCCCGGCCACCAGCGCTCCCACCAGCATCGGAGCCAGGTCACGGGTGCCCGAGAGCAGGAACGCCACCGCCAGTCCCGGCAGGATCGCGTGCGCGATGGCGTCACCCAGCAGGGAGAGACGACGCAGCACCAGGAAGCAGCCCAGCGTGCCGCACGCCACGCTGCAGCAGGCCGCCGTGGCCATGGTCCAGAGATCGCCTGCGTCCAGGTTCATGGCGCCAGTCCCGGGCCAGGCGCTGCGGGCATGATGGGATGCGGCGAGGCCGGCATGGTGGCCGCGCCCTGTCGCAGCCGTGCCTCCAGCGCCGCCAGCACCGAGGGCGGAAGCACATGCTCCAGCTCGTCGGCGTCACGATCCACATGGTCCGGCGCAATGTCCGCATGCTCGATCAACCACAGTTCCCAGAGTCGGTGCGCTCGCACCACACGGCGAGCCTCCGCCTGGCCGCGGTCGGTCAGCCGCCATCCCTCCGCATCACGTTGAACCAGTCCCGCGGCACGCGCCCGGGCAACCACCACGCCATCGACGCGCTTGCGGGAGAGCGACAGTGGTGTCCACGCGGCGCCCAGATCTCCCGCGGCCTCCAGCCGCTCGTACACGTCACGCAGCAGATGCTGCAGGGCCACGCGCCTTCGCATGCCCCAGGCTCGCACGGCCCGTGCCACCAACCCACGGTCCGGCGCGGCCAGCAGCGACACGGTGAACAACGTGGCCGCCACCAGCACCACCAGCGGCCCGGTGGGCCAGCCGCGCGCCCCGGTTGCTGCCGGCGCCGGCAGGATGGCGCTCACGGCCGTTCCCACCAGCGCGCTGATCGCCCCCAGGAAGGCCGCCACCACCAGCATGGTCCGGATGCGATGCGTCCAGAAGCGGGCCGCCGCCGCAGGGATCACCAGCAGCGCCACCACCAGCACCACACCCACCGCCGGCAGCCCCGCCACCACGCACAGGCACACCAGCAGCATGAGAAGCTGATCCAGCCAGCGAACCGGCCATCCCAGACCCACCGCGAACGACTGGTCAAAACAGAGCAGCGTGAACTCCTTGCGCAGCACGGCCACCACGAACACCACCACCGCCGCCACCGCAAGGATGGTCCATGCATCCGAGGCCACCATGCTGGCCGCCTTGCCGAAGATGAAGCCGTCGAGCCCGGCACGATGACCCCCGGGCCGATCCTGCGCCATGCGCGACAGCACCAGCCCGGCGCCGAAGAACCCACCGATGGCGATGGCGGTGACCGCGTCCTCCTTGACCCGCGGCACGGCGCGAGCCGCGGAGATGCCCGCGGCCGCCAGCAGCCCCACGGCCAGGGCACCCAGCAGCAGCGTGCCAAAGTGTCCGTCACCGAACGCGAAGTACGCCACGCAGACGCCCGGCAGCGCGGCATGGGCCACCGCGTCGCCGGCAAGCGCCCGCCTTCGCAGGCCGGCCAGCACCCCGACCACGCCGCACGCCACACCCAGCACCATGGTGCCCAGCAGCACCACGCGGGTGTTGGCGTCCTGCAGCGTCACCAGTCGCAGCCATGCCTCCATGGATGTCATGGCTCCGGACCGCGACGAACCGCCTCGGCCACCTGGTCCAGCACGGTCAGGCGCCCGCCGTAGGTTCGCCGCAGGTTCTCGGGAGTGAAGACCCGGTCCACGGGCCCGGCCGCCACCAGCCGCATGTTCAGCAGCACCACATGATCAAAGTAGGACCGTACCGTCTGCAGGTCATGGTGCACCGCGATCACGGTGCGGCCCTGCGTGCGGAGCTGATGCAGCACGTCCACGATGGAACGTTCGGTGGCCGCGTCCACACCCGCAAATGGCTCGTCCATCAGGTACAGGTCCGCCTGCTGGGCCAGGGCGCGAGCCAGGAACACCCGCTGCTGCTGCCCTCCACTGAGCTGACCGATCTGGCGTCGGGCGAGCGCGGACATGCCGACCTGCTCCAGACAGGTCATGGCCAGTTCGCGATCCGCGCGGCCCGGACGACGGATCCAGCCCAGACGGCCGGATCGACCCATGAGCACCACGTCGAGCGCGTCCACCGGGAAGTCCCAGTCCACCGATTCACGCTGCGGCACGTAGCCCACGCGGTCCCGGACCTGGGCCAGCGGCTTGCCGAACAGCCGCACGTGGCCGCTGGCGAGCGGCACCAGCCCCAACGCCGCCCTGAGCAGCGTGCTCTTTCCGGCGCCGTTGGGTCCCACGATGGCGATCAGCTGGCCCGTGGGCAGCGACACGTCCACATCCCACAGCACCGGTCGCCGCTGGTACGCCACGGTGAGGTCGTGCACCTCCATGCTCACCGGATCGGCTGGTGTCGCGTCCGTGCTCACCGGCGTCCCTCGGAGACTGGCGCAGGAAGCGCAGGCGCTTTCAGAAACCCCGGCCGATCCGCAGGCACCTTTCCTCCCAGCGCCCGCGTGATGGTGTCCACGTTGTGCACGACCATGCCCACGTAGTCGCCCGCCAAGGTGCCGGGCGGCCCCAGCGCGTCGCCGTGCAGCTCGCCGCCAAGTTCCACGCGGTGGCCGCGTGCCCGGCAACCCTCGATCAGGGCCTGCACGGTCTTGGGTGGCACGCTGCTCTCCACGAAGACCGCGGGGATCCCGCGCACCACCAGCGTGTCCACCAGCGCGTTGATGTCGCGCAGGCTGGCCTCGCTGTCGGTGCTCAGACCCTGGATGGCCAGCACCTCCAGTCCATAGGCGCGCCCCATGTAGCCAAAGGCGTCGTGGGCCGTGACCAGCACGCGTCGCTCGGGCGGAATGGTGGCGAGCACGGCCCGGGCGTAGGCGTGCAGCGCCGCAAGTCGCTCCTGGTACCGGACGCATCCATCGCGGTACGCCGCGGCGCCGGCCGGATCCGCGATGGACAGTGCGGCAGCGATGGAGGGCATGGCGTCATGCCAGAGCGAGACGTCGAACCACACGTGCGGATCGGGCTGACCGGGCGCATCCGGGGACTGTCGAAGTCGCTCGCGAGGCAACGCCTCCGCCACGGCGAGCACCGGCCGACCGGCGCCGGCCCGATCGATCGCCTCGGCCAACCGGCCCTCCAGATGCAGTCCGTTCACCACGAGCACGTCGGCCTGCGCGATGCGACGCACGTCGCCCGGCGAGGCCTTGTAGAGATGCGGGTCCACGCCGGGACCCATGAGCGTGACGGCCTCGATCCGGTCACCGCCGATGGCGGCGACGGCATCCCCCAGCATCCCCGTGGTGGCCACCACCTGCACGGGATCCGACCCGGACGCGGCATCCCGGCGCTCGCATGCCGACGACAGGGCCGCGCAGACCGCCACCGCCACCCCGAGCCACCAACCACCCATGCTCGTCCGGCCTGCCTGCATGCCATGCCCTTCCGCGACCTTGGAGGTCGCCAAAGTTTGATGCATCAAACTATGCCGTGCGAGCCATCCATGTCAAGCCGCGGCTACCATGATCCCGTGGCCACCGAAACCGCCGAGAACTACCTGAAGGCCATCTATGCCCTCGCCGGCGAGTCGGCGACCGCCGAGGCGGCCATGACCCGCATCGCCGCCGTGGTGGGCGTGACCACGGGCACCGCCACGAGCATGATCCAGAAGCTGGCCCGCGCACGTCTGGTGCGCTACGAGCGGTTCGGCGGCGTCTCGCTCACGGCCGCCGGTCGCCGCGCGGCGCTCGACATTCTTCGGCGGCACCGCCTGGTGGAGGTCTTCCTGGTCCGCACCCTGGGCATGGACTGGTCCCAGGTGCATGCCGAGGCCGAGCGTCTGGAGCACGCCATCTCACCGCGCGTGCTCGACGCCCTGGACCGGCACCTGGGGCATCCCGCGTTCGACCCGCATGGCGATCCGATACCCGGCGCGGACGGCCGCATGCGCGAGCCGGCGCTGGTGCCCCTGTCCACCTGTCGCAAGGGCGACCGTGGCACGGTGGCGCGCGTGCTGGACCAGCGCGAGCCCACGCTCCGGTTCCTTCGCAGGCACGGTCTGGACATCGGCACCGCGCTGCGGGTGCATGCCGTGGAACCGGGTGCAGGCACCATCGTGGTGAAGGCGTCGCGTGGTGCCACGGTGCCGCTGAGCGAGGTTGCCGCCGCCAGCGTGCTGCTGCAGCGCCCGCCATCGTCACGGCGGTCAAGCCGCACCTAGTTGACGGGCCAGGGAAGAAGCAGCCCGGCCACGGCACCGGTCATCCAGCAGGCCATGGCCCCGGCGATCATGGCCCGCAGCCCCAGTGCCGCGATGTCACCCCGACGATGCGGGGCCATGGCGCCCAGTCCGCCGATCTGGATCGCGATCGAGGGCAGGTTGGCGAATCCGCACAGCGCAAACGTGGCCACCTGGGCCGCGCGCGGCGAGATGGTGCCCTCGCGCATGCTCTGGGCCAGGTCCGCGTAGGCCACGAACTCGGTGGCGATCACCTGCTGGCCCATGAGCGAGCCCAGCTTGGCGGCGTCGGAGCCCGCGCCCAGGCACCACGCCAGCGGCGTGAACACCCAGCCCAGGAGGTTCTGGAACGTGAACACCGGCAGCCCATACTCGGCCCGCCACGCCGCCACGGCGGGCCACTCGCTCAACGCCGAGAGCGGCCAGTTGAGCAGCGCCAGCAGGGCCACGAAGGCGATCAGCATGGCTCCAACATTCAGGGCCAGCCGCAACCCGTCGGCCGCACCCTCCGCCGCCGCGTCCATCACGTTGGCCGCCGTGCGCGGCAGCCGACCAAGATCGGCCAGGGACTCCGCGGCCACCGGTTCCGTCTCGGGCACCATCAGCTTGGCCATCACGATGCCCGCGGGCGCGCTGATCACGCTGGCGGTCATGAAGTGCGTGGCCACCATCACCCGGTCCGCCTCCAGCGGGCCGCCCACCAGCACGATGTACGCACCCATCACGCTGCCCGCGATGGTGGCGAACCCGCCGGTCATGACGGTCATGAGCTGCGAACGCGTCATGCCCGCCACGAACGGCCGTACGGTGAGCGGCGCCTCGGTCTGACCCACGAACACGTTCGCGGCGGCGGAAAGGGCCTCGGTGCCGCTGATCCCCAGCGATCGCCGCAGGCACCAGGCCAGCCCCGACACCACCCGCTGCATCAGCCCCACGTGATAGAGCACCGCCATGAGCGAGGCGAAGAACACGATGATGGGCAGCACCTTCACCGCGAAGATGAAACCCCACGGCCCGGCGTCGTCGCTGACCCGGCCGAAGATGAACGCGCTGCCGGCGTCCGCGAAGGCGATCACCCGGGTCACCCCGGTCGCGAAGGCCTTGAGCGACGCCGCGACAGGCTCGAATCGCAGCAACAGCCAGGCCAAGGCGAACTGCATCGCCACACCCACCACCACCGTGCGCACGCTGATGCGGCGGCGATCGGTGGAGAACAGAACCGCCGCGCCCAGGAGCACGCCCATGCCCAGCAATCCGGTGTAGGCCTGCATGGTCCGCAAGGATCCATCGTGCCGCGCTCCAGCACAAGGGCCGTGCCAAGCCCGAACCGCCGCCCCATCGTTCGTCTTGGGCACATGGCCGTGGCATCCAAGCCATCCGCAAGGGCCCTGACCCGCCAGCCCCGATGCTGGGGCCCCGCCCCGTGGAAGGCCGCCGGCTCACCCCATCGACTGCAGATCCTGATGGTGATGGAGGGACTGCGTCAAGCCAGCGTGCAGGAGATCGCCAAGATCACCGGTCGATCCGCTCACGGGCACGGGAACGCTTCGGGCGGCCGAGCTGGCGGGAATGATGCTGCACAACGTGGCGGCACGGGCCTGCCGCATG
>Ga0172372_10011153_pt1 | contig 11445 bp, 8 predicted proteins | sample LakKiv5m_2_FD_114544 | JGI IMG/M metagenome (GOLD analysis project Ga0172372, IMG submission 114544) | Freshwater microbial communities from Kabuno Bay, South-Kivu, Congo - kab_092012_9.5m | ecosystem: Environmental > Aquatic > Freshwater > Lake | place: Democratic Republic of the Congo... | reverse complement strand
CACTCATTACCGCAGGCCTTATATTTGGATCAAATACAACAGGTGACACCTTTGCTACCTGTTTAGCCCACTCAAATAAAACACTAGCTGCCGGCTCTATTGCAGTAACTAATGTGCCAATATGTAATAGAGATGGTTCATTTGCGGCAGGATCTGGCAGCCAAGTGGCAGAGAAATCAAAGGTGGCAGTGCCATCAATTACAAACTCATAGGAGGCGCCTCCTTGCTTGTTTAAGGAAACAATCGCTAAACAGGTTGGCTTATCGGAAAACTTAACAAAATCTAGCAGCACACCATCTTTGTGTAATTGCTTCAATGCCATCTGCCCATACTTATCAGTTGAGATGCCATCAATAAATTGGGTATCTATGCCAAGCTTTGCTAATGCTTTAGCAGTGTTGGCTGGACCACCACCAACTACCGCCTTACGCTCTGTGCCATCTGGAATTAAATCAATTAATACCTCACCACATACCCAAACTTGATTGCTCAAAGTAATTCACCCTTACGAGCTAAAAATTCAGTTAATACCTCAACCCCTAATAAATGATCCTCCACCTGTGGCAATCCACTTACCAATAAAACTCCAACAAAGCCCTCACCTTTTGTAATTAATGGCAATCCTCCACCGTGAATTGCATAGGTCTCATCTAATAAATTATTCTTTTTATGCCAATCAACCCCGCGCTCCTGAGCACTTACCCGTTCATAAATTGTTGAGTGGTGTTTTAGTAAAACTACCCTTGCCTTTCGATCTATCCACCACTGGTTCTCGCTTGTTGATCCAGGCAGGGATGCGTGATAAATAATCCAATCACCAATTCTCACCTCCACCGCAATAGGTAGCTCTCGCAATTTACCTAACTCTTTTGCAATCTCACCAATCTCAATTGCGTTAGTGATAGTTAAGGAAGGTAGAGTTAATCTCATCTCCTCCTCCAGCAATACCGCAGAGCTAAATCCACCAGTTGTTTTTTGAGCAGCCATCTGCCAAGCCTACTTTGCAAGGCTGGTTAAAGCCCAACGGGCAGCCCCCCTGTTAAGAGGGACCGCCCGTTGGCTTGTTCTTTTAGAAGTTACTTATCTTTTTAGGATCAACTTCTGTAGTGCTGCGATTTGCTTGTTGATTGATGCGATTAACGCAACGATCGACTTCAGAACCTCAGCATTTGTTACAGCTCCCACAGTTAGTGGATCTGTGACTGTGTACTTTGCTGTTGCAGATTTAGTGGTAAGGCCTGAAATTTGCACTAGGCCGTTAAATGTACCTGCGGTTGTCATTTGGAAAGTGAAAGTTCTCTTTCCAGCAGTAAACGCATCACCAGTTGCAACTGCCTTAGTTGCAGTTCCGCCACCAGCTGTTATATCAGTTGTACCAACTGTTGCAAAATCACTAACGGCTCCGCCGTCAGCACCTTTAGCCTCAATGGTCATTGTTGCAATATCGCCTATATTGTAAGCAGCCTTATCCATTGAAACAGTGTAAGTGTTAATTGTAGGTGATGCACAACTTAACTCAACTGTTGCGGTGATATAAGTTTCTGTTACTGGAAGTAGGTGTCTTAACGTAATTGTATCTTTACCAACACTTCCGGCTGTAGTACAAGTATGTTCTGCTAGACCGTCAGCAATTGGGCCGTTGTCTACGCCAGTAATCTTGCTACCCCAGTTTTTAGTAGACAGAGACTCAGTACCAGCTGTTGCTGCTGCCTCAATTGAAGCACCCTTCAGTTGAGTAACTGTAGAAATTCTTGGAGTTAAAGATGTTACCAAAGCAGAAACATCTCCTGGTACCTTTGTAGTTCCATTTGTTAACTGGAATGTAAAGCCACCCTCGCCACCAACTGAACCAACATACTTCTTAGTCACAACAATTGCAGTTGCTTCTGGAAGGAAGGTGATAGTTTTAGTAGCAACAGTTACGCCATTTGCCGTAACTGTAACGGTTGTAGTACCTCCAGCTACTGCTGATGCAGGTGCAACACGGATTGCAATGTCTTCACCATCAGTAGTTGTGTTAGCCGCTGAAGAAGTTCCATTTGAAGTTGTGCTGTCATCAATTGTGGAATCAGTACCAATTTTGACTAATGCGCCATTTGTGGCAGAAACCGCAATTGCTGCAGTAGCTGGCAAAGCTTGCGCATAGGCGTTATAGAGATCCATGTTTATATAAGCCTTATCACCAGCTCCATAACTTAATGTTTCACTCTCTGTATACAATGGAGAGTCATCCCATTCAGTATGGGTTCTTACACCAGAGTATGTAGTAGTAAAAGTATTAGCTGCTGAACATGTAGCAACGATATTAAATATCATTTTATACTGTGGAACCGCAGCTGATGGCACGTTAACGGAGGTCATAGGATCCGCTAAGTATGTTGTAAGCGTTACTGATCCAACTTGTACTGCAGTAATGGTCATAGAACCAGATGCGCCAGAATCAGCAGACAATAACCCAAGTTGTGAGTGTAAAACTGTGGTGGTGTTAATAGTTACAATTCCGCCAGAAGTTAGAGTAAGTCCTGTAGCCGCCGGGCCAGATACTCCAATAGAAGCAATTCCGCCAACTGCCATTGTCACAGTTGTAGGTTTTGCTAATGAAACGCTTTCCTCGGAGGCGGTGATACTTCTGTTACCGTCTGAATTTGAAGCAGCACATAGACCCGTGCTTGCTCCAGCGTAATGCATGATGGAATAATCTTTATGTCCATCAATTGCATTTGCTACAGGTGATGTCGCAACAGAGAGAACTCCCGCTGTTAGCGCCGTCACTGCAACAAGTGCAATGCGTTGTTTAATTGTCTTTGTAGACATTTTTTTCCTTTCGTTAGTCGAGTTAGGGAATTTCCCTATCTCGGCTTGAAGATCTTTCGATCTTCTAATTCCGTCTCCCCTGGCACACACGTGTAATGCCAAATGAAGTCGGAAACCTAGTTATTCGGTGGGGGCTAGCCCACCATCTGTTTGATCTAATACGGCAAGCATTAGCGTCACCGTCTCAAGTTGAGCAAGCGATAAAGACATTTGATCTACATATTCATTAGTTGAAATCATTTTTGCTGCAGCAACTGGCTTCACAACAGGAGCCTCTTGTATGGCAGGGGCTGCAGTTGCTGGTAGATCTTGGTTATTTGAAAGTTGAGATGATGAGGTAGTAATAGAGGTATTAGGTTCATTTCCAGTTAGGGAGTTAAGACCTAGGAAGGCAGTTAGAACCAGAATGAAGGTCAATGCAATCTTTGATGATTTGCCAGCAAGCTCTGCCGCCTTCTTATAAGTAGTAGATAGAAGATCTAGAGCGGTAAGGCCACGAGCCTCATCAATAACAAGCTCTGATAGAACTTTACGAAGGGATGCTCTAGCACGGGAAACTGTGTGACGAACAGCAGACTCTTTAATACCAAGCTCTTTTGCAATCTCAGCAGTTGAGCGACCCTCAACCTCCCACATAACCAGAGCAGCACGCTCTGCTGGAGATAGTAAGGAAAGTGCTTGACGAATAATTGCAGCATCCTCTGCTGCAGAGATTACCAGTGAATGATCCCCTGAAACCTGCCAGGTTGATTCAACTTCAGCTGTTGCATCATCTAAGGCAACAAGATTTGGACGCCTGTTTTCAGCACGGAATAGATCGATACATAGGTTTTCAATTGTGCGGTGAAGATAGGAAAGTGCGTGATCATCACTTGATAATTCAGGAGCAGCTAGCATGAACTTAACTAGAGCCTCTTGGGTGATTTCCTCGGCCTTTACCTTATCTTTGATAATCCGATTGGCATGGGCAATAAGCTCAGATCGGTTTTGAGTGTAGAAAGATGAAAATTGGGCAACGCTCCAGGAAGCAGGAGTTGAAGACTCAGCCACCTTGGATTTCTTGGCCTTAAGTGCCATTTATCTTGCCCTTCATTACCGGTTTTGCATTACAGAGTCAGCCGTCGCTATCTCTACTCACCTCTACGGATTGATATGTACTTTGTAGTTGAAATTAGACAAAACGGACATTTTATCATAATTTAGATTTATACTCTCTACCCTGCTGACTGATTAATTCTCAGTAAATCCTTGATAATCGTATTGTAAGGGTCTAACTCAATAGTTTCTTGACGAGATGGAATTGCCTCTTTGTATCGGCCTGTAATTTCATAAAGTCCTGCTACCAAGTGCCAAGCTGCAAATGACCGCGGCTCTTGTTCTGCTGAAAATTCTGCAAGCAAAAGTGCCTCATTTATTCGATTCGATGCCCCCAAATACCTAACTACTATGAGCCTAAGTTCTAACTGATTAGATTTATACCCTTCCTCTAAAATTCTATTGAAGTTAATCTGTTGTTCAGTATCGACCTTCAAAATTGGAATGTTCCTTATAGAAAAAAAAAGGTTCTTTTCGTTTTGCAACACTGGTAAATAATAAATAGCAGGTAATAATAAAATTATTACTCCTGAAGTAAACGACATAATTTTTTCTCGAAACGACTTAGACTTTGAACTAACTGGAGCCAGAAACTCAGAATCTTTTTGTGAACTGTTAAATGATAATCCGACCAAAGCTCCAGCACAAACCCAGCCCCAAATAGCCAAACCTATTTGATCCATTGAGACAAATGATTGCACAAGATAAATTATCCATACACTAATTAAGCCAGCTAGTGTTGACTTATTTTCGTTAATTTGTAAAGCAACCCATGCCCGCCAACAAATTACACTGATTAAAGCCACGTAGACTAATAAAACTGGAACTCCTGCAGTCGCACCTAATTGCAGGTAGGTGTTGTGAGCATTATCATAGGTCACAAAAGGTTGTCCTAATTTTAACTCGTTTGAGTTTGGATCACGAAAATTTCTGTAGTAAAAGCCAAAGGCGTCAATACCTTTTCCAAAAATAGGAGAATTCTTCATCATATCTATTGCCGCTAGCCAAGCAAAATATCTATCAGAGAGTGACCTAATATTGTCGGATAAAACTCCTGAGAAATAACCAAAACCATTGAGTCCGAGTAAGCCAAAAATTCCTATTATTGAGCTCATCAGCCACCACGCAATTCCTACCAACTTCAAATTTTTATTTTTACTATTTATTGCGAGAATACCTACTATCACCACGGTACCAACACCAAAACAGATTTTGCCTTGAGTATCTAATTTGGGAATGAGTAGTAAATGAGAAAATATGCTAACTATAGCAAGAATTCTAAAATAGCTAAATTTACCTTGACTAAAAAATATTGCAAGAGTGACAGCAAAAGTCATTGCTAAGAATATGGATGCAAAATTACTATTTCCTACGGTGATGACCAATGCGTCATTTTTATTATACCAGGGGAAGTAGTATTGAATTGGGTCCTTATTGAAAAACTGCAGCCATGCATAACTACTTGAAAATAATCCAAATAAAAATAATACTTTTAATATATTTTTACTGACGTCAATTTTTGAAGGAATTGCAAAAACTAAAAAGAATAATATAAATAATATGGACATTAGTAGTCCATTATTTCTAGCCCAAGTTCCTGATAGAGTTGAAAAAATACTCTGGTTACTGAATATACCTGCTATGATTAACAAAACTATGTATACTGTAACAATCAAAGTTATATACTTGTTTATTTTTCTTAATAAATAGAACTTATTTAAAATCATAAACAAAAAAATTACACTTCCTCCGAGTAATAATATAAAAAATTTAGGAAGATTTATTGGATCCATAAATACAGGAAAAAAAATTAATGACGATAGCAAAACAAAAGAAAGTGAAATGGTCTGCAAACTCCGAATTTCGGACATAAATGAATACTACTCGTGATGCTCTTTATTTCTACTAAAATGGCGTAATTTTGAAGTAAGTACCAAACGCTTGTTAGGTGGGCCCTGTCGGGATCGAACCGACGACCCACAGATTAAAAGTCTGTTGCTCTACCGACTGAGCTAAAGGCCCTAAGGTCAAGTATTTCAAATAAGCTTTAGTTCAAAATAAACTTCACATAGAGTACCCCTAATGGCGCAGAGACCCAAATGCTCAGCACAACCTGGTTCTCATAAAATCACTTAAATTTTATTGTCACAGGGGAATTTACTAAATGAAATCGCTATGTGCCCCTTAAATCTCAAAACTTCGCTTATAATCGTAAGTGAATATCTTGAGGGCACAAAAAGGTAAAAATAATGTTGACACTTTTGGATGCTAGGTTGGAGTAGAAAAATGAATAGGCAAGCCAAAATATACCAATCGGCGCAGCGGGTAGTTCTGATTAATCTATTTTGGCTCTTAGCGGTGACGATTGCAACTTTATTAAGATATGATGGAAATTTCCCGAGTGAAAAATTAGATCGAGTCTTACTTCTTGGAGTGATTGGGGGATCACTTAACGCGTTAGTAAATCAAATATTTGCCAAAAATTTTGCCAATTATCGAGTTGCCTCGCTAGAAGAGGTATTTGCCTTAACGGTATCAACCTGTTTTGTTACCATTATTTTAACAGTTAACTTACTTGTGTTTTCATTCCCTTTATTACCAAGATCTGTCCCACTTGTAGCCGGCTTGCTTGCACTATTGATTCAATTCCTCAGTCGTTTAGTAATAAGTCGTAAAACTTATAAAACTCTTTTTTCAAATTCAGCAGGTAGTAACACATTAATTTACGGTGCAGGAATTACTGGGAGGCAAGTGGTTGAACAAATGCTATTAAAATCTGAGGAATTTAGACCAGTAGGATTCTTGGATGATGACGAGTCAAAGAAAAATCTAAAAATTTTTGGCAGGAAAATTTTTGGCGGTATTGAACTGTTGGAGCAGATCGTAGCAGAATATGAATTAAAAATCTTAATTATTGCGTTTTCTGGAATAGAAGTAGCTCAATTGTTTGATATTGAAAAACGCTGTCGAAATCTTTCCGTAACTTTAAAAATTATTCCCAATCCTTTCGAAATAATGTCAAGGAATTTACAATTGGGAGATATAGCTACTGTATCTGAGGAGGATTTACTTGGGCGAAGGCCAATAAAACCAGATGAATCAAAAATTGCTACTTTTTTGTTAAACAAGAAAATATTAATTACTGGAGCTGGGGGATCAATCGGATCAGAAATTGCAAGACAAGTCGACAGATTTAATCCCGATGGTTTATTTCTACTTGATAGAGATGAAAATGCACTTTTATCACTCCAACTGTCTTTGATGGGAGATGGCTTACTTGCAAACCCAAATTTAATCTTGGCTGATGTTCGAGATGATTTTAGAATTTTTGAGGTACTAGATGAATTAAGGCCTGATGTAGTCTTTCATGCGGCAGCCCTTAAGCATTTAGCAATTTTAGAACGCTTTCCTCAGGAGGCATTTAAGACAAATGTTTTGGGTACCCAAAATCTCATTGATTCAGCCCTAAAATCAAATGTTAAATACTTTGTGAATATTTCAACAGATAAAGCTGCTGATCCGATCAGTGAGTTAGGCAAAACCAAACTACTCACGGAGCAGCAAATCTCTGCAGTTTCTGAATTAGGTAAGAAATATATTTCCGTGCGGTTTGGTAATGTGATTGGAAGTAATGGTTCTTTCCTGAATACTTTTAGATATCAAATTAAGTCTGGTGGTCCTGTTAAAGTAACACACCCAGAAATTACAAGATACTTTATGACAGTTAGTGAAGCAGTTCACTTAGTTCTTCAATCAGTCTTAATAGGTGAAAATGGTGAAACCTTAATTTTAGATATGGGAAATCCGGTGAGTATTGATGCGGTTGCAAAAAGAATGATTGGAGCCTCAGGCAAAAATATTGAAATTGAATATACTGGTCTTCGAAAAGGCGAGAAACTACACGAGAGACTAGTCGGAGTTAATGAAAAGATTTACCGGGGTAAGCATAAAGATATTATGCACACAAAGGTAGAGCCTATTGTTACGGGGCAAGATTGAAGACAATTTTATGGAGAAAAAAAGCATCCGATAAAAGTCAAAACTGGATTAATTTTGATCAGTCTCTAAGATTAAAATCTGGATCAAAAGAGGATCAAATTCAGGCTCTTTCAATGATGTTAAAAATAAGAATTGTCGAAAATAAATTAGCTGAGAATCGTAAAAGTGGGATAATTGGTGGCCCTGTTCACCTTGGTGCAGGACAAGAAGCGATCGCTGTTGGAATTTCAAAGCACCTTAGAAAATCTGACCGTGTTTTTAGTGGACACAGGTCTCATGCACATTTGTTAGCACTTGGCACAGAGCCTCGTAGGCTTTTTGCAGAGGTCCTTGGTAAGCATAGCGGTTTAACTAAAGGCATGGGTGGCTCAATGCATCTATGGGATGGGCCGAATGGATTTTATGGTTCGGTTCCTATTGTGGGCGGCACTGTTCCACTTGCAGTTGGAGCGGCGTTAGCCTCAAAATTTCAAGGTAAGGGTGGTATCAGCGTTGCTTACTTTGGTGATGGTGCGATAGAGGAGGGGGTTGTCCATGAATCACTTAATTTAGCAAGGCAACTTCAAGTTCCAATACTTTTCGTGTGTGAAAATAATTTGTTTTCAAGCCACATGCATATCTCACAGCGCCAACCACTTACTTCAGTTGCAAGATTTGCTCTCGCAAATGATATTCAATATGAGATGATCGATGGTAACAATATTGTTTCTGTAGAGGAAAGTGCAAAAAAATTGATTCAAATTGCTCGAAGAGATAATCTGCCTGTCTTCATCGAAGCTGTTACCTACAGACACTATGGACATGTTGATTGGCGCGAGGATATTGATGTGGGAGTTAATCGATCACCTGAAGATCTAAAGTTATGGAAATCAAGGGATCCAATTGACCGGCTAGAAACTGCATTGCTATCAAATAGATTGTTAGATAAAGATGAATTAAAGCAATTGAAATTACAGATTAGTAATCAAATTGATAATGAATGGGATCTAGCCATACAGGATCCACCAGTTGAAACCTCATCCTTGCTCTCTGATGTATTAAGAAGATAAATTATGAGTAAATTACCTACCACTAGTTATGGCGTTGCAATTCGAGAGGCATTTTCATACTTGCTCAATAACTATCCAGAGGTTTTTATTATCGGCCAGGGGCTTTGGAGTCCATGGTATGTGGGCAACTCGATGACAGATCTTGATAAAGAGTTTGGGATCAAAAGAGTTATTGATACCCCAGTTTCAGAGTCTGCCTGCACTGGGGCAGCTATAGGCGCTGCTTTGGCCGGGATGAAACCAATCATGGTTCATCCACGGATGGACTTCATGCTTTATGCAATGGACGCAATCGTTAATCAGGCGGCAAAATGGTCTTCAATGATGGCTGGCCAGGCACATGCTGGTGTAACAATTAGATCAATAATTAATCGGGGTGGAGAACAAGGGGCACAACACTCTCAGGCCCTGCATTCTTGGTTTGTTCACATACCTGGATTAAGGGTTGTGATGCCATACTCAGTATCAGATGCTAGAGATTTATTGATTGCTTCTGTTTTATGTGGTGACCCAGTTATTTACATTGATGATCGCTGGTTGTACTCAAATGAAGAAGTTCTACAACCTATAGTTGAGTTGGATCTAAAAAGTCAGGGACCTAAGGTAATTAAAGATGGCACAGATATCACTCTAGTATCAGCTGGTTTCTCTACCCAACTTGCGTTAGAAGCGGCAGAGAAATTAAACACTCAGAATATTTCAGCTGAAGTCATTGATGTTAGAGTTCTAAGCCCATTATCACCCAAAATCATTTTAGATTCAGTTCGAAAAACTGGCAGATTGGTTGCGATTGATGGTGGTTGGGGGCCGGCTGGTTTTTCCAGTGAAATTATTACTATTGTTACGGAGAGTATTGAACCTAAGTTATTAAAATCTAGTCCAAAAAGAGTTACTTTACCTTTTGCTCCGGCGCCAGCTGCAGCAAATTTAGAGCGAATTTATTACCCCACCTCAGATGATGTAGCAAGAAGTGCCGTTAATGCAGTAAGGCGCTAAGATATATTTATTATGGCGGCAATAAAAAAAGTTCCATTTTTTGATTACCCAAGGCTATTCTTAGATGAGCGTGAAGACCTTTTAAAAGTCATAAATGATATTGGTAATCGAGGTGCCTATATCTTACAGAGAGATCTTGTTGAGTTTGAAAATAAGTTGGCCGGTTATACCCAATCTAAGTTCGCTGTTGGTGTTGGTAATGCCACGGATGGGCTTGAATTAGCTTGGCTCGCTATTGGTCTTAAAAAAGGTGATGAAGTGATCATAAGCTCACATACCATGATCGCCACAGCCTCCGCAATTATTACTGCAGGTGGAACTCCTATACCGGTAGAAATAGGTGAGGATGGTTTAATTGATCCAGAGGCTGTTCAGGCTGCTGTTTCAAAGAATACTGTAGGAATTTCACCTACCCAACTTAATGGCAGAACCTGTAATATGGATAAAATCATGCAAATTGCAAACTCCAACGGACTTTGTGTTGTTGAAGACTCAGCGCAAGCCTTAGGCTCAAAGTTTAAAGGCAAAAGCGCAGGTACTTTTGGGAATGTAGGAAGCTTTAGTTTTTTTCCGGCCAAAGTTTTAGGCGCATTAGGAGATGGTGGAGGAGTTGTAACTAATAGTAAAGAGCTTTTTGAAAAGATATATCAACTTCATGACCACGGCAGAGATACAAATGGTGAAGTTCAAAGTTGGGGTAGAAATAGTAGATTAGATAATCTACAGGCAGCTATTTTAAATATGAAGTTTACTAAATATGAAAAAGTTATCGCTCGAAGAAGAGAGATCGCCAAGCGGTATCACGAGCAATTATCAGGCTTAGGGCAACTAGAACTTCCACCGGCCCCTAATGAATCTGGGGAGCATTTTGATGTCTTTCAAAATTATGAACTACAGGCAGATAAGCGAGACTTACTCAAAGATTTCTTAATGCTAAATGGAATTGGAACTTCAATACAATGGGGTGGAAAAGCAATTCATCAGTGGGAAGTTTTGGGATTTAATATGAAGCTGCCTAGAACTGAAGAATTCTTTAAAAGATGCATTATGTTACCTATTAATATGTTTATTGAAAATAGTGATATTGATTATATATGTGAAGCAATTACTAATTTTTATAATCAGAATTAACCGCAATGGGTTTTATGTATAGATTTATAAAGCGAATATTTGATATTGTAACGGCCTTAGCGGGCTTAATTTTTTTAAGTCCAGTTTTGACCTTAATTATTTTAGCTATATGGCTTCAAGATTTCAAGTCACCTTTTTATATTTCTGAAAGGGTTGGTAAAAATGAGAAAACATTTAGGATTATAAAATTAAGATCAATGATAGTTGGTGCAGATAAGAAAGGTGTTGATTCTACTTCTGTAAATGATTCAAGGATTACTACTGTCGGTAAAATTGTTCGTAAATACAAACTCGATGAGCTATCTCAGTTAATTAATGTTATAAAGGGTGATATGAGTTTGGTGGGTCCAAGGCCAAATGT
>Ga0172372_10011152_pt1 | contig 11446 bp, 7 predicted proteins | sample LakKiv5m_2_FD_114544 | JGI IMG/M metagenome (GOLD analysis project Ga0172372, IMG submission 114544) | Freshwater microbial communities from Kabuno Bay, South-Kivu, Congo - kab_092012_9.5m | ecosystem: Environmental > Aquatic > Freshwater > Lake | place: Democratic Republic of the Congo... | reverse complement strand
GGCGGTGCAAGTCTTCAATTTTCAATGGTGCCATTAAACTTAATGCCGCCAAAGAATAAAGCTGATTATATTTCGACTGGAAGCTGGTCTAAGAAAGCAATTAAAGAAGCAAAGCGAGTTGGAGCCGTTAATGTTGCCGCGACTACTGAAGAGGGTGAAGGAGAAAATAAATTCTTTAAACGCATTCCTAAACAAAGCGAGCTTAAACTTGATCCTGATACTGCTTATGTTCACTATACATCAAACAATACAATTTACGGAACTGAGTGGGCGGCAGAACCGCAAGTCGGCAATGTTCCTCTTGTTTGTGATGCTTCTTCTGATATTTTGAGTAAACCAATTGATGTAAGCAAATATGGATTGATATATGCAGGCGCACAAAAAAATATTGGTCCTTCGGGTGTTGTTCTTGTTATAATTAGAAAAGATTTACTTGAAAGAAGTCAGGATAGTTTACACACAATGCTTAACTATAAAATCCAGGCAGAAAATGATTCAATGTATAACACTCCAAACACTTTTGGAATTTACATTATCAAACTTGTTACAAAACATCTTTTAAGTCTTGGCGGATTAAACAAGATGTATGAAATCAATAAAGCAAAAGCAAAAATTCTTTATGATGCAATTGATAACAGCGGCGGATTTTATAAAGGACACGCAGAAAAAGATTCGCGTTCATTAATGAATGTTACATTTAATCTTGCAACTCCAGAATTAGAAAAGAAGCTTATAGATGAAGCAACTAAAGCCGGATTCAGCGGATTAAAAGGTCATCGTTCTGTTGGTGGATTACGCGCATCAATCTACAATGCTTTTCCAACAAAAGGTGTTGAGGATCTTGTAAACTTTATGAAAGATTTTCAAAAGAGAAATGGATAAGATAAAAGGCATTTAACCACAAAGTCCACAAAGCAGAGCCACACAAAGGTCACTAAGAAGATATGGCAGAAGATGAGTTATTTAATAGAGAGTTATCCTGTAACTTTGTGGTTAATTCTCTTTTTCTCTAAAGAGAGAACTAAGTCTAACTAAAAAAAGGAATAAAATGAAAAAGATATCGGTAGTATTTGTTGCTTTACTCTTATTAACATCCTGCGGTAAAGAAGAAAAAAAGTTTGAGGCATTTAGTGCCGAAGCGTTTGCCTATGATTTAGGCGGAAGCTGGGAAGTCAATGCCAGTACGAGAGTCAAAGGTATGGCTCAAAAGGAGGAGGGCGAGTATTTCGTCGCGGCTATTTCGTATTCAGTGGATCTTGTTAAACCTTCCGGCGAGCTAGTAAAAAATATTTATGAAGACCAGCAGGATTTTTCTAAGAATGAAGAATTTATTGATATCCCTTTAGAGGTTCAGTTCGTTCTTGATTCTACCTTCACATCAGGAAATTATAAAGCCACTTTTCATGTAAAAGATAATTCCACAGGTGAAACAACCGAAGTGTCTGCTGATTTTAAAATGTAGAGAGATCAAGCAAAATATTCGGGAGGAACTGGCTTTCTTGAAGAGTAACCGGATTCAAGATCGTGATAGTATCTAATTTCATCTTCATCGCTTCGCCAGCAGAGTAAAACATCAGCTCCGTTTATCATTGAAGGAAAATCAACTAATCCAATTTTAAAATTTGGATCCTTGAAAAAACACCCTATTTCTTCAAGCTCAAGCATAAAGCCGTCAATTTCAGAAGCAAGTTTTTTGATTCTTGAATCCGTTTCAAGATTGCCTGCAATCTCTTCTGCAATCAATCTCATTTCAGATGCGTTGTCAAGTATATCGCGGACAATTTTTTTTACTAACGGAAGTGTGCGATTAGCCTCTGCTATTGAAAAGAATTTAATATCTGTTGTCATGGATTTAGTTTATTTAAATTTACGGTTACAAAATTAGTATTAATAATCAATAAAAAAAGATAAGGAAAGATTGTTCGGATTTATTTTTGAAATTAATTCGAATAAAAAAATTATATGAGTGATACCGATCTATTCAAAACTATCTGTAAAACGGGCATTTCTTATACGGATTATAAAAGTATCTTAATGCAACAAGTTCAAAATTTTAATGATGAATTAGCAACCTCGGACGAAAGAGATCATATCCAAAACAGGAAACTAAACCTCCAAAGAACTAATAGACTTGATAAGCATTTTCATCCTTCAGAGAAGAGCATTCAAAAATTTCAACAACTTAAATCAAAGCAAATTTGGTTGATACTATCAGAAACCTGGTGCGGCGATTCGGCACAAAATTTACCGATAATTTCGGCGCTTGCAAATCTTACGAATTATATTGAATTAAAAATTATGTTCAGGGATGAACATCCGGAAATCATGAATTTATTTTTAGACGAGGGGGGTAAAAGAAGCATTCCAAAATTAATTTCCTTTGATGAAAATGGGAATGAAATATTTCAGTGGGGACCGCGCCCGCTGCAGGCAAAATTACTGTTTGATAAAATGATTTCTGATGGTATTGATAAAGATGAAAGAAGTAGAGCGCTTCATCTTTGGTATGGACGCGATAGAGGACTCTCGGTTGAGAATGAACTCGTTAGTCTTATTTGAAATATTTCTAAAATAGATCATTCATTTTTAACAATAGTTTCTTAAATATTTTTATGATTGAGAAAATCGAATCGTAAAATTATCTGAGTTGAGATTTATTTTTTTTAATTGAAGAAAAGAATTCAAATTAAATCATTAAATCAATCCGATCCCCAATTGTTCTTAATTGTATGATTTTTGATAGTAATTATTCTATTGTGACTTATTTCTAAAGTTGCTTAGTCAGTAATAAATCATTTACAATCATAATCTTTAGGGGTCAGTATGAAAAGAATTTTTTATCTTTTGATTTTCTCCGTGATGGTTCTTCAATTTAATCTGCATTCTCAATCACCAATTGTTCAGCAAATAGTTGATTCCGCAAATCAAGATTCGCTGATGTATTTTGTGAAGGAATTATCCGGCAATGTTCCAACTATTATTAACGGGACTTTGCAAACAATAGTCTCCCGTAATAAATATCAGCCTGGTAATGCTCTTGCCGAAACTTATATTAAACAAAAGCTGCAATACTATGGATTAACAACCTCCATCCAATCGTTCAGCTCGACCGGGAAAAATGTATTAGGTATTCAGGTAGGGGCAGAATTTCCAAATCAGAAATATATTATTTGCGCACACTATGATGATATGCCTTCAGGGACTACAGCACCGGGGGCAGATGATAATGCAAGTGGAACCTCGGCGGTATTGGAGGCAGCAAGAATTTTTTCTCAGTACTCATTCCCTTTCACTATTGTTTATGCTTTGTGGGATGAAGAGGAACAAGGATTAGTCGGAAGTAATTATTATGCTGATCAAGCCGCTTCATCCGGTGATTCAATCATCGGTGTGATTAATATGGACATGATTGCTTATGATTCCGATAATGATATGGCGGCGAACATCCACACAAGAAGTGTCGGAACTTCACTTGAGCTTTATGATAAAATGGTTGAAGTGAATTCGCTGTATGGAATAAATTTAAATTTAATTGAATACAATCCCGGCTCCGAGTATAGCGATCACGCATCTTTCTGGAATGCAGGCTATGGTGCAATTTTATTGATTGAAGATGATGCAGACTTTAATGCTTACTACCATAGTGTCAATGATCTCATTACACATTTTAATCATGCTTATTATTTGAAGTCTGCGAAACTTTCTTATGCAACCCTTGCTTCATTTGCACTTAATTTAAATATGCAAATTATTCACACACCTTTTGCTTCAATTGATTATTCGCAGGATATTGAATTAACAGCAAATATCGTTACTGGTTTAAATATTGGAGGTGGGATTTCGGGTCCGCAGCTTTACTACCGCACAAGCACAGGCGGGGGATTTTCTGATTTTATTCGTGTATCTGGAACCCCTGTAATGAGCAATACAGAGTATAGTTTTATTATACCTGCTCAGCAGCTTGGGACAATTGTGCAGTATTATCTGGCAGCACAAGATGATAATTCATCAATTGTAGTAACGCTTCCCTCTGGTGGAGGCGGGTTTAATCCACCGGGAAATATTCCACCATCGAATGCATTCCAATTTTTTGTAGCACCTGTTACTTTTGCTTTGGTTGATTCAGCAATTAACACGAACAACTGGCAATCATCAGGTGGGTGGAATATTACCGGTCAAAAATTTGTTTCCGCACCATATTCCTTCACCGAATCTCCTTCTGGTAATTATCAGAGCAACACTATTGCTACCTTTACTTATTTAGGTGATATTAGTCTCTCAAATATTTTGGGAGCCTCATTAGAGTTTTATACTCAATGGGATATTGAAAATGATTGGGACTATGGACAGGCTCAAGTGTCTACAGACGGCGGTACAAGCTGGACTGCACTCGAAGGACTTTACACAAATCCCGGGACAGGAACTTTTCAGCCGCCGGATGAACCTCTGTACGATGGTACGCAATTAAACTGGGTTGTAGAAAATATAGATCTTTCAGAATTTATTGGTCAGGATATAAAATTAAGATTCTATTTCCAATCTGATCAATCCGTCAATGGTGATGGATGGTATATTGACGATATCAGGCTTATGACTTTTGCAATTGTTCCTGTTGAATTAGTGGCATTTAGTGCTTCTGCTTTTTCAAATACAGTTGTTCTAAATTGGCAAACAGCCACTGAGACAAATAACAGTGGGTTTGAAATGCAGAGAAGTCAAATCTCAAATCCCAAAGGGACAGGCGTGAAAAATCAAACGAATTGGCAGGTCATTGGGTTTGTCCCTGGTTTTGGTACAATCACAGAACCTAAGATTTATTCATTCACTGATGAGAATCTTTCATCTGGAAAATATCAATACAGACTAAAACAAATTGATTTTGATGGATCGTTTGAATATTCACAAATAGTTGAAGTTGAAATAACTTCACCAACAGAATTTGCATTAGAGCAGAACTATCCAAATCCATTTAATCCGACAACAAAAATAAAATACACTATTCCTTCAACTCCCCTCTCCTTTGGAGAAGGGTTGGGGGTAAAGCTTCTTGTGTTTGATGTACTCGGCAACGAAGTTGCCACACTCGTAAACGAAACCCAGCAGCCAGGAACTTATGAAGTAGAATTTAATGTAGGACAGACTAGCAGTCTGTCCAGTGGAGTGTACTACTACCAAATAAAAAGCGGGAATTTTTGTGATACGAAAAAAATGGTTTTGCTTAGGTAGTGATTTAATCATATAATGGATTTGAATTCCGCAGAGTTAATTGTGCCGGATGGGAAAGGCAATCCCCCGTTCGGCACCTCGCGGAATCTATTCTTTCAAATACTTTAGTGCTAAACAAGTTATATCATCTGATTGCTCTGCGCCATCAGAAAAAGATTGAACATCTTTAAAAACTTTTTCCACGAGTTCAGTTGCATTTAATATATTTTTGCTGGATAAAAATTCTGAGAGTCGTTTTACATCATACTCATCTTCTGCTTTGTTGAATGCTTCGGTTATGCCATCGGTATAAAAAAATAGAATTTCTCCCGGCTGCATCATTATTACATTTGATTGATACTCAACATTTTTCATCGCCCCTAACAAAAGTCCGCCAACATTATCAAGCTGTTGAATTACTCCATCCTTTGAAATCAGATATGGCGGATTATGTCCGCCATTGCAATACTCAAAAGCACCACTGCGTGTATCAAGTACACCATAAAAAACTGTAACAAACATATTTGATGGACTGTCATCTACAAGAATATTATTAACCTCATCTAAAATATTATCGGCAGGCATTCCTTTGAATGCAGTGGCTTTTAATAATGTTTTACAAACTGCCATTAACAAAGCTGCTGCAATTCCTTTCCCGGAAACGTCGCCAATTACTACTGCTAATCTATATTTATCAATGAGAAAAAAATCATAAAGATCGCCGCCTACTTCTTTAGCCGCAAGCATTTTAGCATAAATATCAAATTCTTTTCTGCCGGGAAAAGGAGGAAAAATTTTAGGAAGAATTGAGGATTGAATAATAGTTGCAATTTCAAGTTCCTGCTGAAGTGCAATTAATTTATCTCTGTTTATCATCGCTTGTTTATAATGTTCGATTTCACCGAGGGATTTTTCAATTGTTATTTCAAGATCATTTAAGTTGATAGGTTTGGTAATAAAATCATAAGCCCCCCTATTCATTGCGGTTCTTATGTTTTCCATATCGCCGTATGCAGAAACGATAACCGATCTTAACAATCTGTTATTCAGCTCATTTATTTTTGTCAGCAGAGTTAACCCATCCATTACGGGCATATTAATATCTGTCAGTATAAGACAAATTGTTTCATCATTTAAAATTTTTTCTAATGCCTCTGCACCATTCATAGCAAATTGGAATTCATATTCCTTAGCTTTAATCTTGCTGCGAAATTTTTGAACTATAAGTTGCTGCAAATCTGGTTCATCATCAACTACTAGAATATTTGACTGATTCATTTTTGATTTCCTCTAAACTGTGCCTGTAAAACTTAGCTTTGCTTTAAGCAAATCGAACTGTAATGGTTTGGTAAAGTAATCTTCAGCTCCTAATTGTTTTGCCGCGCTCAAATTTTGTTCATCGCCGTATGCAGTAATCACAACTACTTTTAATTCAGGATAAAGTGATTTGATTGTTTTCAGAAGTTCAAGTCCGTTCATTTCGGGCATATTTAAATCTGTTACAATAAAATAGTCGCTTCGATTTTCCATTGATTCAAGCATCTTCAGTGCGGAGTGCCCATTAAAGGCATAACTGATCTGCAATTCGCCTGTTTTTATTTCCTTCCGGAATTTTTGCTGGAATAAATATTGCACATCACTTTCATCATCTACAACTAATAGTTTCATTTTTCCCTCGCTAGATATTTTGTATATAAAATAATATTAAAGTATTCATTTATTTTTTGATTTTCATTTCTATATAAAATTATTGTTTAGGAATTTTAATTATAAATTCCGTGTAATTTCCTTCTTCACTTTCAAATTTAAATTCACCATTATGCTCCTTCACAATTATATCATAACTGATTGATAAGCCAAGTCCGGTTCCATCCCCGGCGGGTTTTGTTGTGAAGAATGGATCAAAAATATTTTCTTTTACTGAATCCGGAATTCCGTTACCATTATCGCGAATACGTATTTCTACACTTTCATTCAGATTCTTTGTCGATACTTTTAATAAAGGTGTAAAGTCAGCTCCGCTTTTGCGTTTCTTGTCGTTAGTTGCGTAACAAGCATTATTGATTACGTTCAAAAATACTCTGCTTATATCCTGCGGAATGATATTTATTTTATCAATCGAAGTATCATAATTTTTTTCGATTGTAATATTAAATTCTTTATCCTGCGCTCTTAATCCGTGATAAGCAAGATTTACATACTGATCAAGCAGTTCGTTTAAATTTGTGGGCAGCTTATCTCCCGCCCTACCTCTTGAATGAAGCAACATTCCTTTTACAATTGAATCAGCACGTCTGCCATGCTGATTTATTTTTTCAAGATTATGATTTAGGTCTTCAATCAATTCGAAAATTTCGCCGCTGTTTTTTTTCTGTAATTCGGTTTTAAGTTCCTCAAGCAATTCACGACTAACTTCCGAAAAGTTATTTACAAAGTTGAGCGGATTTTTTATTTCATGCGCAATGCCTGCAGTTAATGCACCCAATGATGCAAGCTTTTGCTGAGTTACGAGCTGTTCCTGCGTTTTAAGAATTTCTTCATTTTTTTCTTGCAGAGTTTTTATTGCCTGTGCTTTTGATATTGCAGAAACTGCATGTTCACGAAACCGGTTAAGCAATCTTGCAGCCGAATGATCGAAAGGATTTTTATCCGAGAAACTATCGAAGACTACATACGCTTCAGTTATATTTTCCCTTTCAACAGCCATTACGAGCATTGATTTGGGTTTACTCAAAGCTGATAGTTTTTCATCTCCGTATAAAAATGAAGTGCTGTTAAGTATGTAAATGCCTTTTTCGATTTCGTCTGAATTGCTGGCATATCGTTGTTTTAATTCCTCGCTGCTGAATGAAATATTTTCTAGATCCGTAATTTTATAACCAGCAGTAAAAGCAACTTTGAATAAATTATCTTTTTTATTCAGTAAAAAGACAGCAGCCATTTCAGCTTGCGGAATAAATTTCATAGTTTGTTTTAGCAGCGAGTTGAATAAGTTGTTAAGATCTTCAGCCTGGTTAATTACCTTTACTAACTGATCAACCGTTTCTAATTCTGCAGCCTGTTTTTTTATTAATTCAGCTTCGTGAAGTTGAGCCCTGTTACGCTCTTTAGTTATTACACGCCGGCGCATAACTTTATCTACTATAAAGACAGCAGCAAGCAAAAGAATTCCGTACAACGCAAAAGCAAGGTTCGAACGCCACCATGGCGGATTAATAATAATTTTTAATGCTGTTCCATCCCTATTCCAAATTCCATTGTTGTTTGATCCCCTGACATACAAAGTATATTCACCGGGATCAAGATTTGTAAATGTAACATCGCGCTTTATGCCAAGCTCTATCCAGTTATCGTTATATCCTTCTAATTTATATGAATATTTATTTCGAGAGGGATTGAGAAAATTTAATGCTGAAAATTCAAAGCTGAGAATGTTATCTTTGTATGAAAGTTGGATCTCTTTTTTTTCTGTAATACCTTTTTCGTATATCATTTTTTCAAGATCAACATTATAGCGCTGAAATGAGGAAATCACAATTGAAGGTTTATACCGATTAATGTCGATCTCCGCCGGATTAAATGCAACTAGTCCGCCAATTCCACCGAAATAAAGTTTACCGCCGCGTTTACCTTTAAAATGAACGTCTTCAAACTTAACGGTCTGCAATCCATCAGAAATATCAAAATTAAGAAATACTTCGTTTTGGGCATTGAATTTAGAGAGTCCGTTTGAAGTACCAATCCATAAGTAGCCGTTGTCGTCCTCAAGTATTCCTCTAACCACGTCGTTCGCCAAGCCCTGTGGTTGACGATAATGAATAAATTTCACAGCATCATTCTCCGTTTTGGGAGGGGTGAATTTATTAAGCCCGCCTCCAAAAGTACCAAGCCACAGCGTACCATTCTTATCAAGTAAAATTGTTCTTACATCATTGCTGCTAAGACTATTCGGGTCTTTAGGGTTATGTTTAAAACTTTTAAATTTTGGACTATTGTAGGAACCATCGGCATTGATGGAATAGTCAGAAATCAACTGATTCAATCCTCCGTCAGAAGTCCCTATCCAGATGTGACCATCAGGGCTTTCAGCAATGCTCATAATCCTGTTATCGCTGATACTAAACGGAACATTTTTATCATTGGTGTAATGGAGAAACCTGACTGAATTATCTTTTGGAGAAATAACAAATTTATTTAACCCCCCGTTCCAGCTGCCTAACCACAATGCACCTCTGGAATCAGAAAATATTTTTATTATCTCGCCGCTGCTGATGCTATTTGAATTTTTTGGATCGTGCTTGTAATGAGTAATTGAATTGTCGGCAGGATTATATTTATCAAGCCCTGCTTCGGTGCCGATCCAGATCATTTCATTTTTATCCTGATACAAACTGTAAACGATATCTGAACTGATGGATGGACTGCTGTTGCTGCTGTTATAGTGGGTATATTTTTTTTTCACAGGATCATACTTGTCTAATCCTAATTCAGTACCCATCCAAACATCCCCTTTATTATCTTCAAGAACACAAAGCACATTATCATTAATTAGAGAATTTTTATCGAATACATTTTTATGATAACTGATAAATTTTTTTGAGTTTGTATTGTTTAGATAAAGACCATTGGTATTAGTTCCAACCCATATAAGACCAGATTTGTCTTCAAAAAAAATATTAATATTTGGCGCATCAATTCCCAGCGGATTAGAAGGATCGAAATTAAAATGCTCAATCTGTCCGGGTGTTTTGGCGTCTTTATCAGGTTTGAATGTGTAAATACCATTTGCATAAGTTCCGAACCAATATTGCCCTACGGTATCAAAAAAAATAGATTGGACTTCCGACAAAGGAATGTTTTCTTCAAGCTTATAGTATGGATAATTTGAAATAAACTTTTCGGTTTTTGTATCAAACCAGATAACTCCGTTGTAGAAATCTGATATCCAGAGCAGACCGGGATGGAGATTATCTTCCAAAATAAATTCTAACTGATTGTTGCTATTAATTTTTAATTCGGAACGGAACTGAATAAACTCAAAGTGTCCATTACTTTCAACAAGTTTATTCAAAGTTCCGTCGTTAGTTCCGAACCAGATATTTCCCGATTTATCTTCGGTGATGCTCATAATACCGCTTCCGCTTATGCTTTTCGGTTTAGAAGGATTATTTATAAAATTGATGAACTTTATATTTTTATTATTAGCCGTCTTTGATTTTTCTTCATCAATTAAAGCTACACCACCGTTTCTGATCCCGACCCAAATACGGTGTCTGCTGTCTTCAAAAAGTGAGAGTATCTGATCACCGGAAATACTTTTACTGTCATTCGGATTGTGTGTATAATTTGTAAAAGACTCCTCATCTCTGTTGAACAGACTAAGACCGCCGCCGAATGTTCCTACCCACAATCTTCCTTTATGATCTTCCAGCAAGCATCCTATTTTATTATTAATTAAACTGGCGGAGTCGCCATCAATATGTTTATATACATTAAAATTATAACCATCGTATCTATTAAGCCCATCCCACGTGCCAATCCAGATAAAACCTTTGGTGTCCTGAAGAATATCTCTTATCATATTTTGAGAAAGTCCTTGCTCGATATCTAAATGTTTAAATCTTTCACTTGGACTTTGCGCTGTAAGAATATCTGTGCAAAATAAAAAAATGATAATGAATATATTTTTGATTGATGCTCTGGCTTTGTGTGAATTGAAATCTAAACACTTTGCTTTTGTGAAACCTGCTGACTTTGTGTCTTTGCAGTTTAACTTGTTGTTTCCTTTTTTGCCACAAAGCCACAAAGGCACAATGAAATTACTAAGTGCAAAATGTAAGTTATTAATTAATTCTTTTATCATTACCTGGAATAAATTTTAAGACTTAGGGATTGTGATTGTAAATTCTGTAAACTCATTTTCTTTTGTGTCAAATATTATTTCTCCATTGTGAACTTTTGTAACAATGTCATAGCTTAAAGATAAACCTAAACCGGTACCTTCGCCGGTTGGTTTTGTTGTAAAGAATGGATTAAAAATATGATTTTTTATTGATTGCGGAATCCCATTTCCGTTATCCCGAATTCTAATTTCGACTTTGTCAGGTAAATTCCTGGTTGATACTTTAAGTATTGGTGCAAAATCATTTTCACTCTTTTTCTTCTTATCATTTGCCGCATAAAATCCGTTGTTAACTATATTTAAAAATACTCTGCTAATATCCTGCGGAACAACATTTAT
>Ga0172372_10011151_pt1 | contig 11446 bp, 11 predicted proteins | sample LakKiv5m_2_FD_114544 | JGI IMG/M metagenome (GOLD analysis project Ga0172372, IMG submission 114544) | Freshwater microbial communities from Kabuno Bay, South-Kivu, Congo - kab_092012_9.5m | ecosystem: Environmental > Aquatic > Freshwater > Lake | place: Democratic Republic of the Congo... | reverse complement strand
GGGTGCTTTTTTGGGCGGTCTTCCGCCCAAAAATGCAGGGGAGGACCTGCAGGGGGCCGCCGCACCTCCGCTCCCCATCACCGCCACCCGTCTCGCGCGCCCTCACCGCCCCGTCGCCCCCCGCCGGTCGTGCTGAGTCGCCGGGGGGGGTGCTTTTCTTGGCGGTCCTCCGCCAAGAAATGCAGGGGGGACCTGCAGGGGGCCCCCCTCAACAAGTCAGTGCGGGTCCCAGGTCGGCGTCGCGCTGAACAGTCCGCCGTCCACGATGAGCTCGCGCGCGAGCAGCAAGCCGAGCGCGACGCTGAGCGCCCCGGCGGCCATGCGGATGCCGGTCTCGAAGCGCGTGTGCTTGTGCCCCACGTAGAGTGCGGGCGCCGCGAGGATCACCGTGGCCGCGACCATGCCGGCGATGGTGCCCAGCCCGAAGACGAGCAGGTAGGCGAAGGCCTCGAGCGTGCCGCGCACGGTCGCCAGCACCAGCAGGGCGACCGCCGCCGAACCGGCGAGGCCGTGCACGAGGCCGACCAGCAACGGACGGAGGGTGCCGTTGGGCGCCGGGGTCTCGTGCGAGTGGCGGCGCAGCGTGCTGAAACCGAGCAGGATCAACATGAGCGCGACGCCGAACTCGAGCCCGAGTCCGAGCCGCGGCGGGATCACCAGGCGGAGGGCGACGATGGCCCCGCCAACGACCACCAGCGTCAGCGTGTGCCCGACGCCCCACAGCGCGCCCACCCACGCCGCGCGCCCGAGCGAGCGCTCGCGCGCGACGATGGCGGTGACGGCGACCACGTGGTCGGCGTCGGTGGCGTGCCGGAGCCCGAGGAGGGCGCCGAGGAGGATGGGGACGAGCGCTTCGGGGACCATGGCCGCAGAAGCTACCACGCCGCCTCCGCAGCGGCGTGCGGTTAGGAACGCGGGCCAGGACGGCTTCGTGTCGCTCGCCCGCCACCTCCACGACGTCGCCACCCTGGCCATCGGCTGGGCCCCGCAGGTCCCGGCGCTGGTCGTGGTGGACCGCCGCTCGCCCCTGGCCCGCCGGGTGGCCGATGCCTGGTACGAAGCCCTCCCCGGCGTCCCCCGGATCGACGTGGACGAGGTACCGGCCGACGCGGTCCTCGCCCGGCTCTTCGCCCTCCCGCCCGGGGCCTTCGTGGTCCTGGTGCAATCCACCCGCTTCGAGCTCGCGGAGTTCCGGTTCCGGGTGGAGCTCCACAAGCGCGGGCTGCGGGTGGTGGAGCAGGCCCACCTGGCCCGGTTCCCCGAGGCCGAGTTCCCTGTGTACGACGAGGCCCTGGCCTACGACCCGAGCTGGTACCGGGTCGCGGGGCCGGCGCTGGCCGCGAGGCTGGCCGCCGCGGGTGAGGTCCGGGTTCGAAGCCTGGCGGGGGAGGCCGCCTGGCCGGGCCCCCTCGAGGCGCCCCGGCTGAACGTGGGGGACTACCGGGGCATGGACCACGTGGGCGGTCAGTACCCCATCGGGGAGGTGTTCACCGAGCCGGTGGAGCTGACCGGCGTCGCGGGTCGCGTGGCCGTCAGCTGCTACGGCGCGGCGGACTTCCGGACCGCGTTCGTCGAGCCCTTCGTGCTGGAGCTGCGGGACGGGCGGGTGGTGGACGCGCCCGGGGCACCGGCCGACTTCGTCGCCGTGCTCGACGCCATCACCCGGCTGGAGGGCGAGGTCTGGGTGCGCGAGCTCGGCTTCGGCCTGAACCGCGCCATGGGGCCGCACCGCCGGCTCTCCGACGTGAGCGCCTACGAGCGGATGGCGGGGGTGCACCTCTCGCTCGGCGCCAAGCACCCGGTGTACCCGAAGCCCGGCTTCTCGAAGCGGCATGCCCGCTTCCACGTGGACGTGTTCGTGCACGACCCGGTGGTGGAGGTGGACGGGGTGGTGGTGTACCGGGACGGGGCCTACACCGTGGCGGTCAGCGCGTAGCGCCTCCCGGCGGGGCTACCGAGCGTCCGCCGTCTCGGCCAGCACCCGCACCGCCCGGCCGAGCTCCTCCTCGTCGAGCGCGGCGTAGCCGGCCTTGAAGTGTGGCCCCGCCGCGCCGTCGAAGCGGTACCAGCGTTCGGTTCGGACCCCCACGCCGCGCGCGCGCGCCCGCGCCGTCCAGCCTTCCACGTCCCCTTGTCCCCGGACCCAGAGCCCGAGGCCACCATCGGGGAGACGGAACTGCACGCGTTCGGCGAGCTCGGCATGGAGCCGCTCGGCCAGGAACTCGCGGCGCGCCGCGTACACCCGGCGCATGCGGTTCACGTGCCGGTCCAGCTCGCCGTCGCCCAGGAGCTCGGCCACCGCCGCTTCGCCGGCGAGGTCTCCCTGCCGGTCGGAGAGGTGTCGGGCCGCCACGACCCGGGCGATCAGCGCGGACGGGCCCGCCACGAACCCGAGCCGCAGGCCGGGGGCGAGGATCTTGGAGAGGGTGCCGAGGTAGACCACCACCCCGTCGCGGTCCGCCGCGGCGAGCGGCCAGACCGGCGGGCCGCGGAAGTGGAACTCGTGGTCGTAGTCGTCCTCCAGGAGCGCCATCCCGTGGCGCGCCGCGAGGGCCAGAAGCGCGAGCCGACGCGGCGCCGAGAGGGTCACGGTGGTGGGGTACTGGTGCTGCGAGGTGAGGTACACCGCCCGGAGCGGCGCCTCCGCGTGGAGGGCGGCGAGGGCGTCCACGTCGAGCCCTTCGGCGTCCACCGGCACCGGGACGAGCCGCGCCCCGGCCCCCGCGAGCGCGGCCCAGGCGGGCCGGTAGCCGAGGGCCTCCACGGCCACCCGGTCTCCCGGGCGCACCAGCACGCGCGCCACCAGGTCGAGCGCCTGTTGGGAGCCGCGGGTCACGCAGAGCTCGGGCGCCAGCACCCCGCGGCGGACGCGCAGCCGCGTCGCGAGCGCGTCGACCAGGGCGGGGTGACCCCGGCTGTCGCCGTAGCCCAGCACGGCGCCGCCCCGCCGCCGGACGGCACGGCGCCAGGCGCGGACGTAGGGATCCACCGGGAGCAGCCGGGTGTCGGGGAGGCCTTCGGCAAGCTCCAGCGGGACCCGCGGCGGAGCGGCGAGCAGCGGCAGCTCGGGCGCATCGGGGAGCAGGAAGCCGAGGCCCGGGGAGGGCGAGGGCGGGGGAGGGGAGGGGGGGAGGGGAAGCCCCCGCGCCACCCGGGTGGGCCCGCCCGACACCGCCTCCACCCAGCCTTCGAGCGAGAGCTCGCGCCAGGCGGCGAGCACGGTGTGGCGATGCACACCCAAGGCGAGGGCGAGCACGCGGGTGCCCGGCAGGCGGTCCCCGGGACGCAGCCGTCCGGTCCGCACCAGGTCGGTCACCCCGCGCGCGAGCTGCTGGTAGAGGGGCTGCGGGGCCGCCGGATCGAGGCGCAGGGCGAGGGCGAGGTCGGCGGCCATCGGGATCCATAGCGTCATCCGGATCGTCGTACGTGTGGATTCCGGATCGGTCGACCGATCCGCTGGGCGGTGATGTGGGGGCGGAGGTGCTCCGTGTCCGCTCCCTTCCTCATCGATCTCACCCCCACCCCGGCCGACGCCCCCGCCGCCGCGGCCCTGGCCGCCGCGCAGTACTGGAACGCGGGGCTCACCGCCGACGAGCTCGAGCGCGCCCACCTCGGCTCCACCGCGTGGGTCCTGGCGCGGGCCGAGGGACGGGTGGTCGGGACCGCCCGGGCCATCGGCGACGGCGCCAAGCACGCCTGGATCTACGACGTCGTGGTGGACCCGGGCTGGCGCGGGCGCGGGGTCGGGGACGCGCTCATGAAGGCGCTCCTCGACCGCCCCTCGGTGGCCGGCGCCCGGGTGGTCTGGCTCGCCACCCGAGACGCGGACCCGTTCTACGCCCGCATGGGCTTCCAGTACCGCGAGGCCCTGCCGGCCAAGCCGTGGCGCTCGGTGGAGATGGCGCTGGTGCGGGGAGGGGTCACCTGGACCTCGGCAGCCGACCGGGAGCCATCCGCGGGGTAGAGTCGCCGGGATGACCACCCGACCCGCGACGCGCACCGAGATCTTCGGGTGGGCGATGTTCGACTTCGCCAACAGCGCCTACACGACGGTGATCGTCACCGTGGTCTACGCGGTGGTCTTCCCGCGGCTCATCGTCGCCGACGCTCCGGACTTCCGGCAGGGGAACCTGCTCTGGAGCGTGGCCCTCTCGGTGAGCTACGCGCTCGTGGTGCTGACCGCGCCGGTGCTCGGCGCGATCATGGACCACGCCGGCCACCGGAAGCGCTGGCTCGCGGTGAGCTGGCTCCTGACCGTCGTGGCCACCGCGGCGCTGTGGTTCGCGACCCCGGAGAACGTCGCGCTCGCGGTCCTCCTCGTGGTGATCTCCAACTACGGCTTCTCCGTGGGCGAGTCCTTCAACGCGAGCTTCCTCCCCGAGCTGGGCCCCCCGGAGAAGCTGGGGCGGATCAGCGGCGCCGCCTGGGGCCTCGGCTACCTGGGGGGGCTGCTCTCCACCGCCGCGGTCATCTTCGGACTCGGACCGCAGACCCCCGAGAACTTCGACAACATGCGGCTCGTCGGGCCGGTGACCGCGGCCTTCTTCTTCGTCGGCGCGCTCCCGACCTTCCTGCTCCTGCGCGAGCGCGCCGAGCCCCGGCCGCTCCCGCCCGGCGAGACCTGGTGGAGCGTGGGCTTCACCCAGCTCCGCCGCACGCTGGCGGCGCTCGGCTCCCTCCGGGACCTGATGGTGTTCTTCGGAAGCTTCTTCTTCGCGATGGCCGGGCTCTCCATCGTCATCGCCTTCGCGTTCATCTACGGGGACCAGGTGATCCGCTGGTCGCCCGGCACCCAGACGCTGATGTTCGTCGTCACCCAGCTCACCGCCGCGGGGGGGGCGCTGGCCTTCGGCTTCCTCCAGGCCCGCTTCGGCAACCTGAACACCTACGGCCTGACGCTCCTCGTGTGGACCTTCACCGTCGCGCTCATCGCCTTCGCGGTCCCGCTCGCGGACGCGCTGGGGGTGCCGGCCGAGCGGCTGTTCCTGGTGGTCGGCTGCTTCGCAGGCGCCTGCCTGGGCGCCACGCAGTCCGCGGCGCGGACCATCGTGGCGCTCATGAGCCCGGCCGACCGTACCGGCGAGTTCTTCGGCGTGTGGGGACTCTTCGGGAAGCTGGCCTCGATCCTCGGCCTCTTGTCGCTCGGGGCGCTCCAGAGCGCGCTGGGGCTCGAGCGGGCCATCCTCGTGTGCGGCGCGTTCTTCCTGACCGCCTTCTTCGTGGCCCGGGCGGTCCGCCACCGGGTGTGAGCCTGCGGCGGCCGGGGTTATCCACGCGGATGCCCCGTGGACCCACCCGCGCCCAGGTCCAGGCCGTGCTCGCCGGGCTGGCCGAGATGGTGCCCGAGCCGCGCTGCGAGCTCGACTTCCGCACGCCCTTCGAGCTCCTCATCGCCACCCAGCTCTCCGCGCAGTCCACCGACGCGATGGTGAACCGGGTGACGCCGGAGCTGTTCCGACGCTGGCCGGACGCGCGCGCGCTCGCCGAGGCCGACCCCATCGAGGTGGCGGGGGTGATCCGGTCCACCGGCTTCTTCAACCAGAAGGCCCGGAACGCCGTGGAGACGGCCCGGCTCCTGGTGGAGCGACACGGCGGGGAGGTCCCGGCCGACATGGCGGCGCTGGTCGCGCTCCCGGGCGTGGCCCGGAAGACCGCGAACGTGGTCCTCGGCACGGCGTTCGGGGTGCAGAGCGGGGTGACGGTGGACACGCACGTGTTCCGGGTCACGACCCGGTGGGGCTGGCACACCGAGAAGGCGCCGGCGAAGGTGGAGCCGATCCTGATGAAGCTCCTGCCGCGGGAAGGCTGGAGCGACTTCGGGCACCGCGCCGTGCTCTTCGGCCGGTACCACTGCACCGCCCGCAAGCCGCGGTGCGGGGAGTGCCGGCTGGCGGCGGGGTGTCTCTCGGCCGAGCCTGCGCCGAGCGGAGGATGAGGATCTCCGGCGCGGGGGGGAGCGGGCAGCGGGGTCTCTCTACGCTTGACTTACCATAATATCCCTTATCGGAAGTTATTGGCAGACGGAGAGGGTCCCCGGCGCCGTGGCGGCGCACTGGCGCCCCGGCGCGCTACCTTGGCGAGGATGGTCCGCCCGCCCTTCCTGCTCCTCCTCCTCTGCACCGCTTGCTCCGAGCCTCGTGCCTGGCAGATCGGGGGCGCCACGCTCTCGGTGGCGCCGGCCTCGGTGGACTTCGGCGCGGTGGCCCTCGGGACCTCCGCCTTCGCGGTGGTGGAGGTGACGAACACCGGCTCCGAGACCGCCACGGGGACCACGGCGGCCAGCTCCCCGTTCTCCGCCACGGGCGGCTTCGACCTCGCGCCCGGCGCGTCGGCGTCGGTGAACGTGCTCTTCGCCCCCACTGACTACCAGCCCGCCGCGGGGGTGCTGAGCCTCACCCTGGAGGACGGCACGGTCACCGAGGTGGCGCTCGCCGGCAGCACGGATCCGGACGCCGACCGGGACGGGTACACCGCCGTGGGTGCGGGCGGCGACGACTGTGACGACGCCGATCCCACCGTGTACCCCGGCGCCGCCGAGACCTGGTACGACGGGGTGGACCAGGACTGCGCCGGGGACGACGACGACGACCAGGATGGCGACGGCGCCCCGGTGGACACCGACTGCGACGACACGGACGCCTCGCGCTCGCCGCTCGGGTCGGAGAACGACGGGAACGCGGTGGACGACGACTGCGACGGGCTCGTGGACGAAGGGGCCCACACCCCGGGCGCGCTCTACCTCTCCGAGCTCCGCACCGGCGAGGACGCGGCCTTCGAGCTCTGCAACGCGACGGCCGGGACCATCCACCTGGATCACCTGGAGCTCGGCACCGAGGCCGGCACCCAGGAGCTGGACCCGTCCGTGGCGCGGGACCCGTCCCCGCTCGAGCCCGGCGGATGCGCGGCGTTCGCCGCCTCGGACAGCGGCTACTTCACCTGGGAGCTGGACCTCGTGCTCGCCGCCGGCGGAGACACGCTCACGGTGCGCTCGGGCGACACGCTGGTGGACAGCGTCCAGATCGCCCCCTCCTGGGGCTGGGCCACCGGTTCCACCTACGCGCTCGGGGCCCCGGGGTCCGCCGTCGCCAACGACGCGGCGGCCAACTGGTGCGGCGTGGACAGCCCTACCTGGGGCTCACCCAATCCGGCCGATCCCTGCCTGTGAGCCCGGACGGGCCCCGCAGACCGTAGAGGACTCCGGCGTTCGAGAGCACGTAGACGTCGCGACCCACCACGGCGGGCGCCGAGCTCACGCCCGTGAGCGTCACGCCCGGATCCATCCGCCAGGTCTCGCCCCCAGTGCCGGGGTCGAGGAGCGTCACCCCGCCTTCGCCGGCGGCGACGAACACGCCGGCCTCGCTCACCACCGGCTGGGCCAGCGGGCCGCTGGTCAGGGAGTCCCACGTCCAGAGGAGCTCCCCGGTGGTGCGCTCGACGACGCGAAGCACGCCGTCGGAGCCACCGACGTAGACCCGCGCCCCGTCCACCGTCATCGCCGACGCGGTCCCGGCGTCGATCCGCCACCGCGCCGCCCGCGTGCCCGGGTCGAGGCTCACCAGGGGGCGATCGAAGCCCGAGACCAGCAGGGTCTCGTCCACCGCCAGCGCCGGGGCGATGAGGTCCGGGTAGGTCCCCTCCCCCACGCTCGCGTTCCAGCGCTCGGTCCCCGTCTTCCGATCGATGGCGACCAGGAAGCCGTCCGAGAAGCCGGCGTACAGGGTCTCCCCGTGGAGGGACGGCCGGGGCGCGCCGAAGAGCTCGAGGCTCTCGGTGCGCGCCACGTCGAGGCGGTGCTCGAAGCGCCAGCGGAGCTCGCCGGTGCCGGCGTCCAGCGCGTACACCTGCTCGCCCACGTTGCTCACGTACACGACGCCGTCGCTCACCACCGGCGAGCTGACGACCGGCGCGCTGGTGTAGTGCCGCCAGACGGGCTCCGCGTCGGGGCGGCCCAGCGGGTAGCACCACAAGGTGCCCGCGGCGTCGGCGAAGTAGACGCGGTCCCCCGACACGACGGCCGGCGACACCACGGGTCCACCCGCTTCGTACCGCCCGACCTCACGGCCGCTGCGCCGATCCACCACCACGAGGCCCGACACGCCGCTGAAGCCCACCATCACGTGGTTCCCGGCCACCACCGGCGCGCCCGGCTCGGTGCGGGTGGCCGTGTCGGGCGGGGCGCCTTCGAGGCGGGTGGACCACACGATGACCGGAGCGTCCTGGAGCGGAGCGCCGACCTCGGCCGCGGACGGGACGGGGAAGGGTGCCCAGAAGCTGAAGAGGCCCGCGCCCCACACCGGGTTCAACGGGTGGTCCGGGGGCTCACGGGGTGGCCTTGGGCGCCGAGAGCCCCGCGGCGGTCATGAACGCGGCCATCCGCGCCACCCGGGGCGAGTCGGGGAAGCGGGTGCGGAACTCGTCCACCACCCGCTGGGCCTCGTCGGGCTTGCCGGCCTGCACCTGGAGCTGGGCCAGGGCGATGAGCGCCTCCTCGTCGTACAGGCCCTTCTCCCGCGTGGCGAGCTCGCGGAGCACGCCCATGGCCTCCTCCAGCCGGTCCTTTCCGGCCAGGGCGGTGGCGTAGCGGGACGCGGCGGCGAAGCCCGGAAGATCCGACTGGCCCAGCGCCGCGGCGGCCTCGAGGTCGCGGAGCGCCTCCTCGTCCTTGCCCAGCCGCGTCCAGGTGTCCGCCGCGCGCAGGTAGGCGAAGACGGCCGCTCCGCCGGAGGCCTCCTGGGCCGCCGCCCGGTAGCGCCGGGCGCCCTCTTCGACGTTCGCGAGCCGGACCGTGTCCGTCGGATCGTCCATGGGGGCGAGCCCGTAGCGGGCCATCTGGTCCACCGCGGGCATCTTGTAGTCGATGTCGGCGATGGCGCCGTAGGCGGACTTCGCGCTGCGCACCCGCCATTCGGTGTAGAGGCTGTACACCAGGGCCACCCCGAGCCCGGCCACGACGATCCACACGAAGACGCGCACGTTCTTGAACAGGAAGTCCGAAGCGGCCACCTGCAGCTTGAAGAGCGCGTCCTCTTCTTGACGGGGGGCTGCGGTCGGGTCCGCCGCCGCGCCTGCCTTCGGAACTTCCGACAACCAGCACTCCGAGCGGACTCCGGGCTATGCCGTCGGGCCCGGCGCCGTCAACCCGGCCGCCCCGCGTTGGCCCCACGGGCCCCACGCCTATACCTTGTGATCGTGCCCCTGCTGCCGCTCTGGACGCTCCTCGTCGCCTGTGAAGGTTGGCCCCGGTACGCGAACCTGCCCTCGCAGGACCCCGACGTGCTGCCCGCCGGCGCGGTGATCGACCCGGGCCCCCTGGTCACCTGGACCCTGCTCCCCTCCCCGCCCGAGGACGGCTCGGACGACGACCCGCGGGAGATGAGCGCCGAGACCCTCGGGGTCCAACGCGGGAACTACTTCCCCGCGCGGCTCACCGGAGCCGGCTGGGACCCGGCGGACACCGGGGGCGCCAGCTGGGAGGCGTGCGGGGACGTCTCCACCTTCCCCCCCTACGACAACGGCAACTACGTGGGGGACCGCGACTGGCGCGTGGTGGACCTCCAGTCGGCCGGGGTGCTGTGCTCGTGGTTCCGCTTCAACCGGCCCGGTGGGCAGGCGGACGTGCTGGTGTACGAGGTCAACGAGTGCAACCTGCCCACCACCCCGTTCGTCTACGGCAGCGGGGATCCGGTGGGCTACAACGTCGCGGGCCAGTTGAACACCTGGTCCTACCCGATCGTGGAGCCGCGCCGCGTCGCGCTCGTCGCGGCGGCCTGGGCCCCCAACGACGCCGTCAGCAGCTTCGTCTACAACTGGGGGATCTCGCTGCTCCCCACGCCCGACGCGGACACCGCCGCCGCGCTCGTCTGCCCCGAGCCCCCTCCGGCCGAGGAGGACCCGTGATCCTCCTCCTCGCCGCCGCGGCGGAAGCCGCCCAGTACCGCCGCCTGGACCTCGCCGACGGCCGGGTGATCACCGTGCAGTACGAGGGCGCGGACGCGGGTGGGCTGCGCGTGCTCACCCCCCAGGGCACGATGCGCCTGCCCTTCGAGGCGGTCACCCAGCTCACCCCGGTGGACGCCGCGGCTTACGAGGCGAACGGGCCCCTCCGGGTGCTCGTGCTCCCCTTCGTGGCCGGTGCGCCCGACGCAGAGACCCAGGCGACGCTCTCGGCTCGCGTGATGCGCGAGGAGTTCGCCCGGGTCCCGGCCACCCGCGTGTACACCCTGGTCGACATGGCGGCCTATGCGCCGCCCGCCACCGCGGAGGCGCTCGCCCGGTGCGGAGCCGACGCCGACTGCCTTCGCGCGCGCGTCGCCGCATACGAGGTGGAGCTGGTCGTCTCCGGCACGGTGACCGCCGATGGCACCACCCGGCTCGTGGGGGTCTACCCCTCGGCGCCGGGTGCTCGGGCCGACGCCGAAGTGCGCATCGCCGGGAACCCCGAGGTCCAGTACACCTTCGCGCGGCGCGGCGCCTACGCCCTCCTCGGCGTGGACCTCCCGCCCGACGTGCAGGTGGTGGCCGAGGTCCCGGTCGCCGACCCCACCGTCGTGGTGCCGGGCCCCCTCCCGAACCCGGTGGACCTCCCGCCCGAGCCCACGCGCGGTCAGCGTTCCGTCCCCGCCGCGCTGGTCGCCGTGCCCCTGCCCGGTGTCACCGCCTTCGCGGGCGGACAGGTCGGCAAGGGGCTCCTGGCCACCGCGCTCGTCGTTCCGGCGACCGCGGGCATCGTCGCCGGAGCCGGCGCCTCGACCACCCGCCCCGCCGAGCTGATCGGCATCTCCGTGCTCAGCTGGTGGGGCCTGTGCGCGGTGAGCAACGTGGCCTGGATGCCCTCGGTCACCCCCACGGACGGCGGGGCCACCGTGAACCTCGGCGGGCGGTTCTAGCCCGGATTTCTCACCGCACGGCCGACGCCGCGTCGACGTCGGTGCCTACTGCGGGCACTCGAGCGTGACGGTCTCGGGCTTGCCCGGATTGCGGAAGGTGAGCTGCCGCGGGATGACGCAGCCCTGCCCGTTGTCCCCGGTGAGCTTGAACTGACGCACGCCCTCCGCCATCTGCACGGTGACCGGCATCGGCCCCATGTCGTGGCCGTCCACGGCGACCCGCCAGCCGATGGGCCCGTACACGTTCACCTGCCCGGTCAGCACTTCGGGCTTCAGGTTGAACGGCACGGTGATCTCGGGGCCCTGGAGGTCGATCTCGCGCGCCTCGGCCTTGAAGCCGCTGCGCTCCACCTTCACCCGGTGTGTGCCGAAGGGCAGATCCAGGTTGACCGGCGAGAGGCCCCGGGGCTGGTCGTCCACGGTGACCGTCGCGCCTTCGGGGTCCGTCAGCACTCGCAGGGTGCCGGAGCTCGGGGCCGCCTGGGTCCCGGTGCTCCCCCACGGGGTCGGTTCCGCGCTGGTCGGAGGGGAGACGGCGGCCACCGCGGTGACCGCGGGGG
>Ga0172372_10011150_pt1 | contig 11447 bp, 6 predicted proteins | sample LakKiv5m_2_FD_114544 | JGI IMG/M metagenome (GOLD analysis project Ga0172372, IMG submission 114544) | Freshwater microbial communities from Kabuno Bay, South-Kivu, Congo - kab_092012_9.5m | ecosystem: Environmental > Aquatic > Freshwater > Lake | place: Democratic Republic of the Congo... | reverse complement strand
GGCTCAGACGGACTTCGCGTTGAGTCTGGAATCCGGGAACGTCCTGCGGAATGTCCCGCTCACGCTGGGTCAAATCGAGCGCGAGTTCGACTCCCTGGTCGCGCGGCACACGGCCGCGCATGGTTTCCGCACTTACGACCTCATCCACGTCGCATCCGCGCTCACGCTGCGTTGCGGGCGGTTCCTGTCGTTCGACGCCAAGGCCAACGCGCTGGCGAAGCTCGTTGGCTTGGAAACGATGTGAGCGGAGCGCGGTCACGGCAGAAAGAGGAACTCGTTCGCGTTGAACAACACGCGGCAAAGCGTGGCGAGGCCGTGCTGGCGGACGACTGGCTCGGCGTCGCGCAACTCGCCGGGAGCGGCCTCGCGGTTTAGCGCAAGCTGATAGGCGCGGTGGACTTGCCGGGCAATGTCCTCGCCGGCTTCCTGCTTCACACGGGCGGCGAAAGCTTCCGACTGTTCCAGCGTGAACCGGCTGTTGAACAGGTTCAGCGCCTGCACCGGTGTGGTGGATTCGCGGCGGCGTGCGGTGCTCTGGCCGGCGTCGGGGCAGTCGAACGCGCCGAAGACCGCCTCGCGCTCGCGGCGGACCTTGTGCGCGTAAATCATGCGGCGCAGGCCGTCGTCCTTGAACGACTCGACCGGCGTGAAGCCGCTCAGGCCGCCGCGCTGGGCGAAGAGGTTGTAGCCGCGCCCATACATCTTGAGGTTGAGCTGGCCGCTGACGGCTAGCATCGCATCGCGGATGGTCTCGGCCTCCAGCCGGCGCGACGGGAAGCGCCAGAGGAGGCGGGCGTCGGCGTCGAGCTGTAGCGCCTTGGAGTAATCAGTTTTCAGTAAGCCAGTATTCAGATGGGCTGCCGAACGCCTCTGCGACTGATTACTGGTTACTGGATACTGAACACTGCCCTGCCGATACGCCGCCGACAGCACGATGAGCCGGTGCATCGCCTTCACCGACCAACCGCTGCGGATGAACTCGGCGGCCAGCCAGTCCAGCAGTTCGGGATGCGACGGCTTCATCCCGCTGCGGCCAAAGTCGCTCGGCGTCTCCACGAGGCCGGTGCCGAAATGCCCCTGCCAGATGCGGTTCACCATCACGCGCGCCGTGAGCGGGTTTTGCGCGCTGGCAATCCAGTCCGCCAGCGCGACGCGGCGCTGCTGCTCGGCGGTTTCCTTGGGCAACTTCACTGAACCCAGCGCACTGAGCACGGCGGGGACGACCTCGTCCTTCGGCTGCTCTGGGTCGCCGCGATGCAGCAGGCGGATGTCATCCGGCTTACGGAACGTGCCGGCGAACACCTTCAAGCCGCCCTCCAGGCCGGCAACCTTCGGCGTCAGCTCCCTCTTCTCGCGCAGCAGCGCTTCGACCTCGCGCGCCTCCGCAGCCGGGAGGCCGTTCGTCGAAACCGTCGCCGGCTTGTCCTGGCCGCGCACATATTTGGCACGGTCGGAGGCATCCGCCACGGACCGCCACACGCCCGAGGCGTCGGCGACTTCGATGAGATAATTCGTCGCCAGCCGGTCGGTGAACTTGCCCTCGCGGTCGCGGCCCCAGGTGACGCGCTCAATCAAGTGCTCCGCCGGGAACTCGACCATCACCCAGCCCTTGCCCTTCTCGTTGGACATCCAACTGCGCGAGTTGCCGTAGTTGCCGTCGTTGACGAAGCGCAGCTCGTGCCGGTTCGCGGAGACGTTGCTGCCGGAGGCCGTGGCCGTGGCACCGGCGCTGGCGAGCGCGAGGTTTTCCCCGCCTGCGCCGAAAACTTCCAACTCGTCAATGCACGGCTCCAGATTGTTCGTCGCCCGGATGGTGAAACGGACGCGCTTGGCCTTCACCGGCGCGAAGCGGTCGGTGTTTTCGCGCGCGTTCACCGCCGGCCGCTCGACGCCTGAGTTCGCCAGCGGCGCGAATCGTGCAAGCTGCCGGTCGAGCTGCGCCAACCGCGTCTTGAGCCGCGCGGCCTCCTGTCGCCGGGCCTCGGCCTCGGGCGTGCGCAGGTCGCGGTCGCCGTATTCCACACCCGCGACAAACGCCTGCATCGCGTAGTAATCGCGCGCGCTGATGGGGTCGAACTTGTGGTCGTGACACCGCGCGCAGCCGACGCTCAGGCCGAGAAACGTCTGGCCGATGTTCATCACGATTTCGTCGAGCGCGTCCTGCCGAGCGAGGCGCTTGGACGGCTCGTCCGCGCCAATCTGCCCCGGCAGCAGGACCGACGCGGTGACGAGGAAGCCCGTCGCCGCATCCTCACCGAGCGCGTCCCCGGCGATCTGCTCGCGGATGAAGCGGTCGTAAGGCGTGTCCGAGTTGAACGCGCGGATGACGTAGTCGCGGTAAGGCCAGGCGTTCGGCCGCTCGGTGTTGACCTCGAAGCCGTGCGTGTCCGCGTAACGCACCACGTCGAGCCAGTGTTGCGCCCAGCGCTCACCGTGGCGCGGTGACGCGAGCAGTTCGTCCACCACGCGCTCGAAGGCGTCGGCCCGCTTGTCCGAAAGGAAGGCCGCGATTTGCTCCGGCGTCGGCGGCAGGCCAATCAGGTCGAAGCTCACGCGTCGCAGCCACGTCGCGCGGTCGGCGGGCGGCGAGAGCTTCAGTCCGCCGGACTTGAGCCTCGCGGTGATGAAGGAGTCAATGGAGTGCGTTCCCGCAGGAACCGCGAGCGGCTGGAAGCTCCAATGCCCGCCGGCGTCCGCCGCAGCCTTCGACCGACCCACTGGCGCGGCCGAGGCGACCACGCAGGCCAGCGCGCCGAGCAACGGGGCAAGTTGGCGGGGCTTCATGGCGATGCGGTTGGCTGCGAGCGGGCGCGGGCAATGGCGACCCCGGAAGTTTTCCGCACCCGGTCCCGCCGGGGAAGGGAAAACCGCTACGCCAGGATGTCGCGCACCACCTTGCCGCCCTGCGTGCTCGTCAAGCGGATGCTGCGGCCGCCCTGCGTGACCGCGAGGTTCTCGTGGTCGAGGCCGAGCAGGTGGAGAATCGTCGCGTGCAGGTCGCGGAAGTGGACCTTGCCGGCGACGCACTCGGCTCCGGTGTCGTTGGTCTTCCCGTGGGTCAGGCCCGCCTTCACCCCGCCGCCGGCGAGCCAGAAGGTGAACGCGCGGTGGCTGTGGCCGGTCTGGTCCTTGCCGTCGCCGGGCACGAGGCCGGGCCGGCCAAATTCGCCGCCCCAGACGACGAGCGTGTCGTCGAGCAGGCCGCTCATGTGCAGGTCATCCAGCAGCGCGGCGACGGGCGCGTCGGTGGACGCGCAGTTCGCGGCGAGATCGCGGCGGTGGTCGGTGTGCTGGTCCCAACTGCCGTGGTTCAGCTCGATGAAGCGCACGCCCGCCTCGGCGAAGCGCCGCGCGAGCAGGCATTGCCGGCCGAAGTCCGAGGGCTTGCAGGTGCCGACATCGTAGCTTTTCCCCACCTGGTAGCGATCCAGCGCGGCCTGCGATTCATTGCTGAGGTCGAGCAATCCCGGCGCGGCGGCCTGCATGCGATAGCCAAGCTCCATCGTCTGGATAACGCCTTCCAAGCGCTCGTCGTCGCGCCGCGCGGTGAGGTGGTTGCGGTTCAGCGATTGAATCAGGTCGAGCTGCTGGCGCTTCACCGCCAGTGGCAGGTGTTCGCCGCTGATGTTGCTGATGGTGGCCTTGGACATGTCCTCGCCGTTGATGCCAATGGGCGTGCCCTCAAAGATCGGCGGCAGGCAGGCGCTCGCGTAAACCGACGGCTTCGAGGTGTTCAGGCTGATGAAGCCCGGCAAGTTTTGGTTCTCGCTGCCAAGGCCGTAAGTGACCCACGAGCCAAGGCTCGGGCAGGGGCGGAGGCGGTCGCCGGTGTGAAGCTGGAGGAAGGACTGCGCATGATTGCCGGTGTCGGCGTGCATGGCGTTGAGCACGCAGAGCTTGTCCGCGTGGCGGGCGGTGTGCGGCAGGAGGTCGGAAACCCACGCACCGCTCTGGCCGCGCCGCTGGAACGGGGTGACGGAGCCGGGGTGCGGCTTGTTCCCCACCTGCGGCTTGTATTCGAAGGTGTCGAGCTGCGCCGGGCCGCCGCTCATGCAGAGGAAAATGACGCGCTTGGCCCGCGCGGTGAGCTTTGGCGGTCGGGGCGTCAGGTCGGCTCCGGCGGCCCCGGCGAGGCCGGCCAGCGCAAGATAGCCGAAGCCACACGAGGACAGGCGGAGCAGGTCGCGGCGGGAGAGGGCGGTGGTGCCGGCGACTTGCAGTCGCCGTCCGTATTGATCGAGTGCAACGGACGGCGACTGCAAGTCGCTGGCACGAGCGGTGGAGCCAAGTTCGGTGGGTGTGTTCATGCGGAAAATCAGTCGAGGTAGCGCAATTCGTTGCTCGCGAGCAAAGCCTGGCAGAAGGCGGCCCAAACGGTCTGCTGCCGAGTCTCGCTGTCGGGCTGGTTCTGCATCAGGCCGGAGTCCGCGCTGCGCAGGAAGGCGACGGACTGCTGGACTTCCGCTTTGCTCGGCTCACGGGCGAAGGTGCGCACAAACGCGCTGCGGATGCGGGCGGGTTCGGCCTCGGCGGATTTGAGCAGTCCGGCGGCGAAGGCCTTGGACTGCGCGACGAGGAATTCGCTGTTCAACAGATACAGCGTCTGCGTGGGCAGCGTGGTCACGTCGCGCTGGCCGGTGACGGCGGTGCCGTCCGGCAGGTTGAACGCGGTCAGCTCCGTCGGCATGGAGTTGCGGAGATGCAGGAGATACACGCTGCGATGGTTGCTGGGCCGGTGGAGGTTGCCCATCTGGTTGATGAGCACGTCGTGCCCCTGAATCAACGAGCCTTGCCCCGGCCGCACATCCAGCGTCCCGCTGGCCACCAGCATCGTGTCGCGCAGCGACTCGGCGTCCAGACGACGGCGCGTGTGGCGGGCGAGCAGGGTGTTGTCCGGGTCGGCGGCGCGGAGGCGCGGGTCGCACTCGCCGTCGAGCTGGTAGGTGCGGGACAGCACCACGGCGCGGATGAAACGCTTGACCGACCAGCCGTCCGCCACGAAGCGCGTGGCGAGGTGGTCGAGCAGTTCGGGATGCGAAGGGCGGTCGCCATACACGCCAAAGTCATCCGGCGTGCGCACCAACCCGTGGCCGAAGAGGTGCAGCCAGACGCGGTTGACCATCACGCGCGCGGTCTGCGGATGGTCGCCACGCGTGAGCCACTGGGCGAGCTGGAGCCGACCGCTCTGCTGCGGCTCAATCGCGATGGGTGCGTTGGTGCTGCTCGCACAAGCCGAGAGGAAGCCGCGCGGGATGGCGGCCCCGAGCTTCTTCGACTCGCCTTCAATGTTCAGCTTGCAGTCCGCGACGGTCTTGGCTTCGCGCACGCCCATCGCGAGCGGCGTGCCGGGAGCGTAGGTGAACGCGGGCTTGGCGGGCGCTTTCTTGCTGGCCCGGACCGGGGTGAGTTTGTCGCCGGCCGGCTCGACTTTCGGCGCGGCCTTCAGCTCGTGCAGCGGCGTTTCGGGCGCGGTGAGCTTCTCATACGCGCCCGCGCCCCAGAGCGTCTCGGTGCTCTTGAAGATGCCGGCCAGCGCGTAGTAATCGCGCGCGGGGATGGGGTCGTGCTTGTGGTCGTGGCAGCGCGCGCAGCCGACGCTCAGGCCCATGATGCCGTTGCCGATGGCGGCGATCTGGTCCGCGACCACGTCCATGTCGAAGTTGTCGTTCATCGCCTTCGCGGGCTTGGAGCCGATGGCGAGGAAACCGGTGGCAATGAGCAGCCGGTCACGTTGCGCGGGCGTCTCGGCGGACAGCAAGTCGCCGGCGATTTGCTCCGTGATGAAACGGTCGTAAGGCGTGTCCTCGTTGAAGGCCCGAATCACGTAGTCGCGATACCGCCACGCGTGCGGAAAGCTGGCATTGCGGCTCAGGCCGTCGTTGCCGTTCGACTCGCCGTAGCGCGCCACGTCCAGCCAGTGCCGGCCCCAGCGCTCGCCGAAGTGCGGGGAGGCGAGGAACTGATCCACAAGGCTGGCGACGGCGGATTGGCGATTGCCGGTGACACAGGCGCGCTCAAAGGCAGTGATTTGATCGAGGGTGGGCGGCAGCCCGAGGAGATCAAAGTGCAGTCGGCGGATCAGGGTGGCGGGCGCGGCGTCCTTGGCAGGGGTGAGCTTGGCCGCCTCCACCTTCGCGAGGATGAAGGCATCGAGCGGATCGCGCGGCCAGTCCCTGGCCTTGACCGCCGGTGGTTTGGGATTCGTCACCGGCTGGAAAGACCACAGCGACGCCTTGTCCGTCGGCGCTGACTTGCGGGCGGACTTGGGCGCGTCCACGCGCGGGTCGGGCGCGCCCATCTTCACCCAGGTCACGAAGTCGTTCACCACTGATTCCGGCAGCCGATGCTTCGGTGGCATCTCCGGGCCTTCGTAGCGAAGGGCTTGAATGAGCAGGCTTTCGTCGGGTTTGCCCGGCTGCATCGCCGGGCCGGACTCGCCGCCGCCGAGCATTTCAATGGGGCTGTCGAGGAGCAGCTTGCCGCCGACTTTCTTGGCGCTGGCTGAATGGCATTCGTAACACTCCTTCACCAGCACGGGGCGGATCTTGCTCTCGAAGAAAGCCCGCCGCTCAGGGGTCATGTCCGCCGCCGGACTGGCCGCCGCCCAGAGCACGGCCGCCAGCAGGGCCTGGAGGCGGGTCGAAAAACGAGTTGGCGGCAACTGATGCGTCATGGTCACGGCCGGCGAAACGCCCTGCGGCTCGGCCGGCGGCTGCGTGAAAAACCGACGCTGCCCGGCGGCGCTCCTTTCAGCCGAATCGTGAGATTCTCAGACGCTGCCCGGCTGGTTCAGGCGAGGAGTTCCCTCACCACGCGGCTCGGCTCGACGCCCGTGAGCCTGAAGTCGAGGCCCTGGTGACGGTAGGTGAGTCGCTCGTGGTCCATGCCGAGCAAGTGCAGCGCGGTCGCGTGCAGGTCGTGAACATGAACGGGATTCTCGGCGACGCTGAAGCTGAAATCATCCGTTGCGCCGTAGGTCGTGCCGGCCTTCACGCCCGCACCGGCCATCCACATCGTGAAGCAGCGCGGGTGATGGTCGCGCCCGGCTTCGATGCTGTCCCACTTGCCCTGGCCGACCGGGCTGCGACCAAACTCACCGCCCCAGATGACGAGGGTTTGGTCGAGCAAACCGCGCTGCTTCAAGTCGCGGATGAGGCCGGCGGTGGGCTGGTCGGTGTCGCGGCACCGCGCGACGCACCAGCTCGGCAGGCGGCTGTGATGGTCCCAGTCCGGGTGGAAAAGTTGGATGAAACGCACGCCGCGCTCGACGAGCCGGCGGGCTTGAATGCAGTTCGCCGCGTAGCTGCCGGCGCGCCGCGAGTCCGGGCCGTAAAGCTCGAAGGTGGATTCCGCCTCGCCGCTCATGTCGGTGAGTTCCGGCACGCTGGTCTGCATCCGGTAGGCCATTTCATACTGCCGGATGCGCGTGGCGATTTCGGGGTCGCCGGTTTCCGCAAGCCGCATCTGGTTCAACTCGCCGAGGCCGTCGAGCATCCCGCGCCGCAACTCGCGCGGCAGGCCGTCGGGGTCGCGCAGGTAAAGCACCGGGTCGCGGGAGTTGCGGAGCTTCACGCCTTGAAAACGCGACGGCAAAAAGCCGCTGCCCCAATAGTGGTCGTAGAGCGGCTGGTCGCTCGGGCGCTGCATCTTCGAGATGAGCACGAGGTAGTCGGGCAGGTTCTTGTTCTCACTGCCCAGGCCGTAGCTGGCCCACGCGCCCATGCTGGGCCGGCCGGGAATCTGATGGCCGGTGAGAAACTTCGTCATCGCGGGCGCGTGGTTGATCTGATCGCTGTGCATGGACTTGATGAAGCACAGCTCGTCCGCGACGCCGCGCAGGTGCGGCAGCCACTCGCCAATCGTCGCGCCGCTGCGCCCGCAGCGCTCGAACTTTGTCCGCCCCGGCATGAGGAGCTGCTTCTGGTTGGCCGTCATCGTCGTGACGCGCTGCCCTTGCCGCACCGAGTCGGGGATTTCGATGCCCGCCCACTTCTCCAACTGCGGCTTGTAGTCATACAACTCCAACTGCGACGGCCCGCCGGACTGCGTGAGGAAGATGACGTGCTTGGCCTTGGCGGCGAAGTGCGGCAGGCCGGTTGGCGTAGTCAGTGTCGGCGCGGCGGTGGCTCGTTGAATCAACTGCGACAGCGCCATCGCACCGAGGCTCACGCCGGTGCATTGGCCGAGGAAGTAGCGGCGCGGCACGTAAAGGGGACACTCTTGTCCCCTATCAGGCTGGTTCGAGGAGCTTTCCGCATGGGGGACAGGAGTGTCCCCCTTACGTGGCGTGGCGGGGACACTCCTGTCCCCGATGACTCTGCTTTCACTGCTCTTCGTGCGCTCTGACATAAAGTTTGTTCCTCACTTCCAAGTGAAACTCCCCGCCCCGCAGCTTCGCTTTCGTTGGATTCTCCGCGATGTATTTGCGGAAGCTGGCCAACTCGACTCCGTTCCGCACGATGCGGTCGTAAGACTCTTCCATCCAGAAAGGACCGGAGCAGCCAAGTTCTACGTTGCAGGCCCGGGCCGTGGCTCCTTTCAGGCCCTTCAGTTCTTTCGGCAACTCGCTGTCCTCCGCCAGTTGCCACAGCAAGTGAACGTGGTTCGGCATGATGACGAAGGCGTCCACATGGTAGCGCGTGCCGTCAAACTTAAGCACCGAGTGCTGAACCAGCGCCCGCAGCCGCGCATCCCGCAGGTGACAACTGCCGTGACCAGCATCGAGCCACTCGTTCTCCCGTTCGATGAATCGTTTCTCGTATTCGGCGTGCTGGCGGGAACTCCACGGCGGTGGATTCAGGCGCAGCCAAATCTCCCGCTCCTCACGCCACTGGCCGAGGACGTTTGCAGGCAGTGAGTCTGCGAGGCGGAACGTGACGAAGTAGCACGCGCCAGGCTGCTGCCAGTGCGGAAGATGGCCCTCGTGGACTGCGACCGGTGCGAACTGATTGAACGGGCGAAATGCTACCGCGCCGGCAGGGATGGAGTGCGGTGGCGGCTCTGCAAAGGGGACAAGAGTGTCCCCGCCACGCGCCGTAGGGGGGACACTCCTGTCCCCCATGGCGCGTTGCACATTGTCTCCCAACTCACTCATGAGTAATTGCCTCATCCAAATTGAACACCATGCTCGCCACCACGGTGTAGGCAGCGAGTTCGGTCAAAGGGGACAAGAGTGTCCCCGCCACGTGCCGTAGGGGGGACACTCCTGTCCCCCGTGGCGCGTCGCACATTGGCTTCCAAGTCACTCATGCGTGATGGCCTCATCCAAGTTGAACACCATGCTCGCCACCACGGTGTAGGCGGCTTGCTCTGGCAGGGAGGCGTTCGTCATCGGGGACAAGAGTGTCCCCGCCACGAGCGCCGCCGCGTCCTCCGGCTTCGCGCGATAAAGCACCAGCGCGCGGGTCAACTCGCGTTGCAGCACGGCCGCTTCCTTCGCGCTCGGCGGACGGGCGAGCACCGCTCGGCAGATTTCCGCCACCCGGTCTTCGGGCTTCACGGCTCGGCTTAAGACGCGTGCCGCCAGCGCGCGCGAGGCTTCGAGGAAGGTCTCATCGTTGAGCAACGTGAGCGCCTGCAAGGGCGTGTTCGTGCGCGGCGTGCGGACCTCGCAGACGCGGCGCTGGGCGGAGTCGAAGAGGAACGTCGGCGCGATGCTGCGCCGCCAGAACGCATAGAGCGAACGCCGGTGCTGGGCCGCGCCTTCGCTTGGCTCGTATTTGAAGCGGCCCATGAAGATTTCCTCCCACACGCCCTCGGGCTGGTGCGGGCGCACGGGCGGGCCGCCGAGCGCGGGGTTGAGCAGGCCGCCGCTGCGGAGCGCGCCGTCGCGCAGCATCCACGCCGGCAGGCGGAAGCGCGGCGCTCGGGCGAGCAGGCGGTTCTCCGGGTCGCGCGCGAGCAGGGCAGGGGAGACGGCGGAGCTTTGCCGATACGTCGCGCTCGTGGCCATGACTTTGAGGATGTGCTTCACGTCCCAGCCGCTCTCCATGAACTCGACCGCCAGCCAGTCGAGCAACTCCGGGTGCGTGGGGCGCTCGCCTTGCAGACCGAAGTCCTCGGGCGTCCGCACGAGGCCGTTGCCGAAGAGCATCGCCCACAGGTTGTTCACGACGACGCGTGCGGTGAGCGGGTTGTCGCGCGCGGTCAGCCAGTTGGCGAGGCCGAGGCGGGTCGGCTCCGTGTTCGCCGGCCAAGGAGCAACGGCACCAGGCACGCCGCGTTCGACTTTGTCGCCGGGCTTGTCCCACACGCCGCGCAGGAGAATGTGCGTGGCGCGCGGCTCCTTGCGTTCGGCGAGAACCATCACGTTCAATTTGCCGGCGGCGGCCTTCACTTCGCTCAACTGCCGGTTGGCGCGGTCGAGGGCGGACTTGGCGACTTGGTAAGGTGCGTGGTCGGCGAGGAATTGGTCGAAGAGGCGGGAGCGCAACTTGGCGGGAGTATTCAGTGACCAGTTTTCAGTTTTCAGTGGGGCGGCGGCTGGCTGTGCGGGCTTCGGCGAACCCGTGCCCTCGGACTGATTACTGATTACTGAAAACTGATTACTCCGCACGAGCGCCGCGAATTCCTCCATCGGCGCCACCCCCACCTCCCGCACCGCTGCACCCGCCTGGTCCGTCACCGAGACGCGGAAGCGGCCGATGTTCGCGTCGCCAAGCGTCGAGCGGTGGCGCAGCTCGAAGATGAGTTCCTCGTCGGCGTCGAGCACAAGCGGCTCGGCCAGCGCGAAGACGGCGGTGCGCGGCTGCTTCGGGTCGAGGCCTTTCGTGGTCCAGCCGTTGCGCGGGTCGTCGTCGAGCACGCCTTTGATGTCGCCGTATTCGCGCGCGCCTTTTTGGTCGGCGGAAGCATCGGCCACCGCGCCGGTCACGAGAATGTCCCGAATCTGCGAACTGCCTCGCCGCTGCACCTGCACCTTGATGTCAGTGAGAATGAACTCGCCGGACTTGCCGCGCGAGAGACCGCCGCCCGTGTGGCTCGCATACGGCAGCACTTCCAGCTTCAGTCCAGTCACACGCGGCAACTTCACCGACCCGATGACGCGATAATCCTCGTGGTTCGGGTTCGGCCCGGAGGCTTGCACGATGCCGTCAGTGCTCTGCTCAAGGCGCGTTCCCTCGATGCTTTCGAGCGCGATCGCACGCAGCGGGTGCCATGCGGAAAAGCCTTTGGCCACGGCCTTCGCCTGCGTCGCGAGCCACTCGGTGAACGGCGCGTCAGCGACCTTCCGCGCTTCGGCTTCGCGTGGCTTGCGCGCGTCCACGAGCGCCTGCGCTTCGGTCACGGCGCGGGCGGCGTGCGGCGATTGGTAACTCAAATACGGCTTCGCGCCACCGCCGGCCTTGCCGTCCTCGTCAATCGAGTTGAAGAACGCGGCGAGCCGGTAGAAGTCCGCGTGCGGCAGCGGGTCGTATTTGTGCGCGTGGCACTGGACGCAGTTGAGC
>Ga0172372_10011149_pt1 | contig 11448 bp, 8 predicted proteins | sample LakKiv5m_2_FD_114544 | JGI IMG/M metagenome (GOLD analysis project Ga0172372, IMG submission 114544) | Freshwater microbial communities from Kabuno Bay, South-Kivu, Congo - kab_092012_9.5m | ecosystem: Environmental > Aquatic > Freshwater > Lake | place: Democratic Republic of the Congo... | reverse complement strand
CAACAAGTCTCCTTGGCCCCCAAGCCTAGAATATCGGTCCCTGGCCCGATCGATAACAGCTGCATTCAAGGAGGCCTCGTGCTGGCCCGGATCTATCGCCGGGAATCGGAATATCGCTACCGGATCCAAATCGAATACGCCTTGGATATGGGGTGTCAGGGATCCACCGTTCGAATAGAACCTGTTCGCCTCGGCGCTCTTCTGGTATTTTCCAGAAACAAGGCCTCCAACGGGAGGGCTACCCTGCCCAAGGTCGGGGATTTATGGTTGATGGAACAAGGAAGGGTCGGAGCAATCCCCGGCCCGCGTTCTTACGGGGATCCCGATCTGCGCCCGTATTACCACAGTCAAGGCATTGACTATCAAATCAGCATGAGCGCTGGGTTATGGGGGCAACCCTGGGATCGCCCACCAACCGGCCTTACCGCACAACCAGCGGACCCTTGGGACCGTTGGTCCTTGGTTTTTGCCAAGGCCCAGGAAAATTTGGCCCTGCTCATGGAGCAACGAATCCGTGACTCGGTCGGAAGAGGATTATCCCAGGCTTTGCTTTTGGGCTGGAAAGCCGGACTGGATCCTACCACCAAAATAGCCTTTCAGCAATCGGGCACGGTCCATTTGTTGGCAGTATCGGGCATGCATGTTCTTTTTATTCACGGTTGGGTTCTTTTGGTTCTGGGTTGGTTGTACCAGCGTTTGGGCCAACGAGGCAATGCTCCCATCCCACCCCCACTACTCCGTTTTTTGGGGACTTCTCTCCCGGTTTTGATGTACTGTTGGCTGACTGGCGGTGCATCCTCGGCATGGAGAGCCGGCTTGGTCGTGGCCTGGATGGAGGGAACACGAGCCATGGCCGGCAGCCACCACGGTGGCTTGGCTTTGTTTCAAGCCGCCGCCTGCATGTTGGCCTTGGATTCCAATGCCTGGAAGGACCCTGGATTTATTCTGAGCTTCGGGGCCGTCGTGGGTTTGCAATGGCTTTACCGGCCCTTGTCCCAAAGGCTCTTCTCTTCGGAAACCAAATCCCTGGTCACTAAAATTGTTTTGAATGGGATATTGACCATTTGTGCACAGCTGATTACAGCTCCCATAACGATGTTTTACTTTAAGCAATTTCCCACCTATTTTCTTCCTGCCAATCTGCTGGTGGTTCCCTTATCGGGGCCCCTACTCTTGTTGGCCTTGGGATGGTCCCTTACCGGCGAAGTCCCTATCGTTGGGAAAATTGCGGATACCCTTGGCCACCTCCTGTTTGGGTTCACCCAATCGGTCACCAATTTTTGGGGAGGACTTCCGGGAGCGGTTTGGCACCGTCCTGACTTTGATGGTTTCGACGCCATGTGGATGTCGGGATTGGTTGGGCTACTCATGGTGGGCGTGCAGGTAAGCAGGGAAGTTCAAGTCCGCAGGTTAGGTCTATGGGGGTTGATCATGGCCTTGGGCTGGCAGGTATCCTGTCAATACCGGAACGGGAACAGGGAATCCCGTAGGCTATGGACCTATCAACCCGTGGGGGCGGCCTGGGCTCTGTGGAGCAGGCAAGGCCAAGGAGTCAAGGCCTGGAGTAATGCGGAGGGCGCTCATCAACAGGTTTTGTTACGAAGGATGGAACCCTACGGCAAAACCGAGTTCCAAGCTATACCGCGGGCTGCAGGCATGGGTCTAAAATCTTGGGTCAACTACCCTTCCTTGGCTTTGCAATTCGGTACCCAGGAACCCTGCTTTTGGGACAGAGCCAAGGACATGCCGCCCCATCAAACCCTCTTGGCTTGGGGCAGATTGGAAGTCAACCTCTTGCAAAAAGTAGATCTCTTGATCTTGCATCAAGGGGCCAAAGCTGTTTGGACGCAACGAACTCAACCGGACTTCATCGTCTTTGGAGGCTACGCCAAGGTCGATGACGACCCCGAACCTTTGCGGAAATGCCTACAGGACGGGGTACCCTATTACGATTTGCGCATACACCCTCCACCTTAGGCTAGATTTGTAACATGATTGAATTCACTATCAAAAACCGTTTGGCCCTCATCACCTTGAACCGCCCGGACAAAAAAAACGCCTTGAATCCGGCCATGGTTGAGGCCCTCAACCAAGCGGTTGATTCGGCCATGGAGGATGAAACCGTCCGCGCCTTGGTTTTAAAAGCCCAAGGCGATGTTTTTAGTGCCGGTGCAGATTTGGAGTCTCTCCAAGCAATGCAGGCATGGAGCGAGGAAGAACAACGGCAAGATTCCCAACGCTTGGCCCAACTTTACCATCGGTTGTACGGTGGCCCCAAGCCGGTTATTGCCCAGGTTCAGGGTCATGCCCTGGCCGGGGGTTGCGGTTTGATCTCGGTTTGCGATTGGGTTTTTGCGGTGCCGGAGGCCCAGTTCGCCTATACCGAAGCCGCTATTGGTTTTGTACCCGCCATGGTTTCGGTTTTTCTCTGCCAAAAAATGGGCGAAGGGCATGCCCGCCCCCTTTTGCTCAATGCCGCACGAATATCGGCCGGTGAGGCGAAGGAGTACGGGCTGGTTTACCGGGTGGTGGAACGCGATGCCTTGGAGGAAACGGTGATGGCCTTTGCTCAAAAACTTATTGAACTAAATTCAGGTAATTCATTGGCTTTAACCAAGAAACTTCTCGCCAAAAATGCTGGATTACCCGTAGAGGCGGCTTTACAAAATGCCATCGACCTCAATGTGGAAGCCCGCCAAAGCGAACCCTGCCGAAATGGTGTTAGGGCCTTTTTGGGTAAGGAAACCTTGCGTTGGTAGACCCTATCTTTGCGGCCGTTTAGACTTTGTCTAAACAATTCCAAGCACGCCTTGTTAACCCCTCATGGCCAACGAAAATCTCAACGACGACGCTCTGCTCACCCGATGGGCCGAGGATGATTACGCCTTTGGCTTCGTAAGCAATATCGAACAAGATATCGATCCCAAAGGCCTCAATTCGGATGTGGTTCGTCTTATTTCGGCCCGCAAAGGAGAGCCGGATTGGTTGCTGGAATGGCGGCTCAAAGCCTTTGAACATTGGCAAAAAATGCCCGTTCCTGAATGGGCCCATTTGGAAATTCCTCCCTTGGATTTCCAGGATATTTCGTATTACGCCGCACCCAAAGCCGCCAAGAAACTGGAGTCCTTGGACGAATTGGATCCAGAAATCAAAGCAACCTACGATAAACTTGGAATCCCTCTCGAAGAACAATTGATCCTGGCCGGCGTTGCCGTGGATGCTGTTTTGGATTCGGTTTCGGTGGCCACCACCTACAAAGCCCGTTTAGCCGAACAGGGTATCGTTTTTTGTTCTTTTAGCGAAGCGGTCCACGAACATCCTGAATTGGTCCGTCGCTCCCTTGGCAAAGTAGTTCCCTACACGGATAACTTTTATGCGGCCTTAAATTCCGCTGTTTTTTCGGACGGTTCGTTTGTGTACATCCCCAAAGGGGTTCGTTGCCCCATGGAATTGAGCACTTATTTTCGGATTAATGCCGCTGGTACCGGTCAATTTGAACGAACGCTTATCGTAGCCGAAGAAGGGGCTTATGTTTCTTACCTCGAAGGTTGTACCGCCCCCAAAAGAGATGAGAATCAATTGCACGCCGCGGTTGTTGAATTGGTCGCCATGGACGATGCCGAAATCCGCTATGCCACCGTCCAAAACTGGTACCCCGGCGATGCTCAAGGGGTCGGTGGTATTTACAATTTTGTAACCAAGCGTGGGCTATGCCGCGGTCGTCGATCCAAGATTTCCTGGACCCAGGTGGAGACGGGCTCGGCCATTACCTGGAAATACCCCAGCGTTGTTCTGCAGGGGGATGATAGTACCGGGGAATTTTACTCGGTGGCGTTGGCAGCGCGTGCACAGCAAGCCGATACCGGAACCAAGATGATCCATATCGGTCGCAATACCACCAGCCGCATTGTTAGCAAGGGGATTAGTGCCGGCCGTGGTCAAAACGCGTACCGTGGTTTGGTGAAAGTTCGGGAAAGCGCCGTTAATGCCCGGAATTATTCCCAATGCGATTCCTTGTTGATGGGTGATCGCTGCGGTGCCCATACCTACCCTTATTTTGAAATCAATTGCCCGGATGCTCAGGTAGAACACGAAGCCACCACTTCCAAAATCGAGGAAGATCTTTTGTACTACTGCCAACAACGCGGGCTGCCAACCGAAGAAGCGATTGCCCTGATCGTTAACGGGTATGCCAAAGAAGTTTTGGACAAACTGCCCATGGAATTTGCCGTGGAAGCACGAAAACTTTTGGCCATTTCGCTCGAAGGCAGTGTTGGATAACCTTAATTAATTCTTGGCATGACCCTCCAAAAACCTACGCTCCTTCAAATCAGAAACCTCTTTGCCTCGGTTCAAAATCGCACGATTCTCCAAGGTTTGAACCTGGAGGTGCCCACCGGGGAGGTCCATGCCATCATGGGCCCCAACGGATCGGGGAAATCCACCCTCTCCCACGTTCTGGCTGGACGACCCGGCTACGATGTCCATGGCGAAGTCTTGATGGATGGTCAGGACTTGCTGGCCTTGGAGCCCGAAGAAAGAGCCTGGTTGGGTGTCTTTTTGGCCTTTCAATACCCGGTCGAAATCCCCGGTGTTAGCAACACCAATTTTATGCGTTCGGCGGTCAACAAAGTACGAAGTGAAAGAGGCTTGGCTCCTTTGGAAGCCGGTGACTTCTTGAAACACCTTCGCGAAAAAGCTGCCTTGGTGCAGTTGGACCCTTCGTATTTGTCCCGTCCGGTGAATTTGGGCTTTTCGGGAGGCGAAAAAAAGCGCAACGAGATTTTTCAATTGGCCATGCTAGAACCACGTTTGGCTATTTTGGATGAAACCGATTCCGGACTTGACATTGATGCCTTGCGTATCGTTGCCGAAGGGGTTAACAGTCTTCGTAACAACCAAAATAGTTTTTTGGTCATTACCCACTACCAAAGGTTACTGGACTATATAAGGCCCGACGTTGTGCACGTTTTGATGGACGGTCGTATCGTACGAAGTGGCGACTATACCTTGGCTTTGGAACTGGAATCCAAAGGCTATGACTGGTTAAGGGATGAAGTCAAATCCAACGCATGAGTGGGGATGAATTTCTCCGGATGGGCGGTTGGCCGGGTCCGGAGGTGGAGGCCTGGAAATACACCCCGCTGGAACCGTGGTTGGGTCCGGTGGAAAGGGTCCAACAGGAAAGAACGAGTACGGTTAGCCTGGATCTGTCCTGCCGTTCATGGCCGTCCCAAGGCTTGACCGTACACCCATTAACATCGTTGGACGAATCCGGCCCCGATGCTTTTCAAGCCGCCGCCCAGGCCCTGCACCGGGGTGGAGTTTCGATTCAGGTACCGGCCGGCTACCAAAGCCATGAACCGGTGGACTTGTCCTTGATTGGTCAGGTTGGTCCTGGTTTGCACGGCATCAACGACCGAATTCATGTAGGGGCTGGGGCTCGATTGCGCCTCGTTCAGGAAATTCACCCTACCCTGGATGGCCCATCAATCCCGACAGCCAAACCCCTGGCCTTGGCGACTTTGTTGAATCTCCAAATTACCTTGGATGAAGGTGCCGAACTGGAAATTATTCGTTGGATCCGTTCGAACGAAGCCACCGGTGTTTTGTGCCAGACCCAAATCGAACAAGCTCAAGGAAGCCAAGTGCACGTTTACACCTTGGCGCAGGGTAACGGGCTCATCCGTCACCAAATTTTGGCTCATCAAGAGGGGGACGATGCCTATACCGGTCTTTACGGTTTGACTTGGGCCACCCAAGGAGGCCATGCCGATCAGTACAGCCGAATTCGGCACCATGCCCTCCGAGGTCAAAGCCATCAACACTACAAAGCGGTTGCCGCACCTGCCTCGTCCACCGTTTTTAACGGGGTCCTGCGGGTTGAACTCGATGCCCAAGAAACCAACGCCTTCCAAAAGAGCAGTAACCTTATGCTGGATTTACCGGGCCGTGGTTTACCCAGCGGCAAGGTCCATGCCAAACCCGAATTGCAAATCCTCGCCGATAATGTCCGCTGTTCCCACGGGGCAACCATGGGCAAATTGCAAGAAGACGCGGTGTTCTATTTGAGAAGCCGCGGGATCCAAGACGATGAAGCAAGACGCATCCTCACCTTGGCTTTTGCAATGGAAATTGTAGATAAGGTTCCGGATGAATCCATTCGCTCACGAATGCAGGCTGCATTGGAGGCGATGCCCACCCATTGATTCCCATGAACCCCCCGAATCCAAACCTATCGGAACAACCCTGGCGAAAGGACTTCCCCTCCTTGGACTTGCAGGTCCACGGTAAGCCTTTGGTGTACCTGGATAACGCCGCCAGCACCTTCAAGCCCACGGCGGTTTTGGATGCTGAACGGAATTTTTATACCCAAAAATACGCGAACGTCCACCGAGGAGTTCATTACCTTAGCCAAGAAGCTACCCGTTGTTACGAAGAAGCGCGGGCCAAGGTCGCTGCCTTTGTCGGTGCAAATTCCCCGGATAACATTGTATTTACCAAAGGCTGTACCGAAGCCATTAATCTGGTCGCTCAATCCTGGGGGCGTCGTCTCCAACCCGGGGACGAGGTTTTGGTTACCGCCATGGAACACCATGCCAATCTGGTGCCTTGGCAAATGATCTGCGCCCAGCAAGGGGCTGTTTTGCAGATTGTACCCCTGGACCAAGACGGACAAACGGATTTGGATGCCCTGGGGCAAATGTTAGGGCCCCGCTCCAAAATGCTGGCCTTTTGTTGGATTAGCAATATTCTGGGGAGTCATCACCCTGTTTCTACCATGGTGTCCATGGCCAAAGCCGTGGGTTGTTCCGTATTGGTCGACGCCGCCCAAGCGGTCGCACACGGCCCCATTCGGGTGGAGGAATTGGGGGTGGATTTTCTCTGCTTTTCGTCCCACAAAATGTACGGCCCCACCGGAATTGGGGTCTTGTATGGACGCAGTGAGCTCTTGCAAAGTATGCCACCTTGGCAAGGAGGTGGTGATATGATACGAGACGTCGATTATCAAGTCACCAGTTACGCTGAACCCCCTTTGCGCTTTGAAGCCGGCACCCCACCCATTGCCCAAGCGGTTGCCTTGGGAGCCGCCATCGATTACCTCACCTCGTTGGGTTGGGAAACGGTGATTGAACATGAAAAAAACTTGTACCAACACCTGCAATCGGTTTTGGACCGCATACCCGGTCTACGAAAAATTGGCGAGGCCCCAATTCGTTCTTCGGTCCAGAGTTTTCTCTTGGGAGACGCCCATCCCTACGATGTTGGACTTCTCTTGGATAGCATGGGAATCGCCGTGCGAACGGGACACCATTGCGGGCAACCTTTGATGAAGCGATGGAATCTACCAGGAACCGTTCGCGCCTCGGTTTGTTTTTACAACACCATCGCGGAGCTGGATTACTTGGGAGAATCCTTGCTCAAAACCCGACGTATGCTTGGTTATGGAAACTAAAATCCCACCCTCCCCCTCGGTTTTGCAGGAACAACTGGCTGCCGATTTTGCTTTGTTGGAAAACTGGGAAGATCGTTACCAATACCTCCTGGAATTGGCCAAAGAATGTCCTCCTTTGGAAGAGTCCTTCAAAAACGACGCCCTTCTAATCAAAGGTTGTCAATCCAAAGTTTGGCTGAGGGCCACCTCCCTGCCCGACGGCCGTTTGCAATTTGCAGCGGACTCGGATGCTTTGTTGGTCAAAGGTATTATGACGTTGTTGCTCAAGGTTTTTCAGCACCAAAAACCCAGCGATATTCTGGGGACGACCTTTGATCTGCACCAAAAAACCGGATTGCAACACCATTTGTCTCCTAACCGAGCCAACGGATTGGCCGGTATGTTGGATCGTATTCGGCAACTGGCCCTCTTGTACCGCCCGGCAGAAACAACCCCGGTAACCCCTGAGCCTACCCCATCCTCTCCCGCCGTCGCGGTCACTGAACCGACCACCGGCAAGGAACCCACGTTCGTGGAGACCCAAGACGCTGTTCTCAACATTATACGCACCATTTACGACCCTGAAATTCCCGTTAACATTTACGATTTGGGGTTGATTTACGGGGTAGAAGTCCGCAGCGGAGGGCTGGTCCAGGTCACCATGACCTTGACTTCGCCTTCTTGTCCGGTCGCGGGCACTTTGCCCGGTGAGGTGGCCGACAAAATCAGGGGCGTTCATGGCGTTAACGATGTTCAAGTGGATTTGACCTTCGACCCGCCTTGGTCCCAGGATTTGATGAGCGAGGAAGCGAAGTTGGAGCTGGGCTTCTTGTAAAGCAGGGGTTATTACGGGCGAGCGCTAGCGCTAGCTCTAGCGCCGATTGGAAGGGTCACCTCCAATGATCGTTTCCCTATTCTTGGCGATTGGCCAAATATTGTGCGTATTCTCTCAGGAAGAGGGCCGCTTGCGATGAACCAAAAGGCAGGGAAGCGAGTAAATCCATGGCCTGTTCGAGCAATTGATGCTGGTATTGCCATACCAAATCCTGCAGTCCCAAACCGTTGTAAACGCTTATCACGTTTTGAACATCCTGGTCTATTCCTTGGGGATTTGGTACAAGCTCATGGCCCCTTGCGGCGATACCATCAAAAGAACGTTGCAATTGATCCCTTTGAACCGGGCTTGCCATTTTCTCGGCCATCACCCTCAAAAAACTATGTTTGCATTCCTTGATATCCCCGGCTATTTGTTTGCCAAAACGGTCAGGATCAGCGTACACATCCAACCAATCGTCCTGAACTTGAAACGCCAAACCCACCAAATAACCTACCCGGAACAAAACCCCGGCATCGCTCAACGAAGCACCGCCGACCAAGGCCCCCAATTTGAGGGATGAGCCCAAGAGTACCGCCGTTTTGAGGCCAATCATTTCCCGGTACTCCTCCACCGATACCCCCTGGCGTTTTTGAAAATCCATGTCCTGCTGTTGACCTCGACAAACCTGCATGGCTACCCGGTTAAATTCATCCAACAAGGCAGGAAGAACCGAGCCATGGGCCTTGGAAAGCTGGGTGTAGGCCTCAATCATTAATGCATCACCGGATAAGATGGCCGCATCGACACCAAAGCGTTCGTGCACCGTGGCTTGGCCCCTACGCAACGGCGATCGGTCCATAACATCGTCATGCAACAAAGTGAAATTATGGAAAATCTCAACCGCCAAGGCCTGGGGCAAAGCCAGCATGGGGTCGTTACCGGTCATCCCACAGGCCGTGAGGCAAAGCACAGGCCGAAGGCGCTTGCCTCCTAATCCCAAAAAATAATCCATCGGCTCGTACAAGCCTTGGGGCTCTGCAGTCTTCCAGCCCAAGGAACGAAGCCCTTCTTCGATCGCTTTTTGGTAACCTTCGACGGTGGGAGCCCAGGATGGACGCTGCTGCGTGGGTTCAGCCCCCGAACCGCCGGTATTGGGGATAGAATCTAGTAAGCGTTGGGATGCGAAATTCATAACAAATTATTAATTATTTTATCGTTTTTGCCCCCCGTCGACCGGTTCCAATTCCAAACGACGAAGCCGCAAATCCAGTTTGGTAATGCGAACAGTCATGCGTTGGCCGGGTCGAATTCGACCCCATCCGCTTCGACCCACCAAGGCCAATTCTTCTTCGTCGTAATAATAACGATCGTCATCCAACGAAGACATAGGCAAGAGCCCGTCGCATCGGTTAAAATCCAGCGTAACCCAGGCACCCTGATCCCCAACGGAAGTCACCGAACCCTCCCATTCTTCGTGGAGCCGACCACCCAGCATTTGCAATTGTTTGAATCGAACCGCCGCACGTTCTGCCATCGCAGCGTTTCTTTCTTTTTCGCTATCGTGGCGACAAATTCGCTCCAGTTCCGGTTCCGGGTACAGAAAACCTGCTCCGCTACCGTCCAAATGCGCCAACAAACGATGCACCAACAAATCCGGGTAGCGGCGAATCGGCGAAGTGAAATGCGTGTAGTGCCCAAAGGCCAAACCATAATGCCCTATGTTGCGCGTTGTATAAACCGCTTTGGCCATGGAACGGATGGCCAATTGCTGCAGGATCGCCGCCTCGGGCTTGCCCTCCGACTCCTGGATTAATCGGTTCAGGGAAGCGGCCACCTGACTCTTGCTGCGTATGGACAGGGAGTACCCAAATAAATCAGCCCATGCGGCCAATTTGGCTAAACGCTCCGGATCCGGGTAATCGTGAACCCGGTAAACCGAAGCTGGAATCAAACCTTGCTGAACCGCATCGCTTAATTTGCGGGCCACCGCTTGGTTGGCCAAAAGCATCCACTCCTCAATCAACCCATGGGTTGCAATTTTTTGTTTGGGCGCAGCGGCCAAAGGAAAACCGTTCTCGTCCAGGGTAAAGCGAATTTCTTCGGTTTCAAAACCAATGGCCCCTCCCTCGAAGCGTCGTTGCCGCAAAGCCAAAGCAATGGTATTCAAGGCCTGCAACTCCGGTAAGTGATCCCCTTGGGCTTCGTCCAAAATGGTTTGGGCTTCTTGGTAGGTCAGGCGTCGCTTGGAACGAATGCAGGTTCTCCCAATCCAAGTATCCAAAATCCGGCCTTCGCGGTTGATCTGAAAAACCGCGGAATAACACAATTTGTCTTCGTCCGGTCGCAGCGAGCAAACCAGGTTGGATAAATGCTCAGGCAACATGGGCAAGACCTGGTGGACCATATAAACGGACGTAGCTCGGGACGAGGCGTCCCGATCAAGGGCGGTATTTCTTCGGACGTAGTACGAGACATCGGCAATATGGACGCCGACCTCCCATCGATCTTCGCCCAAGGGTACCACCGACAATGCGTCGTCAAAATCTTTGGCGTCTTCGGGGTCGATAGTCAAAGTAGGGACGCCCCGAAAATCCCTGCGCTGGGCTAAATCTTCGGAACGAACCCCTACCGAAATACCGGCGGCTTCCTCCAAGGTATCGGCCCCAAAATGCAAATCAAAGCCAAATTCAACCCCAATTGCGGCCATCTCCGTGCCGTGTTCCCCGGACTTTCCCAACCATTCTTGCCATTGTAGCCGGGGTGCCGATCGGTCCTCGGGCCAATCGACCCAGGTCGCCACCGCTTTGAACCCCTCTTCCTTGACCTGATCTTCGGGAATCAGCAATTCAAACCAAAGCTTGTTGCCCTTGAGATCGGGATCCAGATACCACGCTGAACCCTTGCGTCGTACCAGTCCAACAAAGGTCTGACGACCTCTTTCCAGTACCTCCACCACCGCAGCCTTGGGACGACCGGTGGAGAAATTTGGACCGCGATGATTTCGCCCTTTTCGACCTCCATAAAAATTTGTTAGTAACACGATACGCACCAAATCCCCGTGAAGTGCTTTGCGTTGATGCTCCGCCGGCACGGCCCAATCTTCGTCCCCGTTTAGGGAACGAGCAAAGGCCAAGCCACCGTGGGTAAATTCTATTCGAGCCAATCGACCATCCACTTGGGTTGCTTCTTGGGCTTT
>Ga0172372_10011146_pt1 | contig 11449 bp, 8 predicted proteins | sample LakKiv5m_2_FD_114544 | JGI IMG/M metagenome (GOLD analysis project Ga0172372, IMG submission 114544) | Freshwater microbial communities from Kabuno Bay, South-Kivu, Congo - kab_092012_9.5m | ecosystem: Environmental > Aquatic > Freshwater > Lake | place: Democratic Republic of the Congo... | reverse complement strand
CGGCCTGTTGGTTCAACGACAAGGTCCCCGTCGCTGTTTCTGGCTTCGGAGGCATCCTCCAGTGGCAGGACGATCGTGAAGTGGCCGATACCGTGACCGTCATCCTCGAGTTCGCCGGAGGGTTGCGTCATTCGTTCACCTCGACCTTGGCCAATTCCTTCGAAGGGGAGCATGACGTGTTCTACGGCTCGGATGCCGCCGTGCTGATTCGCGACAACAAGGCTTGGATGTTCAAGGAAACCGACGCGCCGCTGCTCGGGTGGGAGGTCTACGCACGGAAGGATGACTTCCTCAACGACTCGGGTATCGCGCTGGTGGCGAATGCGACCAAGATCCTTGCCCAGGGCAAGAAGCCCGCGGAAGCCGCCTCCCAGACCGAGCCTCCGCTCCAGTTCGCACTCGGCCGATTCATCGAGCACATCAACGAAGGCACCGTGCCCGACGCGAATTGGAAGGCTGGCTACCAAGCCACCGTGCTGGCCATCAAGGCGCATGAGGCCGTTCAATCCGGGACGCGGATTGCCCTGGACCCGGCTTGGTTTCAGGTCTGAGGACTGCATTCCTGCATCTATCGAAAGGTCTCCAGAGGTCCATATGGAGTTTCGTGTGGGCCATCGGCAACCGGTAGGCTAGAAGCCCGCAGCAGCATGCGACAATACCACGACCTCCTGCGGCAGGTTCTTGATTCGGGCGAATTCAAGGCCGATCGCACCGGCACGGGGACCTACAGCCTTTTCGGTGCTCAATGTCGCTATCGGCTTGCCGATGGCTTTCCGCTGGTCACCACCAAGAAGGTTCACCTCCGCTCCATCATTTACGAACTCCTCTGGTTCCTCAGGGGAGAGACCAACGTGCGATGGCTTCAGGAACGCGGCGTCACCATCTGGGACGAGTGGGCCCGTCCTGACGGAAGCCTGGGAAGGGTGTACGGGGCCCAATGGACGGACTGGCGGGGCGAGAAAGGCGTGTCGATCAACCAGATTGACTGGGTCGTGCGTGAGATCCGGCGCAATCCGGACAGTCGTCGGCTTCTGGTGACGGCCTGGAACCCTGCGGAGATCGGGGACATGGCCCTGCCGCCCTGTCACACTCTCTTTCAGTTCTACGTGTCGGGCGGAAAACTGAGTTGCCAGCTTTATCAGCGTAGCGCAGACCTGTTTCTTGGGGTGCCGTTCAATATCGCCAGTTACGCCCTGCTGACCCACATGGTCGCTCAGGTGACCGGTCTCGGTGTTGGGGATTTCGTCCACACGATGGGTGACGTCCACATCTACGCGAACCACGTGGAACAGGTGAAATTGCAACTGAGCCGTGAACCTCGGGCGTTGCCCACATTGCGGTTGGATCCATCACGAAGGGAACTCGAAGAGTTCGTCTTCGAGGACATCACCCTCGAGGGTTACGACCCGCATCCGTCGATCAAGGCTCCCGTCGCCATTTGACAAGGGCGCAGAAGCGTCCGCAGGCCGTCACGGCTTGAATGGAATTCTTTGGAGAGGCTTGTGATTGGATCACATATTCATAAAATTCTAATGTTTAATTGTTTAGAAATTTGAGTGATCTGATTCTGCCAGGGGAAATCGACGAGCCTCCGGAACCGATGCTTGCGTCATGGGGGGAGCTTGTGATTTTTTTCACGAGTCGTTGGTGCACCCACGGAATGCGGGTCAAAGCCGGGTTCGCTGGAAGCTAATGCGGTGAATCACTGAAGCGAAAGACGTCCATGGCAAGGAGAAGACGCTTGCGATGGTTTGTTTCGTTGGTAGAGACAAGGCGTTCTGTAGGGCAACTAATGGTGCGGGGATGGCAAGCGGGGAAAATCAAGTTTGCTAATTCCTGCTTCGCCTCCAAGAGGCTCCGGGAGACTGAGCGGAAAGGTTGAGCATGTCGGATATCTTCCCAAAGTGGACGAATCAGCTGCCGATGATGGCAGGTATCGCTGCGGCTGTTTTAGGCGCAACGGCTCTCGCCGGCATTACCTATTACGTAACGCCGAAGTACACGCGCGTCGGCTACCAGCCGAAGCAGCCCGTGGCCTTCTCCCACGCCATCCACGTCGACCAGTTGAACCTGGATTGCCGCTACTGCCACAACGGCGTGGAGAAGTCCTGGTTCTCCAACATTCCTTCCTCCTCGACGTGCATGAACTGCCACAGTCAGGTCCGGAAGGATTCCGAGAAGCTGGCCTTGGTCCGCGAGTCCTACGCTTCCGGAAAGCCGATCTCATGGGTGCAGATCCACAAGGTTCCGGACTACGTCTACTTCAACCATTCCGTGCACGTGAATCGCGGCATCAGTTGTGTTCACTGCCATGGGGAGATCAACAAGATGGATGAGGTCTATCACGCCAAACCGCTGTCCATGAGCTTTTGCCTCGATTGCCATCGTGAACCCGAAAAGTTCGTTCGCCCGAACGAATTGGTCACGAAGTTGGATTGGAAGAACGAAGGGTTTGATGGAAAGAAGGCCGTTCACGACTGGAAGATCCAGCCCGGCCAGAGCTGTTCCACCTGTCACCGCTGATGAAAACGATTCCCCCGCCTTGTCCCGAGCCGGAGGTCGGACCCAAGTATTGGCGTTCGCTCGACCAGTTGGCTGAGAAGCCCGAATTTCGGCAATGGATGGAACGTGAGTTCCCGTCAGGCGCCTCAATCGCTCCGGAAGGCGAGACCCGCCGAGACTGGATCAAGCTGATGTCCGCGAGCTTCATGCTCGCCGGTGTCGGTGGTTTCGCTGCCGGTTGCCGTCGTCCTGAGGAACACCTGACGCCTTTCGCCAAGCAGCCTGAAGGGTATCTCCATGGCAAGGCGCAGCATTTTGCGACCGCCATGCCGAGCCGTGGCTCTGCCATCCCGCTGGTCGCCAAGTCCCACGACGGCCGGCCGGTCAAGCTGGAGGGTAACCCGCTTCTCCCCAATTCAAACGGGGGTACGGATGCTTTCGCCCAAGCCAGCCTGCTGAATGTCTACGACCCGGATCGTGCCTACCGGCATACGAAGGGGGGGGCGGACGTCAAGGTTGAGAACCTTCGCGACGCACTCGCCCAGGTGGCTACAAAGTTCGCTGCAAACGGAGGCGAAGGATTGGTGTTCCTGTCTGAACGTTCCGGGTCTCCCACACGGGCGCGGATTCAGGAGGAGATTTCGAAGAAGTATCCAAAATCCAAGTGGTTCGCCTACGAGCCGGTGGACTTCGCGATCGGTCAACAGGCATTGAGCACGCTCGTTGGAGCGGATGTTCAGCCTGTCTATCATCTTGAGAACGCCCGCCGGATCCTGTCGTTGGACTGCGATTTCCTTGGGGTCGAAGGGGACTCCTACCGGCTGATCCGTGGCTTTGCGAAGGGAAGAAAGCCGGCCAAGGACACGATGAGCCGCCTGTATGCGGTGGAGTCGCTCCTGACGGTCACTGGTGGATCTGCGGATCATCGACTCCGCGTGCGGCCGACCGATGTCGTCCGTGTGGCAGCCCAGGTGGGCGTCGCAGTCCTCGAGTTGCTCGATCAGAGTGGGGAATTGGCCACGGCTTTGAAGACCTTGGCCAAGGACCCTGTTGCCAATCCGCAATGGGTTGCTGCCTGTGCGAAGGATCTTCTCGCGAACAAGGGAGCCTCTGTTGTCCTCGCGGGCTACGGTCAACCCTTGGTGGTCCATCTCATTGCGCAGGTCATCAATTCAGTCCTGCAATCGGTTGGGCCGGTGGTCTCGATCGTCAAGGCCAATGAGTCGCGGAACGATGGCTCCATCGCTGAATGCGTTGCACAGCTCCAGTCGGGTGCTGACACCTTGGTGATCCTGGGCGGCAACCCCGCTTATGATGCGCCAGCGGATCTCGACTTCACTGGGGCTGTCAAACGAGCCAAGACGGTAGTCCGCTGGGGCTATTACGAGGATGAAACCTCCCAGCTCGCCACTTGGAATATTGCTGCAGCCCATTATCTGGAATCGTGGGGGGACGCACGCACGGCCGATGGGACCATCGTGCCTGTACAGCCACTGATTGAGCCACTCTTCGGTGGACTCACGGATATCGAGGTTCTGGCCCGGATTGCTGGCCTCGAGAAGCCCCTTCCGCTCGACCTCGTTCGTGCCACCCACGGAGTGGATGAGTCCAAGTGGCGCAAATTCCTCCATGATGGATTCCTGGAGGACAGTGCGCCGAAACCCATGGAGGCTTCGTCCATCCAAGTGGGACGGGCCGTAGCCACGATTGCTGGATTTAAGGCTCCCGTCGCCGCGGATTTTGACGTTGTCCTATATCGAGACGCGTCAGTCGATGACGGTCGGTTCAACAACAATGGTTGGCAGCAGGAGGTGCCGGATCCGGTCACCAAGGTGACTTGGGAGAACGTGATCCTGGTATCGCTGGCGACCGCACGGGAGCTGGGGATTGCCGATGCCGCGAACGCCAAGGACGGACAATACAAACAGCCTATCCTCAAAGTCACCCTTGGCGGGCGAACGGTTGAAGGACCGGCATGGGTTCAGCCCGGTCTTGCGGACAAGACGGTTGGCTTGGCCCTTGGGTATGGACGCCGTGTCACCGGGAGGGTTGGGCGCGGGAGTGGCTTCGACTCTTATCCTCTGTATCTGAAGGACACGCGTCACCTCGCTACCGGGGCAAAGGTAGTCAAAGTTCCTGGGCGTCGTTTGGTGGCCGTCACCCAGGAGCACGGCTTGATGGAAGGCCGGCCGGTCATTCGCGAGGCGGATCTGGCACAGTTTGAAGCGAAGCCCGACTTCGCCAAGAACATGGATCTGGATGCCCATCTGCCGCATTACGTCCCGTACAAGAAGGAAGCTGACGGGCGCAATGTAGGGCCGCGACCTCAGAACATCTACGAGCACCCGTTCGACCAGAACCCCGAAACGGCTTCCAAGATCCACCAGTGGGGAATGGTGATCGATCTCTCCACGTGTGTGGGCTGTACGGCCTGCGTGGTCGCCTGCCAGAGCGAGAACAATATCCCGATCGTTGGCAAGGATCAGGTGGCCCGCGGTCGCGAAATGCATTGGATGCGGATCGACCGGTATTACAGCCACGATCCCAAATCCGATCTGGGTTCGGACATCGCGGCCGAAGACCCTCAGATGGCTGTGCAACCGATGCTCTGTCAGCATTGCGAGTCGGCTCCGTGCGAGAGCGTCTGCCCCGTCAACGCGACGGTCCACGACGAGGAAGGCTTGAACGTCATGGCCTATAACCGGTGCATCGGCACGCGGTATTGCGCCAACAACTGCCCTTATAAGGTTCGCCGATTCAACTTCTTCGATTACAACAAGCGCGAGACGGACTATGCCGGGGCCCAGTCCCAGCACTTCTTCAACTTCGGAAACCTCTACAAGGGGCCCTTGGGCGTTAATCGAAATGACGCACCTGAGTGGGAAGTGGTGAAGCTGGTGAAGAATCCGGACGTTTCCGTTCGGATGCGCGGTGTGATGGAGAAGTGCACCTTCTGCGTACAGCGTATTGAACAGGCAAAGATCGCACGGAAGGTTGAGGTCGGAAACAGTGGGGATGTTGCTGTGAAGGACGGAACCCTCAAGACTGCCTGTCAGCAGGCGTGTCCTGCCGAGGCCATCACTTTCGGCAACCTCCTTGATCCAGCGAGTGCTGTCTCCAAGCTCAAGACCGATCCACGGGACTATACGGTTCTCGGGTTCCTCGATAACCGCCCACGGGTCACTTATCTGGCACGAATCCGGAATCCAAACCCGGAGATCCAGGAAGCCAAGATCGAGGGCCGGAATGGGCCGGATTCCATGCGAGACTACGAGCGCCACCGCCACGAGAACCCTTTCAAGACCGAAAGCCATGGGAATAGCCATGGCGAGAAGAAGTCAGCCTCGATTTCCACGCAGAAAGGAGCCGTCTGATGGCCACAGCAGCTGCCGCTTCACACCACAATCCCGGCAAGAAGGGATCCTCGGACTCCGGCATCGTGCCGCCGGTACTCAAGGTTTACGATCCACCCAAGGAGTTGGAACGTGAGCCCTTGGTCCTGAACAACCGCTCGCTGGGGTGGATTACGGATTCTATCGCGGGCATCTGCGAGAATCCCATGCCCAAGTGGTGGTGGCCCGTCTTCGTTCTGAGCGCCGGTGGCATGATGCTGATGTTCTCGCTGGTAGCCTATCTGATCTCGACAGGGGTCGGCGTCTGGGGATTGAACCAGCCAGCGGATTGGGCTTGGGACATCACCAACTTCGTCTTCTGGATCGGTATCGGCCACGCCGGAACGCTGATCTCAGCTGTTTTGTTCCTGCTCCGGCAGAAGTGGCGCACATCGATCAACCGTGCCGCGGAGGCCATGACCTTGTTTGCGGTGGCCTGCGCTGGCATCTTTCCAGTAGTCCACACAGGGCGTGTTTGGTTCGCCCTCTATCCCGGCTTTCTCTTTCCAGTGCCCAACGCCAATGCCATTTGGCCCCAGTTCCGCTCGCCACTGCTGTGGGACGTGTTCGCTGTCTCGACCTACGGCACCGTCTCGCTCCTTTTTTGGTACGTCGGGTTGATTCCTGACCTCGCAACACTTCGCGATCGGGCCAAGACCTTGATCCGGAAGTTTGCCTATGGCTTGTTTTCACTGGGTTGGACCAACTCCAACAGGCACTGGAGCAACTATGAGAAGGCCTACCTGATCTTTGCCGGTCTGAGCACGCCTCTCGTGTTGTCCGTGCATTCAATCGTCTCCTTCGACTTTGCCGTGTCGCAGGTCCCTGGTTGGCACACTACCATCTTTCCGCCCTACTTCGTCGCCGGCGCCATTTTCTCAGGGTTCGGTATGGTCCTTACCCTGTTGATCCCGATGCGATCCTTGTTCGGGTTGGAGGATATCATCACCAAGCGCCACATCGAACTGATGTGCAAGGTGATCTTGGCGACGGGATCAATCGTTGGCTACGCCTACGGCATGGAGTTCTTCATCGCCTGGTATGGTGGGAGTCCTTATGAGCTGTATGCCTTCAAGAACAGGGCCTTTGGTCCTTATGCATGGGCCTACTGGTCCATGATTACCTGCAACGTCATCAGCCCACATCTTTTCTGGTCGCGCAAGCTCCGCACCTGGCCACTGTTTGTCTGGTTCGTTTCCATCGTTGTGAACATCGGCATGTGGTTCGAGCGCTTCGTCATCATCGTGACTTCGTTGCATCGCGACTATCTTCCGTCCAGTTGGGGTTACTTCACACCGAGCTGGGTCGACGTGTTCACCTTTGTTGGCAGTTTCGGCCTCTTCATGACGCTGTTCCTGCTATTCATCCGGTTCCTGCCGGCCATCGCCATCAGCGAGGTCAAGGCAGTCACACCGCAAGCCGACCCGCATCACCCTCTGGGTGGGGCCAAGGGGCATCACTGAAGACACGCCAAGGACTCATCATGAGCAATTCTTCTTCAAGACCTCACGGGCTGCTCGCGGAGTTTGAGACTCCCGCAGCGGTGATGGACGCAGCGATCCTCTGTCGCGACGCTGGATTCTCGAAATGGGACGTGTATACCCCGTTTCCGATCCATGGAATGGACGAGGCCATGGGACTCCGAAAGTCACCTGTTGGTTGGTTTACATTCGCGGGTGGTTGCACGGGTTTTTTCACGGGCATGACCATGATCTGGTTCATGAACAAGTTCGACTATCCCTTGGTCGTCGGCGGAAAGCCTCTCTTCACGCCATTGTTCGCGTTCCCGGTTTCCTACGAAATGACGATCCTGCTTGGAGCGTTCGGTACCCTCTTTGGCATGTTGTTCCTGAATCGTCTCCCACGTCTTCACAATCCGCTGCTGAAGGTGGAACGTTTCAAGCGCGCATCCAACGATCGATTCTTCATCTGCATCGAGGCGGCGGACTCCAAGTACGCGTCCGAGGCAACCCGCCAGTTCCTGGCTGAGACCTGTCACGCAACCGCGGTTGAATACGTGGAGGAATAAATGCGAAAGTTCCTGATCTTCTTCCTCGCGACCTGGGCGCTGGCTGTTGTCGCCATCGTCAGTGTTGCTGGCCTTCGTGGTGGCCTGTCCCGGAAGCCACCCCTTGAGGTCTTTCCGGACATGGATCGCCAACCCAAGCTTCGTCCGCAGACCACGACTGCCTTCGCTGGGTTTGCGGACGGCCAGAGCAGCCGCATGCCCGTTGCGGGCACGGTGTCCCGGGAATCGTTCCGCGAAGCGGACGAGTTCAGTGTCGGGAAGAAAGCGGATGGAAGTTGGGTGGACGCCATCCCCACGACCGTTACGCGTGAGTTGGTTATGCGTGGTCGGGAGCGCTATGACATCTACTGCTCTCCGTGTCACGGAATCGCCGGTGATGGCAATGGTGTGACCACGAAGTTCGGAATGGCGGCCGTCGCCAAGCTCCACGACGAGCGCCTGATCAAGATGGCCGATGGGGAGATCTTCAATACCATCAGCAATGGCAAGAACCTGATGCTTCCTTACGCTGACAAGCTCGAACCCCGCGATCGGTGGGCAGTGATTGCTTATGTCCGGGCATTGCAATTGAGCCGGCTTGGCAAGAAGGAAGAAGTTCCGGATGCGGTCCGTGCAAACCTCAAGTAACTCCGCCATGAAAAACCTTTCACGATTGTTCGGACCTGTGTTTGCCGTTCTGGCGCTTGTCGGTTTCCTTGCCATCGGAGCAGGCCAGGTGATGGCTGCTGACGAGACCAACACCGCCAGACCTTCGGCTGCTTCGGCGCAGCCCGACGGCGGGGCGGTTGGTGGGCACGCCCATTCGCACGACGGCCACGCGGAGGCGCATGGAGAAGGAAAGAGCCTTCTGCGGGAAGTCGGGCTTCGCTATCTCACGGCGTACATGTTCTGCCTGAGCATCTGCGTGGGCGCGCTCTTTTTGGTCCTGATCCATCACCTTTTCGATGCCTCATGGTCGGTTCCCATCCGTAGGGTGAACGAGCAGATTGCCTCACTTCTGTTTCCTTGGATGCTGGTGCTTCTGGCTCCGATCCTGGCGCTGCAGCAGTTCATTTATCCGTGGTTGACCATTGATCCGGCGACCGATCATTCCCTGGCTGTCAAACGCGCCCTCTTCAACACGGGCTCCTTCAATATTCTGCTGCCTGTGCTCGTGGCGAGTTGGGGCTGGATCGCACACACCTTCCGCAAATGGTCCATTGCGCAGGACAAGGACGGAGCAGCCCTCTGGACCCGGAAGGCCCGGGTTCTTGCGGCGGGCGGCATCTTCTATTTTTCCCTGACGCTAACACTGGTGTGCTTCTACCTGATGAAGTCCCTCCAGCATCAGTTCTTCAGCACCATGTATGGTGTCTATTATTTTGCAGGCAGCGTCTGGACTACCCTCATTACCGTCTGGGTTCTTGTCCTCTGGCTCAAGAACACAGGGCCTCTGAAGGATGTCATACACAAGCGACAGATTCAGGATGTCGGTGTGTGGTTCTTCGCCTTTACCGTTTTCTATGCATACATCCATTTCTCGCAGTACTTCCTGATCTGGAATGCAGCGATCCCTGAGGAAACCTTCTGGTATGTGAACCGTGAAGCCGGTGGTTGGAAGTGGGTCGGGTTCACGATCCTTTTTGGTCACTTCGTCGTTCCCTTCCTCGTCCTGCTCAATCAGGACGTCAAACTGAACCCTGCGATCATGTTCCCGATGTGTGGATGGGCTTGGCTCATGCACTTCGTGGATATGACATTCAACATCATGCCGACTTACGGACCGTTGAAGGATGGACCTCAGGTTTCTTTCTGGGATCCGCTTTTCTGGTTCGGAATGGCTGGTTTCCTTGGATTCATGTTCCTCAGGAATTTCCGCTCCTCGGCGCCTTATCCGCTGCGGGATCCACGTCTGAAGGAAGCTGTCACCCATCATGAGGTGCCTGCTCCCGGTGCTGCCGCCCATCACTAACACCTGACATCCATGAGCGATCTGAAGTGCTGTACGGAGAACACCAAGACGATCGCCGCCACGTTTGTTGGCGGCGTGGGAGCCTTCCTCATCATTGGGGTGCTTGCATGGTTGGTGGTCAGACAACCCGCAACTGGTCTGGACGCCGCAGCTGCCCAGAACAGGAAGGCAACGCGCCTCAAGGTGGAACAGGAAGGTTCTGCTGAGCTTGCCAAGTTTGCCGTCGACCCAAACAAGGAGAATCTGGCTCGGCTGTCCGTCGATCGTGCTTTGGAAGTCTTTGTTTCTGAATGGGGAACATCAAGTGCCGATGGAAGGGCGAAGCTCCTGGAACGACTGGAAGCATCGAAGCGGACGCCCAGTTTCGAGTGATGAAGTGATCCCATGAGCCCTATCGGAATCCTTCTTTTGTTCGGTGCGATGGCCGTTCCCGTTGTTGCCTTGGCTTGCCTCCGGTGGGCCGCCAAGAACGATCAACTTCGGAGTGGCGATCGGAGTGCCCTTCTTCCGTTTGATGTCGAAGAACCGTTGAACAGGGCAACGGACCAGATCCTCAACAGGAAGTCCGCAAAGTCATGAGTTCAACTACCAAGAGCGTTTCAGCCCTCATGCCGGGCGAGTTGTCCGATTCCGGTCAACGCAGGGCCATGTTGGCGGAGATCGATGCCTCCTGTCGGGCTCCCGTCCTCTTCTTCGTGATCAGCGGCTTGGCTTGGTTGCTCGTGGGGACGCTTCTGGCTTTGGTCACCAGCATCAAGCTCCACCATCCTGGATTCCTATCTGCCTGGGAGTTCCTTACCTTTGGCCGGGTTCGGCCCGCCCACCTCAATGCAGTCATTTACGGTTTTGCCTCGCAGACAGGAATTGCCGTCACGATCTGGTTGATGTGTCGGTTGTGTCGCGTTCCTTTGGTTTCCGGGGGATTGATCGTCCTGGCAGCCATCTTCTGGAATCTGGGATTGACGATTGGATTGGTGGGCATTCTGGCCGGTGATTCAACTGCGATCGAATGGCTTGAACTCCCCGGCTACAGCACCCCGATTCTGTTCTTCAGCTACGCCTTGGTGGCGGTTTGGTCGATCATCACATTCCGCCTGCGCCGGGAATCGCATCTGTACGTCAGCCAATGGTACCTGCTCGGAGCGATCCTTTGGTTTCCATGGCTCTATGCAACTGCCCAGATCATGCTCATCCTTGAGCCGGTTCGTGGCACCGTCCAGGCAGCCATCAACTGGTGGTTTGCTCACAACGTTCTCGGCTTGTGGTTTACGCCGATCGGGTTGGCGGCGATTTATTACTTCATTCCGAAAGTCATTGGGCGGCCTATCCATTCGTATTACCTGAGCGTGCTGGGTTTTTGGTCCCTCGCATTGTTTTACAACTGGAATGGTCTACACCACCTGATTGGCGGTCCGATGCCTGCGTGGATGATCACGGTATCCGTGGTGGCGGGCGTCATGATGCTGATCCCGGTGATCACCGTGGCCATCAACCATCACTTCACGATGGTGGGACATTTCGGCAAATTGCGATATAGCCCAACCCTCAGATTTGTTGTGGTCGGTGCCTTTTGCT
>Ga0172372_10011145_pt1 | contig 11449 bp, 10 predicted proteins | sample LakKiv5m_2_FD_114544 | JGI IMG/M metagenome (GOLD analysis project Ga0172372, IMG submission 114544) | Freshwater microbial communities from Kabuno Bay, South-Kivu, Congo - kab_092012_9.5m | ecosystem: Environmental > Aquatic > Freshwater > Lake | place: Democratic Republic of the Congo... | reverse complement strand
TGTTTGGAGAGTTTATTGAGAATAATGGTTTTTGCTTGTTGGGTAATAAGATCCCAATCTTGGCCATTGTTATAGTGGACATTAATCATGACAAACCAATTTTCTCCGTCTTTTGGGGCATCTTGTTGAACTACCTTAGAGGTAATGTTAATATATATGGTGGGGTCATTATATAATGTATGAGATTTAAAGATGGTTTGAAATTCTGCTTTGTAATCTTCAGCAAAAAAGATATTGTGAACATCAAGTTCTGGGAAATTTCGATTGATTCCCCAGTAAAAGATGAGTGCAGAGCTTGAATTCTCTGCGTTAGCGATTTTTTTGGGAACATCAATGTTAAGTAATTTGTTATACACAATTTTAGCATCGATATTGGCTACAACGCCGTCAGTATTGAGTTTCCTGTTATTGTGTAGCGTGATTGATGTTACTATTTTGTTATGGTAATTGATCTGTTCTACCTTTTGGTTGTAGTGGAATTTTACTCCAAGACGCAGGGCTTGTTTAACTAAAATGTCGGCAATTTGTCGCATTCCTTGCTTTGGGAGGTGAGCGCCATGTTCAAATTCCAGATGAGGTATCACATTCAGGGTAGCGGGTGCTTGATAAGGATCTGAACCGTTGTATGTTGCATAACGGGAGAAGAATTGAATCAGTTTTGGGTTCTTGAATCTTTTTTCGAGGGATTGATGCATGGTTGTAAACATTTCAAGTCTCCATAGATTCGCAATGCCTCGGAGTCCTGACGGTTTTGTGTAAGTGCTAATTTTATGCAGGCTGTTTTCTAAGAATACAGGCGCGGTGATGTTGTAGACCGTTTTTGATTTTTGTAGGAATCCAAAAATGTTCTGTGGGTTTTCTTTAAAAAATTCAGAAGCTTCTGAGATGAAAGTGTCTTGATTGGATGAAACCTGAAATTTGCTAAAATCACTGAAAAAATAATTGCACAGTACGGGAAGCTTTTCAACTTGAAATTCTCGAATTAAATCCTCATCCAAAATTTCATTTACAAAATGTGGCATTGTGAATAGGGATGGGCCCGTGTCAAACCTAAAATCACCCATTTGTAAAATTCCTAATTTGCCACCGTAGGTAGAATGTTGTTCAAAAACCTCAACTTGATGTCCTAATCTTGCAATTCGAATAGCAGCTGCAATACCCGAAATGCCACTTCCAACAATGGAGAAATGCATAGTTTTAGTACAATTTTCAGCGTTAAATTGTTGTTGTGTTTCCTAATAATTCGAACATTTATTGAAAAATAACGAGTAAATAAAACACAATGTGTTGATATACAATTAGATAAGTTCAATAAAAAAAAATAAAAAAAAATTTGAGAATGCTTTGCAGATTCTGAAATTCAGTTTATTTTTGCCACACACTCAATAAAAAATAAAAGGAAAAATGAAAAAATTCACTTTCGCTTTAGCAGCATGTGCAGCTTTCGCTTTCGCTGCTTGTGGTAACAACAACACTGAAGAGACTCCAGCAGTTGATTCTCCTGCAGTTGAAGAAACTGTAGCTCCTGAAACTACTGACACTACTGCAACTGACTCTAATGCAGCTGCAGCTACTGAAGCTCCTGCAACTGAAGCAGCTGCTAAGTAATCCACAAAAAATTGAAAAAAGAGAAAGGCACTTGCAAAAGTGCCTTTTTTTTTATTTCTTTGTACCGATGATTAGAAAAATACTCTTGTTTTCTTTCATATTAGTTAGTGTTTTCGTGGGTCGTGTGAATGCCCACTTTAACCCTATCAATGAGAATCCCAACGAAATTGGTGGTCCTCAATTTACCATTACACCGAATCCGGTGAATGGTTCTTACTTCTCTGTAAATATTACTTTTACAGAAGCCGAATATCCAGATGCTACAGTTGTTATTTCAGATGTTTTGGGGAAACAAGTTTTCGTTCATTCATTGAAAAAAACAGACTTTCTCGAAGGAAAAGTGAGAATCAACGTGATGGATGCTGGCCTTGACAAAGGGGTTTATTTTGTACAAATGAAGAGTGGTGATATAACAAGAACCCTCAAACTTGCTATTCGCTAACCTTTGCAATGCCTGTTAGGCAAGCACAACCCAATGATTTTGTTTTTGTACATGCTTTAATATCAGAATTGGCTTTATTTGAAAAGGCTCCTAACGAAGTTGTTACATCACCAGAAACTTTAGAAAAGGCTTGTAGAGGTACATCACCTTTAGCATGGTGTTGGGTTGCCGAGAATGAAAATTCTGATATTGTAGGGGCTGCTGTGTGTTACATACGATATTCTACTTGGAAAGGCCCAGTGTTTTATTTAGAAGACCTAATTGTTTCTGAAAATTACAGAAAGCAAGGTTGGGGAACTGAGTTGTTGAATGAAATCATTGAATTTGCCAAAAAGAAAGGATATCCAAGAGTTCAATGGCAAGTTTTAGATTGGAATGAAACGGCCATTGAGTTTTACAAAAGATACAATGCTCAATTTGATGGAGAATGGATCAATGTTCACATCGAAATCTGAAAAACCGATGTCTGTTTGGACTGATTTAGTAGTGCTTTTCGTCGTATTAATTCTTCTGTTTGTCGTTTTTCAAAGCCAAACACCCTTAATTAGTGCCTTCTACTCAACACATCCTCGAGACATTGCTGATTTTTATACTGCCTTCACAGGTTCTTGGCTGCATGGAAATTGGGAACATTTGTGGGGGAATATCAGTGCTTTGTGCGGATTGGGTGTGGTTTTTATCTTGTTATTGCCAAGGAAATTTCTACTTTTCTTTATTATTCAATGGGTTCTTTCTGGGGTGATACTTTTTTTTCTAGGACGTGCCGGACAGTCTCATTTAGGTGCGTCAACATGGGCCTATTCTTTTGCATCGTTTTTAGGGGTAATAGCTGCTTATCATCCCAATCAAAAGGCCAAGGCAATAATTTTTTTGGTAGTATTATTTTATGGCGGTATGTGGTGGGGTTTGTTGCCTCTGATTCCCGGTATTTCATGGCAAGGACACCTCAGTGGCACATTAGCAGGAGTTCTGATTGCTCTGATAAAACTTGACTATTGGGTTGAAGCTGTAAACATCCCCCGAGAAGGGAAAAATAGAAAAGAGATGTATGAGGAAGATTTAGATCCTCCTATAAATCCGTTTGATGATTTTTAAGCAGCGTTAGTCTCAGATTTTGATGTCTCTGGAGATTTGAACAGGAAAATAAATGCAATTGCCACAAGCAATGAATAACCTGAAAAGGTTAGCCAAATGTTCTGCCAATTTTTTACTCCTGTGGTTGGGTCTACAAAATATTCTTGTATCAGGAAGCCGCTCCCAATGGAACCTAAAATTGCTCCAATTCCATTTACCATCATAGTGAATAATCCTTGTGCGCTAGATCTGATGCTTGGAGACACTGATTTTTCGATATAGAGGGATCCTGAGACGTTGAAAAAGTCGAAAGCCATTCCATATATAATGCAAGACATAATGATCATCCAGAGGCCGTCTGTAGGATTGCCAAAGGCGAAGAGTGCGAATCGTAAAACCCAAGCAAACATGCTGATGAGCATGACTTGTTTGATGCCAAAACGCTTCATGAAAAATGGGATTGCCAAGATGAACAAAGTTTCGCTGATTTGAGAAATACTCATGATCATTGCTGGGTATTTTACGGCTAATGAATTGGTGTATTCTGGAATGGATTCAAATTCATGAATGAAAGTATCACCATAGGCATTGGTGAGTTGCAATGCGGCTCCAAGGAGCATTGAAAACATGAAAAATACCAAGTATGTTGGATTTTTAAGAAGTGAAAATGAGTCTAAGCCAAGAAGGATAATTATGCTAGATTTCTCCCGTGATTTTTTGCCGAGTGGCGGACAATCAGGAAATGTGAAGGCGTATAACCCTAAAATTGCTGAAACAATAGCACCAATGTAAAATTGGTTGGCAGAAACTTCGTTGTGTGTGAGTGAGACTGTCCACAGAGCGGCAATAAATCCAACCGTTCCCCAAACTCGAATTGGGGGAAAGGCCTTTACAACATCTTCACCCCTGTTAGTAAGAATGTGATAAGCAACGGTAGAAGACAATGAAAGGGTGGGCATGTAAAAGATCATGGTTGCGAGAATTCGCCAAAACATGTCAGATGGAGAAACGGCCGAAGGCACTGTGGCCAAACCTATACCTCCCAAAAGGTGTAAAATTCCGTAAAGTTTTTGAGCAGAGATATGACGGTCTGCTAAAATGCCTGTAATTGCGGGCATAAAAAGGGCTGCAATACCCATGGTAGAAAAAATAACCCCGAAGTCTTGAGAATCCCATTGTTTGGTTTTAAACCAGAATGCGCCAATGGTAATTAACCAAGAACCCCAAATAAAGAACTGCAGGAAACTCAGAACGGTGAGACGAAATTTAATCATTTCGTCAAAGATAATTAAAGATTCATAGTCTTTTCAATGCCGTCAATCAAAGCGTGAATCACTTTGATGTGTATTTCTTGGGCACGATCAGCATAATCGCTTTTGGGAGCTCGAATTTCAAGGTCGCAAAGGTCTTTAATTTTTCCGCCGTCTTTTCCGGTCAAGCCAATCACAGTCATTCCCAATTCTTTGGCTTTTTGCATGGCCAAGTAAACGTTTTGGCTGTTTCCGCTGGTTGATATACCGAGAAGTACATCTCCTGGATTCCCATGTGCTTCAACGAATCTTGAAAAGATATGGTCATATCCATAGTCATTACCCACACAAGTAATGTGGCTGCTGTCGCTGATAGCAATGGCAGGAAGGGCCTTACGGTTATTTTTATATCTACCGGTTAATTCTTCGGCAAAGTGCATAGAATCACAGTGGCTTCCCCCGTTTCCACAGGAAATCACCTTACCTCCGTTTGCAAAGCTTTTAGACAATATTGAAACCGCTTGGTCAATTTTTGCAAAGTTCTCAGTATCAGACAAAAATGCGTTTAATACTTCTTGTGCTTCTTGAAAATGTTTAATTGAGCTCATGAAATTGCGATTATGGAAATTATTTATTGCGATTTGCGTACTCGTTGATTCCTTCTTCCAAAAACTTTTTGAAGGGTTCTACTTCAAATTGGAAATAGTCGGCACCTAAAGCAGGTTGAACCAATTCTTCGTTTGCGTCTAATAGGCAATACAAAGGTTGTGTGGTTTTGCCAAAATAATATTCTTGCAATTCAGCATTTTTATCACCCAAAGTGGTGATTTGTTTGCCTGTTGAATGACTATTAAAGTACTCACTGGGTTGTAGATTGATTTTTTTATCGTCAACATATAAAGAAACCACAACAAACTTTTCTTTAAGCAATTTTAATACTGCAGGGTCTGACCATACCTTTTCTTCCATTTTACGGCAGTTTACACATCCATGTCCCGTAAAATCAATAAATAAGGGCTTGCCCTGCTCCCGAGCGCATTTTAAAGCTTCGTCATAGTCGAAATAACTGTTAATGCCATGTGGAGCATGCAATAAATCGGCGTATTTGGGAGTAAAACAAGTGCCTTCTTTAGAGTCGCTAGCACGGTCTAGTCTAAAATCTTGAGTACTCATGGGAGGGAGATATCCAGCAAGTGCTTTTAATGGAGCACCAAACATGCCTGGAATCATGTATACCACAAATGCGAAGACTGCGATGATGGTGGTTAAGCGGAAAATACCCAAGTGTTCAACAGGTGAATCGTGATCAAATTTAATTTTCCCAAGCAGGTACAATCCCAAAAGAGAGAAGATGACAATCCACAGAGCAAGGTAGACTTCACGATCTAGAATTCCCCAATGGTAGGTTTGGTCGGGAATGCTCAAGAATTTTAACGCAAATGCCAATTCAACAAATCCTAAAACTACTTTAACGCTATTTAGCCAACCGCCGCTTTTAGGAAGCGAGTTCAACCAAGAAGGAAAAAGGGCTAAAAGTCCGAATGGTAGGGCAAATGCCAGAGAGAATCCAAACATTCCAACAATGGGCCTAGAAGCACCTCCTGCGGCCGCTTCTACTAAAACGGTTCCCACAATGGGTCCGGTGCAAGAGAATGAAACCAAAGCAATGGTTACAGCCATAAAAATGGCACCCGTGATTCCGCCTTTATCTGCTTGTTTATCGGCTTTATTTACAACCCAAGAAGGCAGAGTGATTTCAAAAGCACCGAAGAAAGATGCAGCAAAAACCAAGAAAATAACGGTAAAGAAGATATTAGGTGCCCAATGTGTGCTCATCCAATTGGCCGCGTTGGCTTGGAATAGGAAAGCAACGATTGTTCCAATGATGGTGTATAATGCAATGATTGAGAATGCAAAAACAAAAGAATCTCTAATGGCGATAGATCTATTTTTATTTCTGATGAAGAAAGATACCGTCATGGGTATCATTGGGAATACACATGGTGTTAATAAGGCGGTTAATCCGCTTAAGAAAGCAAGAATGAAAAGTCCAAGCATACCGCCTATTTCTTCTGTCGCTGCTTCTCCATTGAAGGTTTTGATGGATTTTAATTCGTTATTGAGATAGTCAGGGGCATCAGTGTTGGAAGATGATTTCGGAGAAATGGCGGTTTGGTTTGAAACTCCAGAGCCAGCAGCGTTTTCTGTAGCATCTGGAGTTCCAGTTTCAGAACCTGTATTTGTTGAAGCTGGAGCCACAATTGTTTCACCTGTAACTTTAAGTGCTGGGGCATTTATGCTGATATCTCGTAGGTTTTCACAACCAGATTCATTGCAAATTTGGCCGTTGAACAACATTTTTATCCCTTGGATGGGGCCGAGAACTTTGATTTTCTGTCTGAATTCCCCTTTGCCTGTAAATTCACCTGTGGAACAATTCCAAATCTCTGTTTCTTTAACCATGTGATCACCTACACCATAAAATTTACCCACCAACTGATAAGAATTACTAGGAGTAAAATCAATAGCAGCTCTTAAAGGGCCATCGTATTCAGGACAATCGCTTTTTTCACTGTAAACATGAAAGCCAGACGCAACATCAAATTGAATGATGATTTCTATGGTTTCTCCAGTTTTAACTTCAGATTTACTGTATTTGGCTTTGAAATTGGGCTTGGGGAAACCAGCAGCCCAAACTTGGTTAATGAAGAGTGACAGAACTACAATCAGCCCTAGTTTGGAGAGATTTTTCATTATTTACAAAATTAGCACATATCCTCTGAATGTGAACAATTCATCGTTAAAGGAACCAATAAATCGTTTTAGGTTTGAAGACGAGCATGCATATCAATAAGTTGTACAAGTCACACCTGTTATTCTTTATCTTTTTCTGGGGATGTTTTTCGCTACAAGCCCAATCGCGTAAGTCAATGAATACCAAGGAGTATGTTGACTCTTTTAAGCGTTATGCTATGTTGGAAATGAGTTTGAACGGTGTGCCGGCTAGTATAACGTTGGCTCAAGGAATTTTGGAAAGCGCTTCGGGAAATTCTAAATTATGTTTGGAATGTAACAACCATTTCGGAATAAAATGTCGAAAAAATTGGAATGGCAATTTCTGCTTGGCTGATGACGACGCCAAAGATGAATGTTTCAGAGGGTATGAGAGTCCCTTAGAAAGCTACAGAGATCATTCGCTGTTTTTAAAAGGCAGTCAGAGATATGCGTCGTTGTTTGAATTAGATCCTACTGATTACAAATCTTGGTCACACGGATTGAGAGAGGCTGGATATGCTACGAATCCTGAATACGGTAATTTGTTGATACGGGTTATTGAGAGAAACAGGTTGGGACAATATGACAGCATGGTGGTTTTGGGTCAAGATTTTTACAAATCAGGAAGTTCTCCTGTGATTGAGTATAACGGATTACCAGCAGTTTCTGTGCGTCCTGGAAATACTGCGGCTGATATTGCAAAAGAAAATCAACTGGCCGAATGGAAATTATATAAATACAATGATTTAGAAAAAAATCAGATGATTAATCCAGGGGAGATTTTGTATTTGAAGCCTAAAAGATCATCAGCCAACGAAGAAATTCACATCATGAAGAGGGGAGAAACGCTGCATGATGTTTCTCAATTGTATGCTATAAAATTGAAATCATTGAGAAAAATGAATCAATTAGCGTCAAATGAAGAACCCGTTATAGGAGAAGAGATTTACTTGAGTGAAAAGCGCGAGACAAAGCCAAAAACGGTAAAAGGACCTGTGCCCATGTCAACCGCTAGCAGTGTAATGCGTCCAGCGGGTCAAAGCGTTTTAAAAAATATTCCCAATACCCATGAAGTTCAAGCGGGTGAAACCATTGAGCAAATTGCTGATAAATACAAAACTTCAGTTTTAAATATTGTGAGATGGAACGATTTAGAATTTGCAGAAGTAACTACGGGGCAGATATTGGCATTAGCCCCAGGAGCAAAAGGTGGATCCAATATTCAATCGGTTTCAGATGCAAAGGTACCTATGGGTGAAGCCAATGCTGAACTTAAGAATGCCAGCATTCATTTTGTGAAACCAGGTGAGACACTTTTTAGAATTAGCACGCAGTATGGTGTACCTGTTGAACAGATTAAAAAGCTCAATGGAATGTCAACGAATGCTATTCGTGCGGGCCAAAAACTAAAGCTACGTTAGGTTATTTCAATACGTAGTGCATTGCAGAACCCGTATTTTGCTGAAGTAAAATATCGCCTAAATCGTGGATGTTGGCTGCCTCTTTTTCATTTTCTGCGGGTCTATACACGGTCAAGAGTTTGAGTCCTTCGATAACATCAATTTTCAAGTTGGAGTCAGAAAGAGCTTGAATTAAGGGTTGATGTTTGTTCTCTTTGTTATCGATGACACAACTCAATTGAATGGCTGAATTTTGCATGATGTTCACGCGGATTTTATTTTCGCTAAACACAGCAAATATTTCTCTGAGGTTATCTTCTGCAATGAAGTTAAAATCTTTAGTAGAGATGCTGAGCATCAATTGATTTTCTTTCAATATTTTGCAAGGAACGTTGACTGCATCGCCAGAGTCAGAGACCATGGTTCCTGTCAGTTCAGTGTTCAAGAAACTTTTTACGTAAAGTGGAATATTAGCAGCTTTTAGAGGTTGAATGGTTTTTGGGTGAATAACCGAAGCGCCATAATATGCTAGTTCAATGGCATCATTATAAGTTAAATGGTCAATTTTTACTGTATCTGAAAATTTCTTGGGATCTGCGTTCATGACTCCTTCAACATCCTTCCAAATGGTCACGCTTTCGGCGTGAAGCAATTTCCCTAAAATAGCCGCACTGTAGTCACTGCCTTCTCTTCCGAGAGTAGTGGACTCGCCTTTCGGGCCTTTTCCCATGAATCCTTGAGTAATAATCAGGTTCTTTTGGGCCAATGGTAGGAGTCTGTTTGTGATGACTCTTTGGGTGTCTTGCCAATCAACGCGTGCATCTCTGTAGCGGTCATTGGTAAGAATGAAATTTCGAGAATCTACCCATTGGTTTCTGATGCCTCTTGAGAGTAAATAAGCGCTGACAATTCGAGTTGAGATCAATTCACCGTAGACAACCACTTGATCATACAAAAAATCATAGTCATCTTGTAAATTTTCGTTGTCAACCAAACACTCCAATTCAAGGAATAAATTTTCTACTTCACTGACCCACATTAAAGCTGTTTCACCGAACAATTCACGAATGATTGATTGGTGAGAATCACGCAGATTTGAGAGGATTTCATGAAGGGTGTTTTTCTTGTAAAAGCAAGCATCAACAAGGAGTTCGAGTGCGTTGGTGGTTTTGCCCATGGCACTTATTACAACCAAGAGTTGAGCTGGATTGCCAGCCGTAATTATTTGAGCTACATTTTGAACTCCAGTAGCATCTTTTACCGATGCACCACCAAATTTGTAAATCTTCATGGAAATATTAAAGTCAAGGAAAACTGATGTTTTTTTAGTTGTTTTGCAAAATTAAATCTTAATTCACAATTCCCTATGCCCTATAGCAACGAAATCGTCACATTAGAACAGTTTATTGTAGATCAACAAGCATTATACAAAGATGCTGGCGGGTCATTGAGCAGAATTTTTCGTTCTATAGAGTTGGCGGCCAAGGTTGTAAATAGAGATGTTCGCAAAGCTGGATTGGTTGATATCCTCGGTAATCAAGGTAGTACAAACACCCATGGTGAAGATCAAAAGAAGCTTGATGTAATTGCAAATGACCGTTTCATCAATGCTTTGTCAAAGTGTGGTGAGGTAAGTGTTGTGATTTCAGAAGAAAACGATGAGCCAATTTATGTTGAAGGGGCTGAGGAGGAAAAATACATTGTAGCTATTGACCCGTTAGATGGCAGTTCAAACATTGATGTAAATGCCAGTATCGGTACCATTTTTTCTATTTACAGAAGACCTGCATCTTCTAAAGTAGCCAATGAAAAAGATCTTTATCAAAAAGGGAAACACCAAGTTGCTGCGGGATATGTGATATACGGCTCAAGTACCATGTTGGTATATACTACCGGTTTGGGAGTGAATGGATTTACTTTAGACGATAGCATTCAAGAGTTTTGCTTGTCTCATCCAAACATTCAGATTCCAACAGACGGAAAGATTTTTAGCGTCAACGAGGGAAATTATGCTGAGTTTCCTCAAGGCGTAAAGAACTATGTTGAATATTGCAAAAGCAAAGACAAGGAAACCAACAGACCTTACGGTGCGCGTTATATTGGAAGTTTAATAGCTGATTTTCACCGAAATTTACTGAAAGGTGGTATTTTCATGTATCCACCAACCGCAAAAACACCGAACGGAAAATTAAGATTGATGTATGAGTGTAATCCCATGTCGTTTTTAATTGAACAAGCTGGTGGTAAGGCTTCTACTGGAGCTTTAAGAATTCTAGATGTGGAACCCATTGATTTGCATCAACGTGTGCCTATCTTCATTGGATCTGCGAACATGGTTGATTTAGCCGTGAAAATGTTCCAAGAGGCAGAATCTAGCATGGCCTAAAGAGGTCTCAATCAGTTAAAAACCTTCAAAAATCTCTAAACTTTTTAGTTTTTTATCGGGAAAGGCATGATGCCTCAGTTGGTGAAGAACCTCTTTTAATAAAAGTCTTCTTTGTTCGAGGTTCAATTCAACGGTTTGTTGGTTTTCCAATTCATCCAGAGCACGTATCATCCAACTGGGTGTATGAAATTTTCCCCATTCCAATTCATATCCCAATCCTCTACAAACATTCAAAACAAATTTTATGGGTAAGAATTTAAGCTCATTTTTATTGGCCGTGTTAAGTTTGTTAAATTCATCCAAAATCAGTTGAAAAAAAATAGCATCGGGGAAATGTTCATGAACGCACAATGAAATCAGTTCAGTGTAAAAGAACTTCACTTGCTGAATATCCATGGCATCTGGTAAAATGGAAGATTTCAATGCAGAAATTTCTTTGATTCTGAGCAATCCAGGAGATTGTTTTACAGTGTAAACCAATTCAACTGCAGTTCCTGATTGATAATAGGCGTTT
>Ga0172372_10011144_pt1 | contig 11449 bp, 11 predicted proteins | sample LakKiv5m_2_FD_114544 | JGI IMG/M metagenome (GOLD analysis project Ga0172372, IMG submission 114544) | Freshwater microbial communities from Kabuno Bay, South-Kivu, Congo - kab_092012_9.5m | ecosystem: Environmental > Aquatic > Freshwater > Lake | place: Democratic Republic of the Congo... | reverse complement strand
TTAACCCCATTGCGATAAGTAGAACTAAACCCTCTAATCATCATCTCATCAGCCTCGAAGGTAACTATGCGACGCGAATAACCTTCAGTGTTAGCATTGGCGATATTCTGACCGGTGATATTAATACCAGCTTGAGCTGCGTCCATGGCTCGCAAACTTATATTTAATGCTCCTAGTGAATTACTTCCCATAATTTATTAGCCCCCGAGGAATCCTGACAGTCCTCTTAAACTACTCTGAAAAAAATTAGACGAAGTCTGAATTGCAGCCTGCAAAGCTGTTTGAGCCGTGGTGTATTGCTGGCTCAACTTAGCCACATCTACATCTTCGATTAAAGCTAGATCTTTTTCAAGCTTAGCCCCTAAGTCTATTTCAAAACCAGTGCTTGACTCAAGCTTATTAGACAGAGAACCGACTTGACCTCTTATATTAGTTAGTTTAGTAAGATTATAATCAGCGATGCTTAGCATACTCTGAACAGTAGTAACGTTGTTAGTATTAAGCGCACTCTCAAGACTTGCTAGCATACTCAGCAAACCTGAATTACCGCCAGTAGTCACACTAGGTTTAATACCTAAATCATTAAGAATAGACTCAGAGGAATCATTGCTAATAGTAATAGAAGCTGTCTCGCCGCTAGCGTTACCAATAGGCAAGCTCGTGCTTAAATTCAAAAACCCAGTGGGATTATTACGCGCAACGCTACCAAGTCCACCATCTACTGGGAACTGAGCGTTAATTTTCGATACTACTGAAGCTAAGCTATCACCGGCAGCAAGACTCACAGTAGAAGTAGTGATGCGCCCTGCGCCATCATTAATAGTGAACTTAAGAGTACCATTGGCGCTAATACTAGGATTAACTATAGAGCCAGTCACTTCAGCAGAACTTGCTGATGATATAAGCAGGTTTCTTAAACCAACACTAGATTGATTGCCATCGTAGTATCTTTCACCCATATCAGACTCACCAGCCTTATAGACAGCTGATGTAAAAGCCGCATTGGTACCAAGTCTTAGAGTGGGAATATTACTCTGCACGCCTGAGAAAATATATTTATCACCAGATTTAGTATTAGCAAGCGAGACCATGAATTCTCCAAGCTGGCGCAATTCTTGAGCTTGCATTTTACGCTCATTTGCTCCTTGGGTACCATTACTTGCTGAGACTATAATCTCTCTAACTTTACGCAAAGTATCTGCCATAGTACTAAGAGCAGCATCTGCCGAATCAAGCTCGAGCTTGGCGTAACCAGTGTTCTTCTCACGCTGCTTATTAGCTTCTATATCTCCGCGCACCACGAGGGCTTTAGCTGCTTGCATTGGAGCTTCATAAGCATAGCTATAATTCTTGCCCGTACCGAGCTGAGTACTGAGCTTAAACAGCTTCTGCTGACTCTGAGCGATTTGGCCAGTGAGGATGTTAACTAGTTGATTAGTGCTTAAACGTTCGACCATGGTTTATAAATAGATCAAGAAATCAAATATATTCTGCGAGAAGAGTTTCGCTGAGACATCCAAAGTACTATTAAGAGCGTTCTGCGCCTTGGTGATAGCGTTAATCGCTTCAGCCACTGGGATATCATCATTATCCGAACGTCTCACTTGCATACTAGTATTCTGAGCTGACTCGAAGTTCATTTGAGCATCGACCCGCTTGATAAGATGACCAAGCTCTGCTCGCTTCGATAAAGTTCTTGCTATATTCGCATCAAGATCTGATTGGGCGGTAGATATCAAACTAGTATCATTGAGACGATAACCAGCTTCAAGCTTACTAATAGTCTCAAGCAAACTGCCATCTGTACCACGATAATTACCAGCTGTAAGTCCAATATTAGTCAAAGCAGTACCTACTGTAGTTCCAGCTTTGACCGTGATGCGTGCCTGGCTGTTCTCAGAGTTACCAGTCACAAGACTAGTATCAAGATTAAGATAGCCTGTTGGGTATTGCCTAGCTATAGCTCCGCTACCACCAGCATTAGTAAATGCTGTATTAATCTTAGTAACTATAGTACTAATATTGTTGCCATTAAAACTGATGTCTCCTGTATCATAAATACGACCAGCACCATCATCTATCAGTAGCCTAATCTGACCTGTTGCGACAGGGTTAAGGTTAGTGCCAGTAACTGAAGCACTAGTAGCATCAGATGTAAGTATGTCTGTTAGGTTGACACTGGTCTGAAGACCAAGTACTTCACGCTCAGCAAGCGTAGTCTGACCGCCGCGATAAGCTGCCGATCTAAAATCGGCACCTTCTTGCAGAGTTACCGTCTTCTGATCGCTGCTAGTACCAGAGAAAATATATTTGTTACCAATCTTAGAGTTGAGCAGCTGAATAATATTCAAACCCTGATTGCGCAGTTGTTCAGCAATAGCAAGACGTTCTGTTGAACCCATTGTGCCGTTAGAGCCTTGGACGGCATCTTGTTTCATCTTAGTGAGAATTTCTTGAATACCAGCAAGACTAGACTCTGCCACTTCTAATTCAGATTTACTACCAGAACGCAATTCTTCAAGATGAGTGTTGCGCTTAATTGAACTTGTTAGTTGCTGACTCTTAAGAGCAGCAAATGGATCTTCATAGGCATTAAGTCTGCGCTTACCTAAATTCATGCGCTGAGTATCCTCGAACAGGGCCTGCTGATTCATCAGCACATGATCCTGCGCCAGCGAGTATTTTTGCGAAGTAGATATTCGACCAAACTGAGACATGGCTAGCCACTTTAAGCCCATAAACACGCCATTCTGGCTAGATACTATGTATTATTTAGCCTAGCTAGAGTACCCACCAAAGAGATAAAAATTGCTATAATTTATCATGTCAAGATACTTTATTAAGCCTAGTCCTCGCCTATTGCTCGACTATGCAGACTAGGTGTATTTTTGGCGCCCTGATAATGCTCATTCAAGACAGCATCTTAAGTAAATACGCGCGCAGTTCAGGCGGGCTAGTTAATTATTTGCCAGACCCACGTAAATCGAAGATAGCCATAGCTATGAGTGGTGGTGTCGATAGCTCAGTTGCAGCCTATCTGCTCAAAGAAGCTGGCTACGACGTAGTCGGTATCACTGCTTGGCTGATAGCTGGCACTGGTCGCTGCTGCGATACTGGCATGGTAGATGCAGTGCGCATCTGTGATCAAATCGGCATAGAACACCACTCAGTAGATCTGCGTGAGGTTTTTGCTAGTGGCATTATCAGAGATTTCCATGAGTCCTACTCGCGCGGCGAAACGCCTATACCCTGCATCAGCTGCAACAACGATATGAAATGGGGACATCTACTGGAATACAGCGTAAACGTACTTGGCGCTACGCATCTAGCGTCTGGACACTACGGGCGAGTAGTAATAGATGATGATAAATATCTTTTGTATAAATCTAGCCACGACAAAAAAGATCAAAGCTATATGCTCTGGGGTCTTAATCAAAAACAACTCGCGCACACTCTCTTCCCTCTAGCTGATATGGCTAAAGACGATGTGCGCAATATCGCTCGCGAAGCCCAGCTCAGCGTAGCTAATAAACCAGATTCGCAAGATATCTGTTTCGTTAGCGTCGGCATGACCAACTCAGACTACCTAACAAGAATACTGGGCGAGAAACCCGGCGATATAGTGATGATCAGTGATGGCAAGGTACTAGGCAGCCACAAAGGTAGTTTTAACTACACTTATGGTCAGCGCAAAGGTATAGGCATAGCTCACTCAGAGCCGCTCTATGTAGTGAAGATAGATCCTGAGCTTAATACTGTATATGTAGGCACCAAGAGTGACCTACTATCCCAGCGCGCTACTGCCAAGAATGCAAATTATATTGGTGAGACTGTTATGGAGACGGACTCACTTGGTGAAGAGTTCTTTAGAGCAAGAGCGAAGATACGCTACAACTCGCAGCCGGTAGCCGCTCGCATCTATCCGCGTGATGGTGCGCGCGTCGAAGTAGAGTTCGCTGAACCTGTAGAAGCAGTAACACCGGGGCAAGCTATGGTTTTCTATGGCGAGCAGGATAGAGTATTAGGAGGGGCGTGGATAGAATGATGGTACTTAATAAGAAGCATTTATTGTCGATCAATGATCTTAGTGTCGCTGAGATAGAAGCGATACTGGATAGAGGCGATCACTGGGCGCACAAACCCAATAACCAACTGTCTTTCACACCGCGACTGGATAACAACCCTATTATTTGCAACCTCTTCTTCGAAGCAAGCACTAGAACTAGATTCTCGTTTGAGGTAGCTGCTAAACGCCTCGGCTATTATGTGCTTAATTTTCACCCCTTCAACTCAAGCGTGCAAAAAGGCGAGACGCTATATGACTCACTCAAAACTCTTGAAGCGATGGGCGTTGCTGCAGCAGTGATACGCACACCAGAAGAAAAAGGCTTAGATGAGATAGCAAGCTCAGTAAACCTCTCTATTATCAACGCTGGTGATGGCAGCAATCAACACCCAACTCAAGCACTATTAGATTTACTCACCCTAAGACAACATTTCGGCAGACTCACTGGTCTCAAGATAGCTATTATCGGTGATATCAAACATAGCCGTGTCGCGCAATCAAATATAGATGCAATAGGCAAATTCGACTCTAGCATTATGCTCAGTGGCCCCTCTGCGCTAATGCCAGACCCGAACAGTCTTCCAGCTCACGCCACTATCGTGAGCATGGACGAAGCGATAGAAACTAGTGATGTGGTGATGATGCTGCGCGTGCAAAAAGAAAGACATCTAGGTAGCATTAGTTATGAAAACTATCTCGACGAATATGGACTGAATAAGAAGCGCGAATTGCATATGCAAAAACACGCAATGATAATGCACCCCGCACCGTTTAATCGTGGCATCGAGATCGATGGAGATCTAGTCGAGAGTAAGCGCTCGCTAATTTACACTCAAGTCGCTAATGGCGTGGCGGTGCGCATGGCAATACTAGAAGGCATACTTGCTGGAGACTTTTTGGAGATCAATGGTTAAAACCGTCATTAGCAAAATTAAATCTAATCGCGAAATCGCAGATAAAATCTACGAAATGATACTTGAAGGGGATTTTAGTGACTATCAACCCGGCTGCTTCGTGCACGTCAAATGCTCTAATGGCACGGATCCCCTACTTAGAAGACCTATAAGTATCTGTGATGTGCGCAACGGAACCGAGCTAGTACTACTATATAGAGCCGAAGGCAAAGGCACTACTTTGATGAGCCAAAGACAAGCCGGAGAAGAAATAGACATGCTAGCGCCTCTTGGGCAGGGCTTCTCGCTAGATGCCTGCAAAGGCACCGCTCTACTTATAGGTGGCGGTATCGGCGTGCCACCACTATATTATTTAGGGCGCTTACTTGTTGCGCGCGGACTTAAAGTCAAAAGCATATTAGGCTTCAATGCTACTAAAGATGTTTTCTATGCTGAGAACTTTGCTGAACTGGGGGAGACTTATGTCACTACGGTGCAAGCGCCTAGCGTTGCAGCTCAACGCCATTGCGAGGAGGGCGAAGCAATCCACGCGAAGCTGCATGGGGATCGCCACGCCGCTCCGCGGCTCGCGATGACAAGTCAAACTCGCAATGACCTACACTATAGCCAAGGACTAGTGACAGATCTATTGGCTGAAGTAGGTAGCTGGGATACTCTCTACAGCTGCGGTCCTACAGCCATGCTCAAAGCACTACAGACAAGAATTCCAAAAGAAAAACATGCTTATATCTCACTAGAAGAGCGCATGGGCTGTGGGGTTGGTGCTTGCCTCGCTTGTGTCTGCGATCTGGCAGAACCTACTACTAAATCATACGCTCGCGCTTGCACTGAAGGACCAGTCTTCGCGATGCATAGTGTGAAATTATAATTTCCCGTCATTGCGAGCGAAGCGAAGCAATCCACTACCAGTAATAGATTGCTTCGTCGCTACGCTCCTCGCAATGACGACTTAATTTCGCTCCTTGCAATGATAGTCCTGCTTGCAGTAACGCCTTTGCTATAATGGTTGTCGTGAACGAGCAAAATAAACTACATATGAGCGAAGATACTTTTACTGCAAGCAGCACTAAGACTGAAGAACCTCAGAGTCTTAGTGAGCTTGAACAACTTAGACTAGATCTAGCCGAGCTTGATGATAAATACAAACGCCTCTGGGCTGACCAGCAAAATATGCAAAAACGTTTGCAGAGAGAGAGAGAAGATATATACAAATACGCAGCCGTCTCCACCATAGAATCGATACTACCAGCAATAGACAACTGCGAGTTCGCACTCAAAAGCATCAATGCTAATACCAAGCTCGAAGAAGTGGTCAAAGGCATAGAGATGCTCAAAACCCAGCTACTTATGTCTTTGCAAGCAATTGGACTTGAAGAAATAGATACCAAGAGTGGCTACAAGGCTGAACTCCACGAGGCTATCAACAGCGTGGTAGACGCAAGCAAAGCTGAAGGCAGTATATTAGATGTAATCAAAAAAGGCTTCAAACTAAGAGATAAAATCATCAGGCCAGCTACAGTAGTAGTCTCTAAGCAAGCTTAAATGCCTAACTATAAGCTAACTATTGAATACAATGGTGCAGGCTTTTCTGGCTCACAAATTCAGAATAATCTCAGGACCGTAGAAGGGGAACTACAAAAAGCCCTAGCTATATATTGTAGGGAGCCTATCTCAACCTGCTTCTCAAGTAGAACTGATGCTGGCGTGCATGCTATCAGTCAAGTGCTTAATTTCAAAAGCACTGAAGCACTTGAAAATATCGATAATAATCCTAATAAGTTTCTGATTTCACTAAACGGCATCTTGCCTGAAGACATCTCAGCAACTGGCATAGAAGAAGTAGCAGAAGGGTTCAACGCTAGGTTCGACGCCAAATCAAGAGAGTATCTCTACAAAATATTTAATCGCAGAACTAGACCCGTACTCAGGCTTGATAGTATGCATTGGGAAAAAGAACCACTAGACTACGAGTGCATGGCGGCTCGCGCTAGAGAGTTCAGCGGCACTCATGATTTCTTGGCTTACACCAAGCTGGAGCCGGGCGAAACGCCTAAGCCGAATTATCTCTGCACTGTCTATGAGTCTGAACTAATCAGAGAGACTAAGTTCTGCTACAAATACAAAATTCGCGCCAACCGCTTCTTAAGACATATGGTGCGCAAAATCGTAGCTGAAATAATTGCGGTCGGCAAAGGTGAAGATGTAGCCGGCACAGCAATGGCGCCAGCACAGGGATTGACACTGATGCAGGTGGAGTATTAAGTCATTGCGAGCCCACAGGGCGAAGCAATCTATAAGGCAACGCTTAAGACGATGCACTCAGGTTTTTGCTACAACATTTCGCGCAGCGAAGGAGCTACATACTGTTGCCCAGTGGATTGCTTCATCATGCCTTCGGCACTCCTCGCAATGACGGATTTCAATTCATCTACTTCCATTTGTTTCGCTTCGGCTTGTGCTTTCTGGCGAGATAACTCGCGCTCTAACTGTTCTATCTTGCGACCGAAGATATAGTTATCTTCAAGTTGCATATTGAGTGAAGCGATATTATGCTCAAGCTGATCTACCTGAAGACGCTGCTGCGCTTCACGCGATTGAAACTCTTCAATAATCATCTGATACTGCTTGACAGCTTCAGAGAGATAACGCATCGGCGACAGCTCAGCGAACTGCGATAGCGAAGGTAATATCTCACTATACTGCTCAGCACAGAGACTAAGATAACGAATATCATGCAGGCTCATACCTTTAAGCACAAGATCATGTATCTTAGCTATGGCTCTAGCTAAGGTGTAATAGTAACTAGACTGCGGCTCAGCGATACCAAGCTGCTGCTCATAACTAACAAGAACGCTCTCAGTAATATTAAGCTGCTCGCGTATCTCTCTACGGCTTACGTATCTATCACTAAGGTCTGACATTAATGCATCTCCTGCAAGGTCTGATGTATCTCTTGAATAAGCTCACCATCTAACTCTTGACTATCGTAGTGATTATGTTCTTCTTGAACTATAGTCTTAGGACTAGGCGCTTGTGGCTTCGGTGCTTCGTAGCTCTGGATAACTGGTGCTTGCATCTTAGGTACATAGCTGCGTGCTGTATCTTGAATAACAGGCTTGGCTTCTTCTAGTTTTGGTTTTGGCTCTTCTGCTTTTTTAACTGGTCTTGCAGCTTCTACCTTAACTGGCACTGGCTTAGGCTCCTCAATGACTGGCTGTTTTACTTCTTCTTCAACTTCTTCTTCAACAGGCTCAAGAACTTCCTCTACAACAGGCTTCGCTGCTGGCTTAGGCACGACTACTTGTTCTATCACTTCAGCATCAACTTCTTTAGTCGCGTCATCTTCTTTGACACCACGCTTAGTTGCTTTCTTAGCTACATAAGCTGCGCCTTTACCGACTGATCTAATATCATTAGCTGCACCTTTAAGTACAGTGCCAAACACTAATCCTCTATTCTTAAGCGCATTAACATCTGTTCTTATTGCTGCAAGCTCATCACCAGTAGCTTCTATCTTAGTAGCTACTTCTTCGCTCTGCTCTTGCACTTCACCGACAGTACCAGTAATAGAACCTATATCATTACTAATCTTGGTGAGCTTAGCGTCAAGAATAGTTAGTTCATTCTGGAACTGCTCCATAATCCCAACAAGACTAGCAAGATCTTCTCTATCTTCAAGCAACTCACGGTTATTGTTACTAATAAGAGTAGCTAGAGCAACTGCCATTTCGTAGCGAGTAATAGCGCTAGCACCTCTAAAAGCACCAGTTGGATCGCCAACCATGACACCGCTCTCATATAACTCTTCTACATAGCCTCGTGCCCAGTGATTAGCGGGAACATCTTTAAGTGCCTTAGGTGGCAGCGGCTTAGATCTAGCAAAGCTAGGACTTGCTAAACTTAGAGCCAGGGGGATTATCACGAGTAAACTAGTAGCTTTATTCATATATAGCTATAGTCTAACAGAGGAAAAAGCAAATTAAATGAGTCAAAATTGCAAAATCGGACATGGCTACGATGCTCACAAATTAATTGAGCTTGAAGATTATAAGACTAAGTATCCAAGCCGTAATACAGATGCTGGACTAGTGCTAGGGGGAATTAGTATTCCATATCATAAAAGACTAGAAGGACACTCTGATGCTGACGTAGTAGTGCATGCCATAATCGACGCGCTACTAGGTGCAGCTGGACTAGAAGATATAGGCTGTCAGTTTCCGCCTAGTGATAAAAACTACGAAGCCATAAGTAGCCTAGAGTTACTTAAGCAAAGCATGGCACTTATAAAGGATTACAAGATCTCTAATATAGACGCAACAATAGTCGCCGAAAAACCTAAACTAAGAGCATATATAAGTAGTATGCGCGCCAAACTAAGCCAAGAACTGGGACTAGACTTAGATCAGATCAATATCAAAGCTACAACAACTGAAGGTCTGGGTTTTACTGGGCGCGAAGAGGGGATAGAGGCGCACGCTGTGGTACTGCTCTACAAATAAAATCAAGACAGTGCTTGACTATGCGCGCTGCAGCCTGACCATCACCATAGACAGAGGGGTTAGAGCGAATAGCTCTGCGCATATTAGCCAAAGCAGAGGGATCTTGAATAAGCTCATTAATATTAGCGCTGATAGTTCTAGCCTCTGAGCCAGCAAGCTTAGTAAAACCGAGATTTAAACCTTCCTCACGCTCAGTAAGTTCTCTAAGCACTAGCACTGGCACCTCAAAATACGGTGCTTCTTCTTGAATACCACCACTGTCACTAACTACAAAACTTGCTCCCGCTAATAGCTCGAGAAAATTAGGGTAGGTCTGGGGCGGTAAAAGGATAATATTGTTATCCTCGTTAGTAGTGGGTTGCTTCGCCCTCCTCGCAATGACAGCAGCTTTGTCATCGCGAGGCAGCGAAGCTGCCGTGGCGATCTCCATGGGGATTGCTTCGTCACTACGTTCCTCGCAATGACGCATAAGCAAGTCAAAAGGCTGATTAGCCAAGGGGTTTGCGTGTTTAATTATAATAAAATTATAATGCGGATTATCTTGGGCAGACTGCTTGATAGCTTGAACTAATTCTGGAATAACCTTCGCTTGGTTTTCGCGGCGGTGGGCGGTGATAAGTATATAAGGTTTATTGTTGTCATCGCTCGTCATTGCGAGCCCGAAGGGCGAAGCAATCTCCTCGGTGCACCCAATGGGATTGCTTCGGCAGTCCCTGCCTCGCAATGACGCTTCGCTCGCGATAACACTGAGCGCATCAACCACAGTGTTACCAGTAAGAAAGGCACGACCTTGAGTGCGCTCAGTAGATAAATTATCCATAGCAAGTGGAGTTGGTGCAAAATTAAGCGCCGCCAGATGATCTATAGTGCGGCGGCCCAGCTCCTCTGGGTAAGGCTGAGTGACATCATAAGTACGCAAGCCAGCTTCTATGTGCGCTACCGGAATACCCAAGTACCAAGCCGCAAGCGCGACCTGTGTTGCCGAGATAGTGTCGCCTTGGACTATTACTAGATTAGGTTTCTGCTCGATAAGAAATTCTGTCGCTGAGCTTAATAAATCTGAGGCGAGTTTAGCTAGTTGATGGATTGCTTCGGCACTACGTGCCTCGCAATGACGAGGCGCAGGGATTGCTTCGCTTCGCTCGCAATGACGGGGCGGGGACATTGCTTCGCTCACTTCGTGGGCTGGCAATGACGAGTCCCGACGAGGCAGAGAAAAATCTGGCTTAATATCAAAACACTCAAACATATCAGCAAGCAAATCCTGATGCTGACCAGTTTCTACAAGATATGATTGAATATCATCGCGAGCTTTGAGAGCTTTAATTACAGGATAAGTCTTAATATACTCAGGTCTAGTGCCAACAAAACAATAAATAGTAGGCTTAGTTTTCAAGCTCGCTCCCGAGAAGACCTTTTGAGTTCTTCTATCTCCTTGCGCAGCTCCGCGACCTCGTCTTTAATCTTAGGCAGACGAATAATCGCACGCTGTCTATTCATAAACTCACCGTAAGGCACAGCAGGAGTTCCTAGCATCGGCATAAAAGCATCAATATTAGAATTCGCCGCTGAGTAAGCACCAAGCACAGAATCGTTACCCATCTCAACACCATCACCCACACCGGAACCACCAGCGATGGTAACTCTATCGCCGATCTTGGCGCTACCAGCTATGCCACTGTTGGCGATAATAATACAATCCTTACCGATACTAACGTTATGTGCGATCTGACATAAGTTATCTATCTTAGTACCACTACCAATGAAAGTCGCTCCCAGAGTGCCTCTATCTATAGTAGTGCAAGCGCCTATCTCGACATCATCACCAATAATCACATTACCCTCAGAGAGTATTTTGTCTTGCACTTGTCTATCAGTGTTAAAACTAAAATTGCCAGATTTGAGTTTTTCAAGATTACTAGCGTCTCTTGTGGTGTAACTAAAACCATCAGAGCCTATAACAGCATTAG
>Ga0172372_10011139_pt1 | contig 11454 bp, 10 predicted proteins | sample LakKiv5m_2_FD_114544 | JGI IMG/M metagenome (GOLD analysis project Ga0172372, IMG submission 114544) | Freshwater microbial communities from Kabuno Bay, South-Kivu, Congo - kab_092012_9.5m | ecosystem: Environmental > Aquatic > Freshwater > Lake | place: Democratic Republic of the Congo... | reverse complement strand
TACAGGTTCACAAGGTGATATTGGTTACACCGGTTCAAAAGGTGACACAGGCTTTGTAGGTTCAAAAGGAGATTTAGGTTATACAGGTTCACAAGGTGATATTGGTTACACCGGTTCAAAAGGCGATCAAGGCGTAACAGGATTTACAGGTTCACAAGGTGATCAAGGCGTACAAGGTTACACAGGTTCAAAAGGTGATATCGGTTACACAGGTTCAAAAGGTGATATCGGTTACACAGGTTCAAAAGGTGATATAGGATTTACAGGTTCTCAAGGAGCTACAGGTTTAGGATTTAATATTGCTAAAACTTATTCAACTGTTGCTGCTTTACAGGCAGATACATCGCCATCAGGAATTGTTGCTGGTGAATTTGCGATTATAACAACTGTTGATCCAAATGATGTTGATAACTCAAAATTATATTTATGGAATGGTTCATCATACAGTTTTGTTTCCGACTTATCAGGTAGCACAGGTTTCACTGGTTCTAAAGGTGATACTGGATTTACTGGTTCAAAAGGTGACACAGGATTTACAGGTTCAAAAGGTGATATAGGTTTCACTGGTTCAAAAGGTGACACAGGATTTACTGGCTCAAAAGGTGACACAGGATTTACAGGTTCACAAGGTTACACAGGTTCGCAAGGTGATATAGGATTTACTGGTTCAAAAGGTGATATAGGTTTCACTGGTTCAAAAGGTGATATCGGTTTCACAGGTTCACAAGGTGATATTGGTTACACAGGTTCTCAAGGAGCTACAGGATTTGTAGGTTCAAAAGGTGATATAGGATTTACTGGATCAAAAGGTGATATAGGTTTCACTGGTTCAAAAGGTGACACAGGATTTACAGGTTCAGAAGGAAATTTAGATGTTACAACTTCTGCTACACCTCCTTCAGGTGCTCAACTTGGAGATATTTGGGTAGACGAGGCAACAGGTGTTCAATATTTCTATTATAACGACGGAGATTCAAATCAGTGGGTAGAGTTAGCTAACCAAGGTATTGTAGGATTTACAGGTTCAGCTGGTGCTGCTGGTTCAACAGGATTTACAGGTTCAGCAGGTGCTACAGGATTTACTGGTTCAGCAGGCGGCGGTGGTGGAACTGTCGTATTTGCTAAATGTGGTACAGACAACATAGTTTCAACAGGCGCTGGTATAGGAACAGGTGCAGGTGGATCAGGTACGGGCAATTTCTTTGCTGGCCAATGTGCTGGTGCTTGTCAAAATAATGGTTATTATAATACTTTTATAGGTAAATGTGCCGGTTTTAGAAACACTGCTGGTGTTAATAATATTTTTATAGGTAAAGAAGCTGGAGTTCTTAATACCTGTGGTGAAAATAATATCTATATGGGATATGAATCTGGTAGAAGTAATACTTCTGGTAATTGGAATGTCGGTATAGGTTGTCAATCTAGTGCTGGTACAACTACAGGACAAAAAAATTTATTTTTAGGTGCAGCAGCAGGTTATAGTAACTCTAATGGTAGTTGTAATGTTGTTGTGGGTTATGCAGCAGGTTATTTTAACTCTGGGGGTTTTCATAATGTTTTTTTAGGCCTTGGAGCAGGTTTTTGTAACACTAGTGGTTGTAATAACATTATAATTGGTCATTACTCAGGTTGTGGAGCAACATGCGGTTTAGCAAATATTACAACCGAAAGTAATAGAATTTTAATGGGTAACTGTTCTCACACTTGTGCTCAAATTCAAGTAGCATGGACAGCCGTATCAGATACGAGAGATAAGTGTATTTACGGTGCTGTAAATAAAGGTCTTGGTTTCTTAAAAAATGTAAATCCAATAGAGTTCGCATTTAAAGACCGAACAACAAATGAATTAAAAGATGATGGTAAAAAACGATACGGATTTAGTGCTCAAGAAATACTTGCTTTAGAAGGTGAAAATCCTGTAATCGTATCTAATGACAATCCAGATAAGTTATTCTTAACAAATGACTATCTAGTACCAGTGTTAGTAAACGCTATTAAAGAGTTAAATACTAAAGTTGAAACGTTAGAAAATAAAGTAAAAGACTTAGAAAATAAATAATACTTGACAAATATATCATAATTTGATATATTTTATATAATTATAATTGAAAATATTATGTCTAAAAAAGTCTTAGTTACTGGTGGTGCAGGTTTCATAGCACATCATTTAATTGAAGTATTGTTACAAAAAACAGATTGGGAAATTATCTCAATTGATAGACTAGACTTTTCAGGAAATCTAAATCGTTTACACGAAGTTATTTCAGTATTACCTCAATCATCACAAAAACGTGTACGTATTATTTACCATGATTTAAAAGCAGAATTAAATACACAAATAATTAATCGTATCGGTGATGTAAATATAATTTTACATTTAGCTGCAGGTTCTCACGTTGATCGTTCTATACAGTATCCTATGGACTTTGTATTAGACAATGTTGTAGGCACAACAAATTTATTAAATTATGCACGTAATCTTAATAATTTAGAACGATTCATTTATTTTTCAACTGATGAAGTTTTTGGTCCAGCTCCTGAAGGAGTAAATTATAAAGAAAGAGATCGTTATAATTCTACAAATCCTTATTCTGCTACAAAGGCCGCTGCTGAAGAAATATGTGTTGCTTTTGAAAACACCTACGATTTACCTTTATACATAACACACACAATGAACGTATTTGGTGAAAGACAACATCCTGAAAAATATATACCAATGTGTATTCGTAAAATACGTGATAGTTTACCTATAACGGTTCATTCTGACCCCTCTAAAACAAAAGCCGGTTCACGTCATTACATACATGCAAAAGATGTTGCTGATGGAATATTACATATTTTAAATTTAAAAGGTCTTTTTGAAAAAGATTTTGGTAATGCAAAATGTCCTAAATTTAATCTTGTGGGTGCCGAAGAAATGGATAATTTAACATTAGCTAAAAAGGTGGCTGAAGTAATGAATGCTTCTCATGCAAAATACGAAATGATAGATTTTCATTCAGCAAGACCTGGCCACGATTTACGCTATGCTTTAAGTGGTGAATATATGAAATCATTAGGTTGGCAGCCTCATATAACATTAAGTGAGAGAATAGAACAAGTAGTAAAATGGACTTTAGAAAATGATAGGTGGTTAAAATAGTGTATATAGACGTAATTATACCAACAATGTGGTATGTAAAAAATTTTGAGTTAGCACTTACTTCATACGTTTTAAATTCAAAAATAAAAAAAATTATATTGATAGATAATAATTTTGAAAACAGGCCAAAATACGATATATTAAAAGATTCTAAAATAGAATTGGTTTGTTTTAATAAAAATATCTATGTAAATCCTGCATGGAACGAAGGATACAAAAAGTCTACTTCAAAAATAATTGGTATTTTAAATGATGATATACACGTAGATTCTTCTGTATTTGACATGGTGTATAATTTTAATTTAAAAAAGGATGATTTGATTGGCGTAAGTTTATCTGGCCGTAAAAATAATTTTATTATAGATGATTTTGTAACAACAGAAGAAAAAATTATTGAATTAAATTATGATAAATCACACCCTATAGGTGGACAAGCTTGGGCTTTTGGTATCTGTATGTTTATGTTAAGAGAATCTTATAATTTAATACCTGACTTATATCATTTATGGTATGGTGATGACTATTATGCTCAAAATGCAAAAAAAGTGTATGTAATAAAATCTAATAAAATTAAAGGTTTAATTTCAGAAACGTTGGGCAATTTAGACTTTGATGACATTGAAAGTGATATTGCCAAAAGAGTAAAACTAGATTCGGAAAATTTATTAAAAAATAATCATTTTAAAAATGGTAAAAATTGGGACATACCACACAAAACAATAGAAAAATATGAAAAAAGTAAATCAGATTTTTTTGAAAATGAGTATGAAAAGGCAAAAAATACACCAAGCGATATAAATGAAAATTTACATGTGTTATATGATTTATGTAAAGATTGTAAAACCGTTATTGAAATGGGTGTAAGAACAGGTGTAAGTACACGAGCCTTTTTAAACGCCAATGTAGATTTAATTTCTTTTGATGTAATGTTAGATAAAACAGTACAAAAATTATTTGATAAAGCCAAAAAACGAGGCAAAAATGTTCAATATATAAAAGATGATGTATTAAATATTGAAATAGAAGAAACTGATATGTTGTTTATAGACACTATACATAATTATGATCAATTAAAAAAAGAATTAAAATTACATGGAAACAAAGCACAAAAATATATTGTCTTCCACGATACATATACTTATGGTTTAAGAGGTGAAAGTATTTTAGGTTTTGATAATAAAGGCCTTTTAACAGCTATTATAGAATTTTTAATTGAAAATACTCATTGGAAATTTAAAATATTTAAAACTAATAACAACGGATTAACTGTTTTGGAAAGGTATAAATAAACATATATTATGAGTGATAATTTAAAATATAGTGTTTTTCATGTACAAGGTGGTATGGGAAAACATGTCGCTGCCACGGCCGTTGCAAAAGCAATTAAAAACAACCATCCAGATAGAAAATTAATAGTAGCGTGTGCGTTTCCTGATATTTTTTTAAATTTAAGTTATGTTGATAGGGTTTTTCAATTAGGCAATACTAAGTATTTTTATCAAGATTATATACATGAAAAAGATTCTATAATTTTTCATCACGAACCTTATTATACCACAAATCATATACATAAAAAAAAGAAACTTATTTTAAATTGGATAGAGTTTTATAATTTAAAATACAGTGGCGAAACACCTGAAGTTAAATTTAATAGACTTCAAATAGAAGCAGCCATGAATTTTTGGAAAAGAGAAAAACCTGTAATGTTAATTCATACAAATGGTGGTATGATGACAACAGATGCTAAACCTTATGCTTGGACAAGAGATATGCCCATGGATTTAGCACAAGATTTGGTAAATCATTATAAAAATGATTATCATATATTTCAAATTACAAAAATGAACTCTATGAAATTAAAAGATGTTGAACATATATTTGCAACACCTCAAAAAGCATTATCTATAATGGAGTTTTTTAGTATTTTATTAGTCAGCCAAAAAAGAATTTTTATTGATTCTTGTTTGCAACACGCAGCGGCCGCTTTAAATTTAAAATCAACAGTTTTATGGAATGGTACTTCACCAAAAGTATTTGGTTATAACTTACATGATAATATTTGTACTGATGTACCTTATGAATTTAAATTGCCAGGTAGTTATCTATTTGACTTTGACTTTAATGGTAATGAAATTGAGTTTCCTTTTACAGAAAATACAAAACTTTTTAATTTAAAAACAATCATAAAATCGGTAGATAAACAATAAATGAAAACTATTAAAAAACATTTAGAAACCGCAAACATGAATTATTTTCAACACATGTATATTGGTTGGAAAATAAGTTTACAATTGATTATTTCATTTTTAACTATAATTATACATTCTATAAACCCAGCATGGTTTGAGTATTCCACAAGTAAAAGAATAGAAAAATTACATAACAATATTAAAAAAAGATGAATAAGTATTTTATACGATATAACACTAAACATGGTGAAAGTGATTTGGTTTGGAGAATTATTGAAAATGGTAAAGAGATTTTAGCAAGACATCTAAATATAAGAGTTCCTGTAACTGATGAATGTACGTTTGAGAACGGAATACAAAAATGGAATATTTGTTGTATGGGTAAATTAACAATAATTGATGGCACAGCGGAAATTAAATGAAAATATTAATATTTGGATTGCCAGGTTCAGGTAAAACAACTTTTGCTAAAAAATTAATAGAAGGCAAAAAGATACCTCACTTTAATGCTGATGATATACGAAAGTTATTTGAAGATTGGGATTTTACAGAAACAGGTAGAAGGAGACAAGCTAATCGTATGATGACTATGTGTGATTTAGCGGTGAATCATGTTGTAGTTGATTTTGTGTGCCCATTTGAAACTTATAGATCTTTTTACGATATGAAAATTTGGATGAATACAATTAAAAAAGGTCGATTTGAAAATACTAATAAAGTATTTGAAAAACCTAAAAAAGTTGATTTTGAAATAACAGATTTTAATTATGATGATGTAATTAAACAAATACAGAATAAATTATAAAATATGAAAAACAAAAAAACACTTTACTTTATGGCAGGCCTACCAAGAGCTGGTAGTACAATGTTATCGGCAATATTAAATCAAAACCCTCGTTTTTATTCAGGACCAAGTTCTCCTGTTGTAGGAGGAATGTTATCATTAGAACAACATTTTAATCAAGATGAATTATATTTTGCTTATCCTAAAAAAATACAAGTTGAAAATTACATAAAAGATTTAATTTATTATTACTATTCTGATGTAAAACAACCTGTAGTGTTTGATAAAAATAGGTCATGGGTAAACAGGCCACAATTTATAGAAGCATATTTTAATATTGAACCTAAAATATTATGTCCTGTAAGAAACATTTTAGATATATTAACTTCATTTATAGATATGCACCGTAGAAATCCTTATCAGATAGGTGGTAAATTAAATTTTTTAGACGATATGTTAGTAAAAACTAATCAACCTTTAACAGACGAAAATCGTTGCAACACTTTATGTGGGCCTATGGGTATAGTAGGACAAAGTGCTCAAGGTATAAAAGAAATGTTAATGAGTAATAGAGAAAAACAATTACATTTAATTGAATATGATGATTTAGTAAATGATCCTGAATCTACAATGAAAAAAGTTTACGAATATTTAGGAGAAGAATATTATAAAAATCACGATTATAAAAATTTAATAAATCTACACCAAGAGAATGACGCTGGTGTTTATGGTTTTTCTGATATGCACCAAGTCAGAAAAGAATTAAAAAAAGTATCTAAAAAGCCTTCTGATTTGTTACCAGAAAGTGTCTTGAATACATATAAAAATCAAGAATTTTGGAGAAATTTGGAAAATAAAAATAATATTAAATAATTTTTGTAATCAAAATTTATATAAATATAGTAAAAACCATTACTATAATTTATGCCTATTAATTTTCCTAATAGTCCCTCTTTAAATCAAACCTATACGTTAGGTACACGTACATGGAAATTTAATGGAAATTCTTGGGATTTACAACCACTTACGGCCGGTTTTACAGGTTCACAAGGTAACATTGGATACACAGGTTCGAAAGGAGATACTGGTTATACTGGTTCGGCAGGCATCGGTACTACACTTTATTGGGATTTAGGAAATCAAAGTAATTCAGGTGCTGTTGCTGCAATAGAATGTGGTGATCAAACAAGATATATAACTAGTATATTTGATAGTGGAGGTACTAATTAAAAATTATAAATAGTAGTTATAAATAATAATTAAATATGCCTAATATTCAAATTCAATTTAGACGTGCCACAGCAGCTAACTGGACAAGTGCGAATACGATACTTGCTTCTGGTGAAATGGGACTTGAAACAGATACAAATAGATATAAAATAGGAGATGGAACAACTGCTTGGAATAGTTTAGCATACGCTAATTTAGGATACACAGGTTCAAAAGGTGACACAGGATTTACAGGCTCAAAAGGTGATACAGGATTTGTAGGTTCAAAAGGAGATTTAGGTTATACAGGTTCAATAGGTTTTACCGGTTCACAAGGTAATATCGGTTACACAGGTTCAAAAGGTGACACAGGATTTACAGGCTCAAAAGGTGATATAGGATTTACAGGTTCACAAGGTTATACAGGTTCGCAAGGTGATATAGGATTTACTGGTTCAAAAGGTGATATAGGTTTCACTGGTTCAAAAGGAGATTTAGGCTATACAGGTTCAGCAGGTACTGGTTTTACAGGTTCAGCAGGTTCAACAGGATTTACAGGTTCGGCTGGTTCAACAGGATTTACTGGTTCAGCAGGCGGTGGCGGCGGTGGCCCATTTGCTGCTTGTAATACATCAAACATTGTTTCAACAGGTGCAAGTATAGGAACAGGTGATGGAGGAACAGGTACACATAACTTTTTTGCAGGCCAATGTGCTGGCTGTTGCAACACTAGTGGAACTGATAATATTTTTTTAGGTCAGAGAGCTGGCTGTTGTAACACTACAGGTTCAAAAAACGTTTTTATAGGCTGTGAAACTGGACGATACGGAACAACATCTGGATGTAATGTTTTTATAGGAAATGCAGTTGGTAAAAGAATAACAACAGGTTTATATAATACATTTTTAGGAAATAATACCGGTACTTATACTACAACTGGCAACCACAACACATTTATAGGTACGTATGCAGGAAAATCAAATACAACAGGTTGTTATAATATTGCTCTAGGTGCTTTTGCTGGATGTTCATTTCAAACGGTAAATGATAATGTTATTATGGGTAGGAAAGCTGGCCGTGATACCACAACTTCTCAAAACGTTTTGATAGGATTTTATGCAGGATGTAAACAAACAAACAATGGTAATCCTAATGTTTACATTGGAACTACAGCTGGAAGATATAATCAAACAGGAGGAAATAATGTAGGAATAGGAATTGGAGCAGGAAGAGGATGTAGCACAAGTTCTTCAGGTAGTGAAAATATATCAATAGGCAAAGGTCCAGGAAACTGTATTACAACAGCCTTTTATAATGTTTTTTTAGGTTCAGATGCAGGTGGTAATACAACAACAGGCGGTTCTAATGTTTTTATTGGTCGTTATGCTGGCAGGTTTAATACTACTGGTGCATGTAATATATCACTTTCAGAAAATGCTGGTCGTTGCAACACTTCTGGAAATAATAATATTTTTTTAGGAGCTGATGCTGGACAATTTAATCAAACAGGTAACTGTACAATTAATATAGGATTTAGAGCTGGTTTTTGCAACACTTCTCAATCTCATTCAGTAAATATAGGAACTTACGCTGGTTGCAAAAATACAAATGGTTCAAACGTTATTATAGGCGAGTGTTCAGGAAAAGATTCGACAGGATTTAATAACGTATTTTTAGGAAAATATGCCGGTAAAACTAACACAGGAAATAATAATTTTTTAGCACTATGGGGCGCTGGTTGTAATTCTACGTCAGGTTGTTACAATACCTTTATAGGAAGTTTGTCTGGTATGAACAACACAACCGGACGTTCAAACACGTATATCGGCAGATATGCAGGCTGTTGTAACACAACAGGCGGTCATAATACTTTTATAGGTGAATGTTCAGGATTTAAATCTGGTTCAAATCACTCAACTTTTATAGGTAACAGAGCTGGTTGTTGTACAACAGGAAATTATAGTTTAGCTATAGGTATGGATTCGTTGACCGCAGCTACAGGTTCGACAAACATAGCTTTAGGCAAATCAGCAGGTGGTGGAGCAGTATTAACAGGAGATCACAACGTTTTAATAGCTTCATTTGCAGGCCATAAACTTACTTCAGGTTCCAGAAACACATTAATAGGCGAAACTACAGGACAATGTACAACTACGGGATCTAAAAACGTAATGATAGGTGGATCTGCTGTTGGTATAACAAATACTACAGGCAATAGCAACGTTTTTATAGGTTCACAAAATACAGGCCGTTGCAATTTGTCAGGAAATTATAATATTTTCTTAGGTGATGGGGCTGGTCGAACAAACTCTACTGGATGTGCAAACGTTTTTATAGGTCGAAATGGAGGATATAGTACAACATCTTCAAATAATACATTTATAGGTGCCTGTACAGGACAAAATACTTCTTCAGGAGACACTAATACTTTTGTAGGATTTGCTGCAGGATTTTGTAATACTACAGGTGCAAATAACATTTTAATCGGTTGTCAATCAGGTTGTGGAGCAACAATTGGTTTAGCAAATATTACAACCGAATGTCATAGAATTATAATGGGTAATAATGCTCATACTTGTGCTCAAATACAAGTGGCATGGACAGCTGTATCAGATACGAGAGATAAGTGTATTTACGGTGCTGTAAATAAAGGATTAGGATTTTTAACAAACATTAACCCAATTGAATTTGCATTTAAAGACCGAACAACAAATGAATTAAAGGATGGTGGCAAAAAACGATATGGATTTAGTGCTCAAGAAATACTTGCTTTAGAAGGTGATAAACCAGTAATTGTTTCTAATGAGAATCCAGATAAGTTATTCTTAACAAATGACTATCTAGTACCAGTGTTAGTAAACGCTATTAAAGAGTTGAATGTCGAAGTACAAACATTAAAAAATACTACAATTAATCAATTAAACTCTAAAATTGAATTATTGGAAAATAAAGTAAAAGACCTAGAAAGCAAATAATCACTTATTTGTTATTATAAATATTGTGATATGGCCATTCCAGCAACAAGAGAAACTCTTAAACAATATGCTTTAAGAGCATTAGGTAAACCAGTTATAGAAATAAACGTTGATAACGACCAACTAGAAGATCGTTTAGATGAAGCTTTGCAATTTTATTCACAATATCATTATGATGGTATTCGTAGAACATATTTAAAATATAAACTTACATCCGATGATAAAAATAGACTAAAAGCTTCAACACCTACTACAGAAACGGCCACAAAAAATTCAGTAAGTACAACTTGGTATGAAGCCAATAATTTTTTAATTGTTCCTGACACCGTAATTGCCGTTACAAATATATTTCCTTTTTCTGACAAATCAAGTATGAATATGTTTGACGTAAGATACCAATTGCGTTTAAATGATCTCTATGACTTTGCTTCAACATCAATTATTAATTATGATATAGTTTTAAGACATTTAGATTTTTTAGATCAGATATTAGTAGGTTTAAAACCCATAAGGTTTCAACAACACGATAATCGTTTGTATATAGACATGGATTGGGTAAATGATTTAGAAGTAGATGAATATTTAATTATTGATTGTTATAGAAAATTAGATCCTACAACATATACAGATGTATTTAATGATCAATGGTTAAAAAGATATACGACTGCATTATTTAAAAAACAATGGGGTGCTAATTTAAGTAAATTTGATGGTGTTACAATGTTAGGTGGTGTAAAATTAAATGGTGAAAAAATTTTTACTGAAGCTCAAACAGATATTGAAAAATTAGAAAAAGAAATAAGAGATAGTTTTGAAATAGCTCCAGCATTTATGGTAGGATAATGTATGGTTGTAATGAATCCATATTTTCAATCAGGAGATGGAATAGGCAATCGTTCCGAACAAAGATTATTTGAAGATTTAATTATAGAAGGTTTAAAAATCTATGGTAATTTAATTTATTATATACCCAGAGTTTTGGTGAATAGAGATTTAATTTTAGGTGAAGATACAACAAGTAGATTTAATAGTGCTTTGGCTGTTGAAATGTATTTTGAAACTACTGAAGGATTTTTAGGTCAACAAGAATTAATTAATAAATTTGGATTAGAAATACGTGAAGATACAACGTTCATGGTTTCTAAAAGAAGATTT
>Ga0172372_10011138_pt1 | contig 11454 bp, 8 predicted proteins | sample LakKiv5m_2_FD_114544 | JGI IMG/M metagenome (GOLD analysis project Ga0172372, IMG submission 114544) | Freshwater microbial communities from Kabuno Bay, South-Kivu, Congo - kab_092012_9.5m | ecosystem: Environmental > Aquatic > Freshwater > Lake | place: Democratic Republic of the Congo... | reverse complement strand
GTTCCATTTGGCTTAACTGCGCGGCAACAAACTGCATGGATCGATCAAGGGGGTGGGCGACAACTATTGCGCGATTTTTTCGCGGAGTACGGTATCGTCAATTTCATGGGCGGTAACACGGGTTGTCAAATGGGCGGCTGGTTTCGCCGCGAGGTCAAGACACCACAGGACCTGCATGGCTTGAAAATGCGCGTCGGCGGCTTTGCTGGTCGCGTGATGCAAAAGCTGGGCGTGGTGCCTCAGCAAATCGCTGGCGGTGATATTTATCCAGCACTGGAAAAAGGCACGATCGACGCTGCCGAATGGATCGGACCCTATGACGACGAGAAGCTAGGCTTCAACAAAGTTGCACCGTTTTATTACACCCCGGGCTGGTGGGAGCCAAGCGCGCAGTTATCGTTCTACGTCAATAAGAAAGAATGGGACAAGCTGCCGAAGGACTACCAGGCGGCGCTTGAGGTTGCCACCTATGAAGCCCATATCGCAATGCAAGCAATGTATGACGCACGTAACCCATCTGCACTGGCGCGTCTGATGAAAAACGGTGTCAAGCTCCGTAACTTCTCCAAGTCGATTCTCGATGCCTGCTATGAAGCAGCGCAAGAGGTGATTGAAGAAGAGGCGTCGAAGAATGCAAAATTCAAAAAAGTACTTGAGCCGTGGCGTCGTTTTCACCAAGACCAAAATACCTGGTACTCGGTCGCCGAGTCGCCAGTACAGTCTTATCTGATCGGACGCCGCAAGTCCTGAGTGATTGATCCTGATAACAAAAGAGCCCGCAACTGCGGGCTCTTTTTATTGCCAGGCGCCAATCACTAAGTCGGCTTTGGTTGAAGTGATTAGCACTCGGTTGGCGCGGGTGATGTATCAACAGATCATTTCTTCAGCGGCCCAGAAGAAAAATCTAGCTTGAGCTCGTTTCCTGTACTGCTATCCGATGAGAACTCGACGCTGGGTATGTCTGGCGTGTTGACGCTACCGAGATCATCGTCCATATCGATATTCAGTTCGATCTGCTCTTTCATATCGGTTTTGTTTGCGATAGATATCATACCGGGGAAGGCAATGATCATCGCTACCATCACTACCTGTATACCGACGAAAGGCACAGCACCCCAGTAGATATCGGCAGTCTTGACTTTTTTCGGAGCGACTGAGCGTAGATAAAATAGCGCAAAACCGAAAGGTGGATGCATGAATGAGGTTTGCATGTTGACCGACAGCAGCACGCCAAACCAGATCAGATCGATACCCATTTTTTCCGCGACGGGGCCGACCAGTGGCACCAAAATGAACGCCAACTCAAAGAAGTCTAGGAAGAATGCCAAACCGAAGAACAGCAGATTCACCACAATCAGAAAACCCGCCTGACCACCGGGTAAGGAGCTGAGTAAATGCTCTACCCACAGATCGCCATTAATACCGCGGAATACCAGTGAAAACACACTGGAGCCGATCAGTATGAACAGCACGAAGCAAGAGAGCCGGGTGGTGGAATTCATCGCCTGCTTGAGCAGATCTTTCGTCAGGCGGCGGTTGCTAAGCGCGAGAAGCAAAGCGCCCAATGCGCCCATACCACCGCCCTCGGTCGGTGTGGCGATACCGACGAAAATCGTGCCCAGCACCAGGAAGATCAGCGCCAGCGGCGGCACCAGAACCAAGATGACCTGTTCCGCCATCTTCGACAAAAAACCGAGTTTGAGCTTGCGGTTGGCCAGCGCAATGCTGTACGCCAAAAGCGTGCCTACTACAGCGCTGTACACCAAGCCTTCGTCGCCGGCGAGTGATGGGTATGCACCCGCCAGGTACACTGTCTTGAACAGCCATGCGCTCAGGTAGCCAACACCCAGTATGACCAGTAGCGATGGCAAACCACTGGAGCCATCGGATTCGCGCAGGTTGCGTGCTTCCGGCGGCAGCGCAGGTAATGACGCGGGCTGCAGGATAGAAATTACAAAGATATAGCCAGCATACAGCGCAGTCAGCAGGAGTCCCGGTATGAACGCTGCCTGATACATGTCGCCAACCGATCGCCCTAGCTGATCGGCCATCACGATCAGCACCAGTGACGGCGGTATGATCTGTGCCAAGGTACCCGAGGCAGCAATCACGCCGGCGGCGATTTTTCTGTCGTAGCCATAGCGCAGCATGACGGGCAGAGAGATCAAGCCCATCGAGATCACGGATGCAGCGACTACGCCGGTTGTGGCTGCCAGTAAAGCGCCCACAAAAATGACCGCATACGCGATGCCGCCTCTGAGTGGACCAAACAGCTGACCGATCGTATCGAGCAAATCCTCTGCCATGCCGGAACGCTCAAGTATCAGGCCCATGAATGTGAAGAAGGGAATGGCGAGCAAGGTATCGTTGCCCATGATGCCAAACAGCCGGTTGGGTAGTGCCTGAAGAAGTTCTGGCTTGAGCAGGCCGAGCTCAATACCGATCAACCCGAACAACAAGCCATTGGCAGCCAAAGAGAACGCCACCGGGAAGCCAGATAAAAGAAATAGGACGAGGGTGGCGAACATGACAGGCGCCATATTCGCGATGAGAAATTCAGTCATGATCACGCTCCCTTGGCAGTACTCGGATGAAAGGAATCATTCATTTCTGCCACCTGCAGCTGGTTAGCCGCGGCGATGGCCTCGATCTCTTCCTGCGGGGTGGTTTGCTGTTTCTCGAAAACACTGGCATCTACCATGCCCATCAAATAGCCAATGCGTTTGATCAGCTCCGAGAATCCCTGCAAGCTCAGCATGAGAAAGCCAAGCGGTATTAACAGCTTGGCGGGCCAGACAATCAGCCCACCGGCATTGCTAGACGTTTCCTGGCTACGGATTGATTCAAATGAAAGGGAATCGCCAAATAAAGAATCAGCAGCGTTGCGGGTAACAGAAACAGCAGAAAGCCAAACACATCAATCCATACTTGAATTCGTTTTGAAAATCGCCCGACAACGACATCAATCCGAACATGCTCATTACGCTTCAAGGTGTAAGAGGAGGCAAGCAGGAAGATGGCGCCAAACAGATACCACTGAATTTCCAGCCAGGCGTTTGAGCTGATGTTGAATAAGTAGCGCACCAGCGCGTTACCGGCACAGATCAGCACGGCGGCGAGCAGTGCCCAGCTAATACTTAGTCCGATACGCTCGTTCACCGCATCGATCAATTTAGATAGCGACAGGAAGAAGGACATGACGAAGCTCTCTCAAAGAATGGAGGCAGTCGACAGATACGGCGGCCGCCAATGACCCGGGGGCCATTAGGGAGGTCTCCTTATTTGTTTTTAGTGACTGCCGGGATAATCACCACCGCGAGGACGGATGTCTTGTTAGCAGGACACCGTTGCGGCAAGTGAGCGCAGCAATGTAGCCGCGCTTGACGAGAGATGTAGTGTTACCGGGCAATAGCCCGGTCAAGCCAGATTCGAAAGTGGGGAAGTTCAGCGTTTGTGACGCGTTAATACAACATCGCCATCCTGAAAAATAGGATCACTGAAGCTGCTGTTTCAGTCGTTCGATCGCAGCGCGAACTTGTGCTGGCGCCGTTCCGCCAACATGCGAGCGTGCTGCGACAGAGCCTTCAAGCGTCAACGCTGCGTGCACGTCAGACTCAATCAACGCTGAAAACGCTCGCAGCTCAGCCAAGCTCAAATCGGCAAGGTCACAGCCGCGTTGCTCACAACTTCGTACGGCGTGTGCAACCGCTTCATGCGCATCACGAAACGGTAGGCCTTTTTTGACCAAGTAATCAGCGAGGTCGGTTGCCGTTGCATAGCCTTGTAGTGCGGCTGCACGCATGGCATCGGCTTTTACGGTGATGCCGCCCGCCATGTCAGCAAAAATACGAAGCGTGTCGATGACCGTATCAACGGTGTCGAATAATGGTTCTTTGTCTTCCTGATTATCTTTGTTGTATGCAAGCGGCTGCGCCTTCATGAGTGTCAGCAAGGCGATCAAATGGCCATTCACGCGACCTGTCTTGCCACGTGCGAGTTCTGGCACGTCGGGGTTTTTCTTTTGCGGCATGATCGATGAACCGGTACAGAACCGGTCGGCAATATCGATAAAGCCAACCCGTGGGCTCATCCAGATCACCAGCTCTTCAGAAAGCCGCGACACATGTGTCATCAGTAGCGCAGAGGCCGCACAGAACTCGATCGCGAAATCACGGTCGGAAACGGCGTCAAGCGAGTTGTGGCAGACATCATCAAAGCCCAATGTGGCTGCGACTCTCAGGCGATCGATCGGAAAACTGGTTCCCGCTAACGCAGCCGCGCCGAGCGGCAGACGGTTCACGCGTTTACGGCAGTCGGCCATGCGCTCGGTATCGCGTCCAAACATCTCAACGTAGGCGAGCAGGTGATGACCAAAAGTCACCGGTTGCGCCACTTGTAAGTGCGTGAAGCCAGGAATAATCGTGTCAGTGTGCTGCTCCGCGACGTGTAGCAGCGCCAAGCGCAAGGCTTTGAGTAAGCCAACAATGTCATCTATCGCACTGCGCAGGTAAAGGCGAATATCTGTCGCGACCTGATCATTGCGTGAACGGCCCGTATGCAGCCGTTTGCCTGCGTCGCCGACGAGTTCAGTGAGGCGCTTTTCGATGTTGAGGTGTACATCTTCTAAATCAAGCGACCACGTGAATTTATCGTTGTCGATTTCATTCAAAATCTGCGCCATACCGCGTTGAATGTCGGCGTAATCTTGCGCGGTAATGATGTTTTGTGCTGCCAGCATCTCGGCATGAGCCAGTGATCCTTGGATGTCGACGTGTGCCAGACGCTTATCGAAAAACACCGAGGCCGTATAGCGCTTGACCAAGTCGGATACGGGCTCGTTAAAACGAGCCGACCAGGCATCTGCTTTTTTTGAAAATTGATCGCTCATGGCGTGATTATAAAGGGCTAAAAAAATGGGTTTACATCGAGCGCTACGTACTACCGGCAAGCGGGAGTATGGCTTGATCTAGCCAGTATTTCTGAGACCAGCGGCGACTCCGTTAATCGAGAGGTGAATGCCACGGTGAACCCGGATATCAGGCTCACGACCCTGATCGTTTTGGCTCCGGTGGCGTCGTATTAATTCAACTTGCAAATGGTTGAGCGGATCTAGATACGGAATCCGGTTTTTAATCGAGCGTGCGAGCGTCGGATTACTCGCCAAACGCTCACGTGACCCGGTAACTAGCCAAAGTGCTTCCAGCGTTTTTTCGTGCTCGGCAGTGATACGTGCAAAGATCGTGTGCCTCAGCTTTTTGTCGGCAACTAACGAAGCGTAGCGCGATGCCAGCGCCAGATCAGTCTTGGAGAGCACCATATCCATATTCGACAGCAGCGTCGAAAAGAAAGGCCATTCTTTTAGCATGGCTCGCAGTAAGGCTTTTTTCTTTGTAATGCTGCCGTGGCTATCATCACCCAGCCACTGCTCGACAGCGCTACCGAATCCGTACCACCCTGGTAGCAGAAGCCGGCACTGGCCCCAGGAAAAACTCCATGGTATGGCGCGCAGATCTTCGATGCGACGGTTAGATTTACGCGACGCCGGGCGAGAACCAATATTCAGCTCGGAGATTTCTGCGATCGGCGTCGCCGCAAAAAAATAATCGGCGAATCCGGGGGTCTCATAGACCAGCTGTCGGTAGGCGCGGTAGGCGTACTCAGACAGGAGCTCCATCACGCGCTCGAACTCGGCCAGTCGCTGTGCGTGTTTGCTGTCGTTACTGTCGGGTCGAAGGCTGGCCTCCAGTACGGCGGCCACAACAAGCTCGAGGTTACGGCGACCAATCTCCGGGTTTGAGAACTTGGAGGCGATGATCTCACCTTGCTCAGTTAAGCGGAATTGTCCATTCACCGTGCCCGCCGGTTGCGCCAGAATGGCGTCGTGGCTTGGTCCGCCACCACGGCCCACGGTACCACCGCGCCCGTGGAACAGGCGCAGCTTGACGCCATGACGCGCAAATACCTCGACCAGCGCAACCTCGGCTTTGTATAACGACCAATTCGAGGTCAGGAAACCGCCATCTTTATTCGAGTCGGAGTAGCCAAGCATGACCTCTTGTAGCGAGTGCTGGTGCGTGACCAACGCGCGCACCGCAGGAAGTGATAACCAGCCTTCCATGATCTCCGACGCATTACGCAAGTCGGGAATAGTTTCAAACAGCGGAATCACCATCACGCCGGACTCCAGGCGACCGTCAGGCAGCACGCGCAACAGCCCGGTTTCTCTTTGCAGCAGTAACACCTCAAGCAGGTCGGACACTGTTTCAGTGTGCGAAATGATGTAGTTCCGAATCGCGCGCTCGCCGAACGCCACGCGAATTTCGCGCGCCGCTTTCAGCACACCGAGTTCGGATACGGTCTCGTCGGAGTAGCTGACATACGGCGAGCGCAATAATCTTGGCTGCGCCAGCTCGGCGCTCAGCAGTGCCTGTTTTTGCTGCTCGTCTAGCTCACGATAATCTTCAGCCAGACCGGCCACCTTGAACAGCTCTGCGATCACGCGCTCATGCACATCGGAGCTTTGCCGCATATCGAGCGTGGCGAGGTGAAAGCCGAAGATATCAGCCGCGCGTCGCAGCGTATTCAGGCGCGGTCGGGTCAGTGCACTTCCGTGATTCGCGCGCAGCGAATCACCGATCGTATCCAGATCGGCGATAAATGCCTGGGGTGACGTATACGGCTCGGCCGAGCCGATTTCATGCCGCAAAATATTCGACACGCCTAGTCCGCGCGCAGTGGCCGCAAGTCGTGCGTACACCAGAATCAGCGCGCGTCGGTAGGGTTCATCGGTACGGTGCGGTGAGTTGTCCGGCGATGCATCGGCCATCGCTTGTAGCGCAGGGCTCACCGATACCAGCAGTGTCGAGATCGACAGCTCGGCGCCGAGCGCGTGCACCTCCTCCAGATAGAACTCGAAAATCGTCGTGGACTGGCGCGACATCGCCTGCTGCATGGTGGCGCCATGGACATTCGGATTTCCATCGCGGTCGCCGCCGATCCAGCTACCCATTTGCACGAATGGCGGTAGGTGTAGCTGACGCAGATGTGGGTATTGGGTCAGCGTGTCATGCTCGATCTCTTCCATCAGCCCTGGTAGCTCACGCAGGAAAGTGATGCGATAAAACGAGAGCGCGTTCTCGATCTCATCCGCCACCGTCAGCCGTTGGTAGCGCAGCATACGCGTCTGCCACAGCTTGGCGACCTCGGCATGTAGCAGCGCAGTATTACGTTCGCGTTCCGCCGGTGTATTGGGTTGATCACGCAGCGCGAGTAACCGGGCGATCTCGCGCCCGGCGTCGAGGATACTTTTTCTTTGCACCTCGGTCGGGTGCGCAGTCAACACGGGAGAGATGAGCGCACCATCAAAAAACTGCTGCACCGACTTGCCAGCGACGCCTGCAGCGCTCAGCTTTGCCAGCGTCGCCGGGAAGCTGCCGGGTTGCGCCGCCGACCCCGCCAATTGATGAGCCCGCCTGCGGCGATTATGGTGCTGATCTTCGGCGATATTCGCAAGATGAGAAAAATACGAAAACGCGCGTACCACCGCATTGGTCTGATCGCGGCTAAGTTTTTTTAGTAAACGGTCGAGATCAGCGCCCGCCTCAGCATCAGATTCACGCCTGAACTGCACCGCCGTCTGCCGAATAGTCTCAACCAGCTTGAAAACTGCCTCGCCCTCTTGCTGCCGGATTACCTCACCCAGCAAGCGGCCGAGCAAACGAATATCTTCGCGCAGCGGCGCGTCTTTGTCGGCCGTTTTGGAGGGGCGAGCTACTGCGGGAGTTCGAAGCGCCATGATGTTTCAGTCGGGCCTGAGCCCGCGCTGCCGAGGGTGGTAGGGGTGATAGAATGCGCCGCGGTTAGCGGCCGATTATCAGAGCGTCGCTGGCCTTGCGACCTTCCAACGAAAGACCGCATTGAACGCCACATTTTCCGGAAAACTGATTATTGCCTCACGCGAGAGTCGTCTCGCGATGTGGCAAGCTGAAACCGTTCGCGCACGCTTGCTCGAATTATATCCGCACAGCACCGTTGAAATCCTCGGTATGACCACGCGTGGCGACCAGATTCTTGACCGTACCCTATCCAAAGTCGGCGGCAAGGGCTTGTTTGTCAAAGAGCTCGAAGTGGCGATGGAGGAAGGCCGCGCTGATCTCGCTGTGCACTCACTGAAAGACGTGCCGATGGAGCTGCCCGAGGGCTTTACGCTGGCGGCGGTACTCGAGCGTGAAGATCCGCGTGATGCCTTTATCTCTAACCAATACGACAGCCTCGAGGCCTTGCCACCCGGCGCTGTGGTTGGTACCAGCAGCCTTCGGCGTCAGGCGCTGATCGCGGCACGCTTTCCGCAACTGCAGATTCACCCATTGCGCGGCAACCTGGATACCCGCCTCGCCAAGCTCGACCGCGGAGAATACGCCGCCATCATTCTCGCCGCAGCAGGTCTGAAGCGCTTGGGCATGGCAGAGCGTATACGTGCGTTCATCGACCCCGCGCAGAGCCTCCCTGCACCAGGACAAGGCGCCATGGCCATCGAAATCCGCAGCGGGCGCGACGAGCTGATGCAACTACTTGCGCCGCTCAATCATGCCGAGACCGAGCAAGCCGTGCGCGCCGAGCGTCAGCTCTCGCGCAGCTTTGGCGGCAGCTGCCAGATTCCGCTTGCGGCGTACGCGACGGTTGACCAGCACGCGCTGACCCTGACAGCGATGGTGGCCACCCCGGACGGCAAGCGCATCGCGCGCGCCGAGGTTCATGGTGCTGCGGCGACACCGGAGGCGGTGGGTGTGCAGGTAGCGCAAGCGCTCGAAGCGCAAGACGCGACCGCTATCCTTGCCGCCTGTCGCACTGACTGACTCCGGTGGCGTGGGTAGGCGCGTCGTCATTACCCGTCCTCGTGCGCAAGCGGATGCGTTGGTCACGCGGTTGACTGAGCTTGGGGTCGAGGTTCATCGCTTTCCTTTGCTTGAGATTCAGCCGCTGGCCGACACCGCTCATTTGCGCAGCACGCTGTCACACCTCAGCGAATACGCATTGGTCGCGTTCGTGAGCCCGAACGCGATTGATGCGGCGTTCGAACATATTGATCAGTGGCCCAATCAGGTGATCGCGGCGGTGGTCGGTGAGGGCAGCCGGCTGGCGCTGGCGCGTCATGGCCTCAACGGTAGCGGTGCCCGGGTGGTGAGCCCGATTGATCCGCAGCGCACCGACTCCGAGACCTTGCTCGAAGTGCTCGATCTGCCCGCCCTGAAAGGCCGGCGCGTGCTGATCATCCGCGCCGAGACTGGCCGCGAATTGCTCGCCGATCGCTTGCGCGCTGCCGGTGTCGAGGTTGAACAAATCGCCGCTTACCGACGTGGCATGCCCGAGCTCGATACGGCGCTGGATGCACAGCTGAATCAGCTGATTGCTGCTGATTCCTGCTGGGTCATCACCAGTTCCGAGGCACTGCGTCATCTGCTTGAAATGGTACAGCGCGCTTGCGGTCAAGCCGGCATCCAGCAGATCTTGAACACGCAGCTGTTGGTACCCCACCCGCGTATTGCGGAAAGCGCGCAAACACTTGGGTTTACGCATGTAACGCAGACCGCCTCAGGCGACGAAGCCCTAGTCGCCGCGATACAATCTGCGACATGAGCGACAAACAGTCACCCTCCGACAACATTCCCTCTGAAGCAGCGCCGTCTGAAGCTAAGTCGTCTGAAGCGCAATCGCCTGAAAGGGAGTCCCTCGAGGGTGACGCAACCACACCGGCGAGCGGCGCTGCTGGCGATGCCACGGCGATCGAGGTCGCGTCTAACGATGTCACGGCCCATGCAGCCGCTCCAAACGGTCACGAGGGGTCAGTCAAGCCCAGCCCCGCGCCGCCGCCGCCGCCGCCGCTGGCGGCATCAAGCACCAAAACAGTCAGTGAGCCTGGCCAAACATCTGCCGGCGAGCGGCCTTGGTGGTGGCCGAGTTGGCCTGAAAATGCCGAGGCTCGTCTCAAGTTAATGCTCGCCGGGCTAGCAGCGTTGCTGGCGCTGCAATGGTGGAGCGCGCGCTCTGATATCTCCGACCTTCGGCGTGAGGTTGCGCAGCGCCTTCAGTCTGGCGAAAACCTCAACAGCCAAACCAAGCTCATCGCCGACCGGGTTGATGATCAGCTTCGTGTATTGCAAGGCAAAGTGGCCGTGCTCGAGGCGCGTCAGTCAGAGTCGCAGAACCAACAAGCAGCGCTCGAGCAGCTCTACCGGGATCTGGCGAAAAATCGTGATGACTGGGCGTTAGCAGAAATCGAACAGGTACTCTCTACTGCCAGCCAACAACTTCAGATCGCGGGCAATGTACGCAGTGCCTTAGTTGCCTTGCAAAACGCTGATGCGCGGCTGTCGCGGGTGGATCGCCCGCAGTTCATCGCGATTCGCCGCGCGATTGCGCAGGATATCGACAAACTCAAAAGCTTGCCGAGTGTCGACCTCACAGGCGTTGCGGTCCGGCTTGATTCGCTCATCGCGCAAGTAGATGCGATGCCGTTACTGTCAGATGAAAAGCCAGCCATCGTCGCGCCGGCACCCAAAACCAAACTATCGAATCGCCAGAAAGCCGAGAGCAACAGTGCCTTTGATTGGCGTGTTGAGATGCAAGAGCGCTGGTCGGTCTGGAGCGGCGAGCTATGGGCAGATCTAAAGCAGTTACTGCGAGTGCGAACAGTGAGCGCGCCCGAGGCCTTGTTGTTAACGCCAGAGCAAGCGTTCTTTGCGCGCGAAAATGTCAAGCTGCGTCTGCTCAATGCACGTGTCGCGCTGCTGTCGCGCAATGACGCGGCATTTCGTAGTGATCTGGCAGAGGCCGACCGTGCTTTGCAGCGCTACTTCGATCTGCGCGACTCGCACACCCGCACCGGGCGCGAGCTCATTCGACAGATTCGCGAGAGTGTCTTGAATATTGAAATGCCCACGCTGTCGCACAGTCTGGCGGCAGTGCGTCAGTCGCGCGCGCGTCCATGAGCAAGGCGCGCTGGTGAGTACCCGTATCTTTCTCTGGTTGGTTGGACTGTTTGCTGCGGCAATCGGCCTGGCGGTGCTGGCGCGCTTTAATCCGGGCAATGTGGTGCTGTTTTATCCGCCGCACCGAATTGATATCTCGCTGAATTTTTTCCTCGTTATTCTCCTGCTCGGTTTTTTACTGCTGCTGCTGATCGTGAATACTGTCAGAGCAACCATGGCCTTACCCCGCCGGGTGGAGCAGTACCGAGCGATGCGGCAACTACGTGAATCTAGCCGGGCGCTGCAAGACGCGCTGCGCGCCTATCTCGAGGGGCGCTTCGGTCGTGTCGAAAAATCAGCGCGTAAAGCGGCTCAGTCGCCAGAGCACGCGGGCCTCGCCGCCTTGCTTGGTGCGCGTGCCGCGCAGCGCTTGCAAGAGCCACTTCGGCGCGACAAGTGGCTGAGCGATGCCGCGAGCGACAGCGGC
>Ga0172372_10011136_pt1 | contig 11455 bp, 9 predicted proteins | sample LakKiv5m_2_FD_114544 | JGI IMG/M metagenome (GOLD analysis project Ga0172372, IMG submission 114544) | Freshwater microbial communities from Kabuno Bay, South-Kivu, Congo - kab_092012_9.5m | ecosystem: Environmental > Aquatic > Freshwater > Lake | place: Democratic Republic of the Congo... | reverse complement strand
TGATTTTTTGTCAGTTTTTGCGTTTTTGAAGGCGCATAGCCGGAGCTACGCAACTGAAAAAAGGTGAAAAATGGCGAAAAACAAGTCGTTTTTGACTCGGCGAGAGAATCCTGAACAAGCTCTAATCTCCGCAGTACAAATCAGTTTTCAGGTGCTCCCGCTGCTACCCATACCCGAAGTTTGGCCAGAGAACAATCATCCAGTCTGGAGCCACCCAGCGGCATCCAGCTGCTTGCCCTGGTCACTGAACTGTATAGCGAGCCGTTCAGCGCATAGGACCGGATTTCTGAGTAGGTCGTCAGTTTGACACCCCCCTGCGGATTGGAGCCGCTGTGACAACCCTGACACTTGACTTGAACAAGCGGCTTCACAAAGATGTTGTAGCCAGACCCGTTAATCGTATCGCATACTCCGGCAGATTCGTCACAGGAGTTATCCTGAGCTCCCTGGCTAATCCATTTCTTCAGCAAATCAATTTGCGCAGTGGTAAAAGCCGGTTTGTTCAGCGGCATCCGCTCATCGGATTCGCTGGTGGTAAGCGACTCTATCAGATCGTTTTTACTCCAGTTTGTCCTCTTCACATCATCCACTGTTGCCATAAGACTCTCGTACGAGTCAACCACCACGCCCTCGGCCCGATCCTGTGCATTGTGGCACCCCGACTCCGTACAATTGGAAATCAGAAGCGGAAGCACCTGATTCTGAAAATAAACGGTATCCGGATCACATATCCCCCCGGTGGGTGTATCAGGCCCGACAGGTATAAACGGATCGTGCTTGCAGGAAAAAAGAGTTACAGTAAAGAGGCCTGCGAATAAACCTGACAGCAGAAAAAAGCGTTTCATGTTTTTTTGTCCTTTTATTGAAAAGAGAACGCCAAGATGCGGCCCTTTCATCAACTCAAACAAAATTAAAACACCGAACGGGAATAAAATACCTCTGAACATGGAACGAAAGGAATGGAAGACCTGGCTTGGTCGTTTTGGAGTAGCGGGATTTATGTTCTTCCTCGCCAAAGGATTGGTGTGGATTGCTGTATTTATGGGCGCTTTCAAAGCTTGTACTTAGAGCTTGTTCAGGATTCTCTGCCGGTGACAAAAACAGGCTGATTTTTTGTCAGTTTTTGCATTTTTGAAGGCGCATAGCCGGTGCTACGTAACTGAAGAAAGGTGAAAAATGGCAGAAAATGAGCCGTTTTTGACTCGGTGAGAGAATCCTGAACAAGCTCTTAGTACCTTCGCGCCTCGAAAAAGGCCTCTGCTTACCTTAAACTGAAAGATCACGGCATATAATGACCGACGCGCTCGAAACGGATCTCGTAGATCCCCGACACATTAATATCAAAGGTGCCCGGACCAATAATCTCCGGAATGTGGATCTGCAGATTCCGAAAAATCAACTGGTCGTCGTCACCGGCGTGAGCGGTTCGGGAAAGTCCAGCATCACCATGGATACGCTGTACGCAGAGGGACAACGGCGATATGTCGAGAGTCTGTCGAGCTACGCCCGACAGTTCCTCGGACGCATGAAGAAACCCGACGTGGACTATATCCGCGGAATTTGTCCGGCTATCGCAATAGAACAACGGGTTTCTACCGGAAATACACGCTCTACGGTGGGCAGTATGACGGAAATATACGAGTTTCTGAGGCTTCTGTTTGCACGGATTGGCAAATTCTATTCTCCTGTTTCCGGTGGTATCGTCAAAAAACACGAGGTTTCGGACGTGATTGACTATATCAAAAGCCTGCCCGATGGCTCGCGGGGTATGATACTCGTACCGCTTGACAAGAGGAATCGCGAAAGGCCCGTGGAACAGGAGCTGAATATCCTGCTCCAGAAAGGTTACTCCCGCCTGTGGTGGAAAGGAGAAATCCGGCGTATCGAAGATTTGCTGGAAAATGAACAGGCTCTCGCCGATATGGATCTGAAAACGCATGCATTCGTTCTGATGGATCGTTTCGCGCTCCCCATGTCGGAAGAAAGTGACTGGATGCGCCTTGCTGACTCTGTCAATACTGCTTTCTATGAAAGTGAAGGGGAGTGCACAATCCAGCTGGCCGGTAATGACGGCGGCGAATCACCGGCAGCCGTCGTATTCAATAACCGGTTCGAACTCGATGGTATCGTATTCCCGGAGCCAACTCCACAGCTTTTCAATTACAATAACCCTTACGGTGCCTGCCCGACGTGCGAAGGATACGGCAGGGTGCTCGGTATTGATCCCGACAAGGTTATACCCGATAAAACAAAATCAGTGTACGATGGTGCCGTAGCCTGCTGGAAAGGAGAGAAGTACGGAGAATGGCTCTCTTATTTTCTCCAGCGCGCACATACGGTCAGTTTTCCTGTACACACACCGTACGAATCTCTCTCAAAAGGAGAACTGAAACTGCTCTGGAACGGCAAAAATGATGTGCCGGGTATCATGTCTTTTTTCAATGAACTGGAAAGCAAGACGTATAAAATACAGAACAGGGTGACTCTTTCGCGTTACCGCGGCCGGACAACCTGCCATACCTGCGAGGGCGGCCGTCTCCGGCAGGAGGCGCTCTGCGTGAAAATTGACAATAAAAACATTTCCGACCTGACCAGTATCCCTATTGATCAGGTACTGGCGTTTTCCGAAAATATCGACAGCCATATCTCCGATTTCGATCGCCAGGTGGCCAACCGCCTGCTCCTCGAAATCAATAACCGCCTCCGGTTTATGGTGGGCCTCGGTCTGGGGTATCTTACACTCGACAGGGTGTCAAACACGCTGTCGGGCGGAGAAACTCAGCGTATCCACCTCACCAGAACGCTGGGCAGCAACCTGACCTCTTCTCTGTACCTTCTCGACGAGCCTTCCGTCGGCCTGCATCCAAGAGATACCGGCCGGCTGGTCAGTGTCCTCAAGGAGTTAAGGGATCTCGGAAATACCGTAGTGGTGGTTGAACACGAGGAGGAAGTGATCAAAAACGCCGATTTCCTGGTGGATATGGGCCCGGAAGCCGGAGTACATGGCGGAAAGGTGGTGTTCGCCGGCCCCTACTCCGATATTGAAAAAGCCGCACCGGAAAGTCTGACAACCAAATATATGACCGGTGCGATGTCGGTCGAAACGCCCGTCACACGCAGGCCAACCCGCGAGTTCCTGACTATCAGGGGCGCACGGCAACATAACCTGAAAAATATTGATGTCCGGATTCCGCTTCACTGCCTCACCGTAGTCAGTGGGGTGTCGGGATCGGGTAAAACAACGCTCGTTCGGGACATCTTCTACCCGGCTGTATCGCAACATTTGCCGGATAACAGCGGCAAAACTCCCGGATTATTCGACGGACTGGAGGGAAATGTAAAGCGCATCAACAAGGTCGAGTTCATCAACCAGAGCCCTATCGGAAAAAGCAGCCGGTCAAATCCGGTGACGTATGTAAAGGCCTATGATTACATACGCGATTTGTTTTCCTCTCAACAAATATCGAAAATACGCGGATACCAACCCAAACACTTCAGCTTCAACGTCGAGGGCGGACGCTGCGAAGCTTGTAAGGGCGAGGGCGAACAGGTGGTGGAAATGCAGTTTCTCGCCGATGTTCACCTCGAATGCGAATCCTGCAAGGGCCGGCGTTTCCGATCCGAAATTCTGGAGGTCGAGTTCAAGGGGAAAAATATCTTCGATGTGCTCAGTCTGAGTGTGGAAGACGCTCTGGATTTCTTTCAGGGTCACAAGGAGATTATTGATCGCATCAAACCGCTGTTCGATGTGGGCCTCGGATATGTTCAACTGGGACAATCATCCAGCACGCTGTCGGGTGGAGAAGCCCAGCGCGTCAAACTGGCTTCTTTCCTGATTCGGGAAAACAGCAACGGACATATTTTCTTTATTTTCGACGAACCAACTACCGGCCTCCATTTCCACGATATCAACAAGCTGCTGCGCGCCATGAACGCACTGGTGGAAAAAGGCCACTCCGTTCTGGTGGTGGAACACAACCTCGAAGTAATCAAATCCGCCGACTGGGTGGTTGATCTGGGTCCGGAGGGCGGTCAGGCAGGTGGAAATCTGGTATTCGAAGGAACTCCCGAAGAACTGGTGTCTGTGAAAGAAAGTCACACAGGAAGGTATCTGGCAGAGAAACTGGTGTAGTGTATGCTGCTCTTGCTGTTTTCCGCCGCTGTAGTATTCATCCTGTGGCGATGCTGGTTCTTCTTCCGGAACCCGCCGCGCCATGTACCTGCAGGAAACTCAATGTTGTCGCCAGCCGACGGCTATATAGTGTACGTCCGGCGAGTGGAGGTCGGAGAAGTACCCATAGCCATAAAAAAAGGACGCCGGATAACGCTGGCAGAACTCGCAATACCGGGTGAAACAGCCGGCTCATCGGGCTTGCTCATCGGTATTTTCATGACGCCCTTCTCCGTACACTACAACCGGATTCCTCTTTCAGGAGTGGTCAGTTCCGTTCACAGTTACAAGCCGGGAAACAACCGGACTATGGCCCTGATGATCTTCAATCTCCTGACCGGAAATAAAGTACCCGAAACGGGCTGTACATACCTGCTGACCAATGAAAGGAAGACAACAGTCGTTCAGACAGGAAGCGGATGTTATGCTGTTACCCAGATTGCAGATATATGGGTCAGCCAGATTGTAAACCGGCTGTCGCCGGGTAGCAAAGTGACTCGCGGAACGCCATTCGGCATGATCCGGTTCGGCTCACAAACAGATATATTCATTTCAGATCAACTGGGGTACCGGCCTGTATGTACGCCCGGAGAATATGTTTATGCCGGAGAGACTGTCATCGCGTCCTGAACAAGCTCTAAGAGCTTGTTCAGGATTCTCTGCCGTTGGCAAAAACAGGCTCATTTTTTGTCAGTTTTTGCGTTTTTGAAGGCGCATAGCCGGTGCTACGTAACTGAAAAAAGGTGGAAAATGGCGGAAAATGAGCCGTTTTTGACTCGGCGAGAGAATCCTGAACAAGCTCTTACTGACCAAAAACATACTGCACGATATTGGCACCCATCTGCAATGCCTTGTTTCGAATTTCCTGCGAATCGCCGTGTACATCATCCCAGCCATCGCCGAGATCGGTTTCAAAATTGTAATAGCATACAAGCCGACCCTGATAGATGAGGCCAAAGCCCTGAGGCGCCTTTCCGTCGTGCTCGTGAATTTTGGGAAGTCCGTTGGGAAAGTTGTATTTCTGGTTGTAAATCGGGTGAGAAAAGGGCAGCTCCACAAAGTCCAGTTCGGGAAATACCTTTTTCATCGTTGGTCTTACAAAAGGATCCAGTCCAAAATCATCATTCAGAATCAAAAATCCGCCGCCCTCCAGATAGGCGCGCATATTCCGGGCTTCAAGGTCGCTGAAAAGCATGTTTCCATGGCCCGTGGCATACACAATCGGATAACTGAACAGCTCTGCGCTGCCGGGTTCCACCGTACCGAACTCCGTATCAAAGTTGGTACGGAGATTATCGTTACAGAATTTGGCCAGATTTTTCAGTGAATTGACATCGTTGTACCAGTCGCCACCTCCGCTGTACTTGAGCAGTCCGAATTTGATCGTAGGTTGTTCGTACACAGTAAAAGCGGTGACCGTCATGGCCAGTGTGCACAGGAATACCAAAAGCAGTTTGTTCATTTGCATCATCAGAATTTGGAATCATCAACGGATTCAAGAAATTGTTTTATCCCGCCAATCACGCTCTCCACGCATCCGTCTTCAAACGGTGAACGCAGATTTGCCAGTCCGACCAGCTCCAGAAATGGCTTGCTCCCGCCTGCCTGACAGAGCCGCAGGTAGTCTGCCCAGGCCGACTGATGATTTTCACGGTCCTTTTTCCAGAACTGAAACGCACAAATCTGTGCCAGGGTGTAGTCAATGTAATAAAAAGGCGAATTAAAGATGTGACTCTGCCGTTGCCAGAATTTACCGGCAAGTAGGTGCTCATTTCCCTCGTAATTTCTGTGTGGCAGGTATGTTTTTTCCAGCTCTCGCCATGCAGCATTTCGTTCCTCCGGAGTCATTTCAGGGTTTTCATAAACGATATGCTGGAATTCATCTACCGCTACACCGTAAGGAATGAACTGCAGTGCCGCAGCCAGGTGCATAAACTGATATTTTTCCTTCTGTTCTCCAAAAAACAGGTGCATCCAGGGCCAGGTGAAGAACTCCATACTCATGGAATGTATTTCTGCCGCGTCGCTGGTGGGCCAGTAATACTCTTCTACAGGAAAATGAGTGCTGCTCCATACCTGAAAGGCATGACCGGCCTCGTGTGTCAGCACGTCAATATCCGCACTGGTACCGTTGAAATTGGAAAAAATAAACGGGGATTTATACCCGGGGATATAGGTGCAGTAGCCGCCGGTAGCCTTGTTATCCCGGTTCACGAGATCCATCAGGTGCGTCTGAAGCATCTGCTGAAAAAAGCGATCCGTTTCGGGACTCAGCTCACGGTACATGACTGCGGCATTGCCGACAATCTCTTCCGGTGTGCCAATAGGCCGCGGGTTTCCGGAAGGATACTTGTAATCTTCGTCGTAATAATGCAGGGTATCAATTCCGAGGCGCTTTCGCTGTCGTTCATAAAGCGAAGAAGCCAGCGGTACAATCGTTTCACGCACCTGTCTGCGGAAATTGGCCACCATTTCAGGGTTGTAGTCCGAGCGACGCATGCGCGCGTATCCAACCTCTACAAAATTGTTGAACCCGAGCTTGAGGGCTATTTCGTGGCGCAACTTCACCATTTTGTCAAAAATATCCTCAATGGCGCCGGAACTTTCAGCATAGAAAGACCATTTCGCATCGGCAGCACCACGTCGTGTTTCCCTGTCTTCCGATAATTCGACCGGACCAATACTGCTCAGGTTGTATGTGGTTCCCCTGAATTCGATTTTAGCCTGAGCCTTTATTTTCGTATATTCGGTACTCAGCGCATTCTCCTCCTGCAAATTTTCAAGCGCCGAAGGCTTGAATGTTTTGATGGCAAGCCCGGCAAGCGTAAAGAGTTGCGGACCAAAAGCTGTCTCCAGAGCAGACCGGAAGGGCGACTGAAGCAGTGCTTCGTAAAAACGGGTACTCAACGCTTCAAACTCGGGCAACGATTCGTCGAAGTACTGATTTTCAGCTTCATAAAAGGGATCTGCCGTATTCGAGGTATGGCGAATCATGCAGATATTGTACATAGTGGAAAAATGTTCCCGAAGCTGGTTCAGTTCATTCAGACACTTCCTTTGCTGCTCGGGGGTCGGGGCGTTGTTGAATGCAGACATGGACGCATTGAAATCGGATGCAAAGGATACCAGATCGGGCCGCCGATACTCAAAATCCTCAAAAGGGGTGGGAAGCGTAGTCTGTGTCATGTTCATAATGTGCGATTTTTCCGGATTTGAAGCACAAAAATAAGGAAGAAGCAGGGAGTGTTTCCGATTTCCGTCTGCTATTCTGAATTGTTGGTTATTTTCGCCACAAAAACGCACGTATGACTCGTTTTTATATTCTCGGTTTCTGGTGCATGTTCCTTGTCGGACAGATAAAAGCACAGTCAACAGCTTATGTCATTGGCTTCGGGCCCTCTGCAGGTTTGCAGAAATGGGACAACGCCTATAACCGCGAACCGCTTTTCCAGTACCACGCCACACTGGGCATGGAGTCCATCAACAATGAAGACGACCGGTCCTCGTTTCTGATGCAGATTGGTTATCATGTAAAGGGAAGCGCCATGCGTTTCCGGACGGTCAGCTTCGTGAGCGGCCTCCCGGGTGGGGCATACTCGGAGCAGTTTAAATTCAATAATATCTCGCTCATGCTGGGGGCCAAACAGCGGGGTAATATAGGACCACTGCCCAACACCAGGTATTTCTATTTCGTCGGTTTGAGGGGCGACTATACTTACAGCACCAATATTGACGAACTGAACAGCCAGAACTCCTGTAACAGGGCTCTGTATCCCCTCATGGGCGGTATGCAGCGCTGGATGGCGGGCTTTTCTGTCGGTGGCGGCCTCGAATTTCAGTTTGCCGAACTGGTAGGCGCACAAATACAACTTTCAGTCAATCCCGACGTTACCAATCAATACCGTCAGGGGCCTATTCCCAACGTGATTGACTACTGTAACCCGGGATTCTCGTATGCAGTGCCGGAACAGCGTGTGCGCAATACATCCGTCGAGCTCACGGTAGGCCTGCGCCTGCTCAGGAAAGTCATACTGATTGATTAAACAATCGTCAATACCCTCAACAGACCAGGAGCATATGCTTTCGCTTGTCATCATACCCACCTACAACGAGATTGAAAACGTAGAGGCCATCATCCGGGCCGCTCTGCGTCAGCCCGGCCCGTTCCACGTCCTGATCGTTGACGATGGCTCCCCTGATGGCACGGCAGGTGCAGTGAAACATTTACAGGAAACTGAATTCGCCGGACAACTGCACCTGATTGAAAGAAAGGGCAAACTGGGTCTCGGAACTGCCTATATCGCCGGCTTCAGATGGGGACTTGAACGCTCCTATGATTATTTTTTCGAGATGGATGCCGACTTCTCGCACAACCCGGACGACCTCCCGAGGCTGCTGTCCAGGTGCCGCGATGAAGGTGCCGATGTGGCAGTCGGCTCGAGATACTGTCCGGGCGGACAAGTGGAAAATTGGCCTGCCGACAGGATTATACTGTCAAGAGGTGCCTCTTATTACACCTCGCTGATTCTTTGGATGCATATTGCCGATCCCACAGCCGGTTTCATCTGTTATTCCCGAAAGGTGCTGGAGGCCATACACCTTTCGGGAATCAAATTTGTGGGTTACGCATTCCAGATTGAAATGAAATACACCGCGTACCGCCTCGGATTCAAGGTGGCAGAGGTACCCATTACATTCAAGGACCGTGAAAAAGGGCAGTCGAAGATGTCGCTGAAAATAATCCGCGAGGCAATGCTCGGCGTGCTGCAAATGCGTTTCCGCCATATTCACAGGGTGCACTGAACAGGCCGCGGCCTATTTTTTCTTGCGTGGCACCTTCAGCTCGGTTCCTGCCTTGACTATATCACTCTCCTTCATGTTGTTTAATCTGGCGAGTTCCTGGGCAGAATAACCCAGTTCAGTGGCAATGGTACTGAGCTTCTTGTCTTTTACAGCCTTGTGAATCAGTACCGGGGTCGAAGAAGACCCGCTGCTCGCACTTCTCTCAGTAGTAGCAGCACCTTTTCCGGTACTTCTCTGAGGCTGCTTGTCGCCGTACGTTTCATCTTCTTTCTGACAGTCGCAGTTTCCGATGATAACTTTTTGGCCCACTTTCAGACTGACGTTTCCTTTAATCGAATAATTATTCGTTTCCCGGATACAGGTTTCCGGACAATTGTACTTTCTGGAAATACTCAACAATGTTTCACCACTCTTCACTGTGTGTATCTGTGTTTTTGAATCATCCTCCTCTTCCTTCGAGGGCAGCGTCCTTCTGCTGCCGGATGGGCGGCTACCACTACGTATCTGTTCGTCCGAATCGTTCGGATATATTTTTCTCTGATCAATGACCTTTCCGGGTACTTTCATTTCTTCCGGATCTCTTACTGGTCCAACAGGAGCCTCCCCGGGAGGTGGCACGTACCATATTTCCTGACAGACCTCAATCACATTCACATCCCGGATATCATTCCATTTGGCCAGTGTTTTCACCGGAACTCCATACGTTCTTGAAATACTGTACAGATTGTCGCCGCGCTGAACAACGTGCTTGCCATAACCCAGCAGCTCGGGACAAGAAATACGCACTGTAATATCTCCGTAGCGATATTCCCTGACAGCCGGCGGATTGGACGGATCAAAAAACGGTGCCGGATCATCGGGCAATATACTGGTCTGATTACACATTTCAGCTACATAATCAGCAAAGCCGGAATTACCTATTTCAGAAAGAGTGACCTCATTCTCGTCTGCCTGGGTTTTGCCTATGCCGGTACGCTCATACACCACACCCACAGAAGGAATAATTTCCAGCTCGGAAACAAACTGTCTGTTTTTCTGGCTTTTACAGGTAAATTTATACTGCCGGAGGCATCCCTTTAGGGCTGTTACGTCATAATTCACCGTATTTTCTGCCTTTTTCAGTGCCAGATTGTCCTCAAAGTTCAAATCCGTCGTATCAAAGGCAAACGCAGTATATTGATTTCTGACTACACACTTCAGGCCCTCAAAGGAAAACATGGACGCGGATAATACCGTGTATATGTGGTAGGTTGATGTACTTCGCCTGAAAACAAGTTTTACCTCTTTCGACTGATTATTGATAGCCGAAACGAGCGTTTCACCAATTTTGGCATTTTCTGCGGTGTTCATTCCAACAGGTGCCGTACGCTCCCTGTCATATTCATTGTCCACAGTAAAGTAGAATTTTTGCTTGCCCCTGACGTATGAAAAAACCGTTATGCCCTCTGCATTGTCGTCACGTGGATTCTCGTATATGTAAAATAACTTGTCCACATCCTCCTCTTCAAAGTGGATGTAATTTACTGTCGCTTTCTGTCCAAAAGCATGAACAGACACAAAAAGAAGGAGAAAAATACCCGGGAAAAACTGTTTCATCGCTGCTTGTTTACTGGTAAAAGGAAAACCTCTGGCAGATTTTGCCTATATTTATAGTTAATGAACGTTTGATTGCCCAATAAAATTCCATGCAATTTTATGAAAACTTTTTTGATGCCAATACACTTTGATGAAAAAACTTGTGAAAGGCCCTTTAAAGCAATGAATTTGTTATCAGGCTGAATCCGGTTCTATTGAAGGCACGGCGAGACAGGTTTCGTATCTGAACAAGCTCATTATATTTTTCGAATTGACTCGATAGATGTTTCAATCCGGGCAACGCAGTGCAGGCTCGGTATGGAAACCAGGACGCGCCTTCCGCCTTTATGGGCCTCCACCACGCCGAAGTAGCCACGAAGGGGGCCTTCAGTAATTTCAATTTGCTCGCCGGGTGTCAGGCGGGCTGGCAAGATGGTTACCGGTGTCTCCAAATTTGCCAATTTTTTTATCAACTGAATATCAGACTTGCAAAGTTCGGCCAACCTGTTTTCAAAACGTACGAAACCAAGTATGCCACCTTCGAAACGGATTTCATACAATTTTTTTGGAGTACAGGAAATGAAAACATATCCGTTGAAAAGGACTGTTTCTACTTTTTTTACTCGATCGCTCCAACGACGCAGTTGGGGCTGAACGGGAACAAGAACCTCAAAACCTTCGTCTTGCAATCTGGACTGTACAGCTCGTTCATATCGGGATTTTACCTTAAGTACGTACCAGCGTTGATCTGTCATATTGAAATGTGCTTTGATAAATAATGGAATTAAGAGGTGCTGTGTTAAAAACCAAGTGCCTGAAAGAAAAAGTTCATTGAAATAAGAAAGTAGTAAATTTGCCCTGTAGAGCAAGCTACTGATGTGGCTATGCAGTGTAGACAGAGGCCAT
>Ga0172372_10011134_pt1 | contig 11455 bp, 10 predicted proteins | sample LakKiv5m_2_FD_114544 | JGI IMG/M metagenome (GOLD analysis project Ga0172372, IMG submission 114544) | Freshwater microbial communities from Kabuno Bay, South-Kivu, Congo - kab_092012_9.5m | ecosystem: Environmental > Aquatic > Freshwater > Lake | place: Democratic Republic of the Congo... | reverse complement strand
TTCTCCCGGATCCGGTCGAAGACGACGACCGTGTCGGTCAGCGAATACCCCCCGATGGTGAGCAGCGCGGTGATGAAGAGGAGGTCCATCTCGATGCCGAGGATCCAGAAGATGCCGACGATGGCCAGGATGTCGTGGAACGTCGCGATCGCCGCCGCGACCCCGAACTTGAACTCGAACCGCCAGGCAAGATAGAGGATGATCGCCAGCGCGGAAATCAGCAGCGCCAGCTCGGCGTCCCTGCGCAGCTTGTGCCCGATGGCCGGTCCGATCTCGGATACGCTTTCCACGACGAACGGGTTCCCAGGTATGGATTGCCGCAGGAGGTTCACCACTGGATCGGCGACCATCTTCTCTTCCAGCTTGCCGCCGGCGCCCAGTTTGACCATGAGGATGTTCTCTCCCGACACCTCCTGCAGCGTCGCCTCGCCGTGCCCCGCCTTCGCGAGAAGCGACCGGATCTCGTTCAAGGAGAACGGCTTCTGGAATTTCAACTGGATCGACGTCCCGCCCGCCAGGTCGATCCCGAGATTCGCCTGCCCGCGATAGATCTGCACGGTGCCGACCAACCCGAGGATCAGGAGCAGTGCCGAAAAGATGAACGCGTATTTCTTCACGCCCATGAAGTCGATCTTGGTGTTCTTTACAAGTTCGATCATCGTCGGTCGTCCCCGTATCCGTTAAATGCTCAGCGCCTGCATCGGTTTTTTCGCGTTGAGGTAGTCGAACACGACCTTGGTGCACACGAGCGCGGTGAAGAGGTTGATCGCCACGCCCATGGACAGGGTCACGGCGAACCCCTTGATCGGCCCGGTGCCGAACTGGAAGAGGATGAGCGCCGTGATCAGCGTGGTCACGTGGGAATCGACCACGGTGTAAAACGCCTTGTCGTAGCCGGCGTCGATCGAGGCGCGAATCGTCTTCTTCGAACGGACCTCCTCGCGGATCCGCTCGAAGATCAGGACGTTCGAGTCGACCGCCATCCCGATCGCGAGGATGATCCCGGCGATCCCGGGCAGGGTGAGCGTCGCGGAGAAGGCGGCCATTCCCGCAAGGAGGAAAAGCATGTTGAAGACGATCGCGAAGTCCGCGACCATCCCGGCGAACCGGTAGTAGAACAGCATGAACCCGACGACGAGCAGACCCCCGATCAGGGCCGCCCGCACACCTTTGTTGATCGAGTCGAGGCCGAGGGACGGCCCGATGGAGACGTTCTGGATCACCTTGACCGGCGCCGGAAGCGAACCGGCCCGCAGGACGATCGCCAGGTCGGACGCCTCCTCCGGGGTGAAGCTCCCGGTGATCTGCGCCTCGCCGCCGGAGATCCGCTCCTGGATGACCGGGGCGGAGTAGATCGTGTCGTCGAGGACGATCGCCAGGCGACGCTTGACGTTTTCGGCGGTCACCCGGTCGAAAACCTTCGCTCCGCGCGTGTCGAAGGAGAGGGAGACGTGCGCCCCCCCCGCCTGGTTGCCGAAGTTCACCTTCGCCGTCTTGATCGTGTCGCCGGTGAGCAGCGCCCGTTTCTTCACGACCATCGGGGACTTGGTCGCCCGGCCGCTCTGCGGGTCGACCGACTTCTGGTAGAGGACCTGCGAGTCCTCGGGGACGTTTCCCTTGAGGGCCTCTTCCACGCTGGCGCCTTCGTCTACCAGCTTGAACTCGAGCAGGGCCGTCTTGCCGACGAGCTCGATCGCGCGCTGCTGGTCCTTGACGCCCGGAAGCTGCACCACGATCCTGTCCTCGCCCTCCGCTATGATCTGCGGTTCCCGGACGCCGAACTGGTCGATCCGGTTCCGGATCGTTTCGACCCCCTGCACCACCGCGTTCGTCCGAATCGCCTGGATCTCGGCGGGCTTCATCCGGGCGACCACCGTCGCCCCGTCGACGTTGACCGCACCAAGGCTGACGTCGAGGGAGGGAAACTCCTCCTTGAGGGTGGCCTGCGCGCGGGAGGCGAAGTCGCCCGGCGGGAACCGGAGGGAGAATCCGCCGTCCCCCGCCTTCTGGAATGCGAGGACCGGCAGCGCCTTTTCACGGCAGACGGCGCGCGCGTCGTCGGCGTAGCGCATGGACGTGTTTTCGATCGCCTTGTCGATCTCGACGGCCAGGCGGAGGAACACCCCGCCCTGGAGGTCGAGCCCGAGGTTGATCTTGGGAACCCTGTCCTTCCATCCTGCCGGGACCCGGTCGGTAAGCGAGGGGACCAGGACGATTATGGAGACCGCCGTCAGCACGGCGATCAGCGTGATTCTTCCGGTGATGCTCTTCCACATGACCCGCTGGTGCTCCTTTCGGTATCCTGAGTGCTCGAAAAAATAAATACGATGACGAATACAAAGAGCGATCCGTCCTGCTGCGTCGCCTCGGAGGGCTGGGCTCCGTTCGTGGCTCGCCGTGCGATGAACCTGCACGGCTGCGCTTTACCTCACTACGCCCACCCTCCTGCGGCGACTCCGCAGGACGGTCCGTCCCGATGCGTGCGCCTTCCGTGCCGTCCTCCCGAACCGTTCCGGCATATATGAAACGCAACACTTTGTCATGCGGGCTTCTGCGCCTCGGGGGCGGCCGCTTCCTGGCTCGAGCCGGAGACGGCGCTGCGGGTGACCTTCACGCGGACCTTGTCGGCGACCTCGAGGGTTATGGTCGTCTCGGTCAGCCCCTTCACTTCACCGTGCAGGCCCCCGGAGGTGACCACCCGGTCGCCCACCTTGAGGTTCTTGATGAAATCGCGCTGCCTGGCCGCCTGTTTCTGCTGAGGACGGATCAGCAGGAAGTAGAAGATGACGAACATGAGCAGGATCGGGAGAAGCCCCATGAGGCCGCCGCCCCCTCCTGCCCCGCCGCCCGGGGATCCGCCCATAGCGTACGCCACGCCGGTAACGAACATAAGGATTCCGCCTCCTTGACCGCTAATCGATTTCCGAAACGCCTGATTCTTTCACAAGTTCCCCGAAATTTCCACGGGAAATCGCCTCCCTCGCCTCACGCATCAGCCGCGCGTAGAAGTGAAGGTTGTGAACGGTCATCGCCATCGACCCGAGCATCTCCCGCTGTAGATACAGGTGGCGCAGGTACGCGCGGGAGAAACCGCGGCACGTCGGGCAGTCGCACCGCTCGTCCGGCGGAAGGGAGTCGTCCGCGTAACGCGCCTGCTTGATCGACACCGGCCCGGCGGAGGTGAACATCATCCCGTTTCGCGCGTTGCGCGTCGGCAGGACGCAGTCGAACATGTCCACCCCCCGGGCTATAGCGAAGAGGATGTCCGCCGGCGTTCCGACGCCCATCAGGTAACGCGGCAGGGAATCGGGAAGCATCGGCGCCGTCCCCGCCACCGTCTCGCGCTGCAGATCCTTCCCTTCCCCGACGCTCACTCCGCCGATGGCGAACCCCTGGAACGGGAGAGCGCAGATCTCCTCCACGCTGCGGCGCCGAAGGTCCGAAAACATCCCACCCTGGACGATACCGAACATGCCGCCGCACTCCAAGGTCCGCGCGGCGAGGGAGCGTGTCGCCCACAACGTCGTCCGCCGCACCGCCTCCTCGACGTCTTCCCGCCCCGCCGGGTACTCGACGCACTCGTCCAGCGCCATCCTCACGTCCGACCCGAGCGCCTCCTGCACCGCCACCGCGAGCTCCGGGGTGAGGGTGTGCGCCGACCCGTCGATGTGGGAGCGGAACGTCACCGCCTCGTCGGACACCTTCCGAAGGGCGCTGAGGGAGAAGACCTGGAACCCGCCGCTGTCGGTGAGGATCGGGCGGTCCCACCCCATGAAACGGTGGAGCCCCCCCTGGCCGCGGATCCTCTCGTGGCCGGGCCGCAGGTACAGGTGATACGTGTTGGCGAGGATGCAGCCGTACCCCATCTCCCGAAGCTGGCCGGGCCAGACGCCCTTGACCGTCGCCGACGTCCCCACGGGCATGAACGCGGGCGTGCGGAACGAACCGCGCTCCGTTTCCACGACCCCACCCCGCGCCGCGGTGCCACCGTCCAAAACCTCGACGATAAATCGGAGAGTCATGATATGAACATCGCGTCGCCGTAGCTGTAGAAGCGATACTCGCGGGCGATCGCCTCCCTGTAGGCTTCCCGCACCGCGTCGACTCCGGCGAACGCCATCACCAGGGCGAGCAGGCTGGATCGCGGAAGGTGGAAGTTCGTCAAGAGGGCATCTACCGCGCGGAACCGGTAGCCGGGGAAGATGAACTTCCGCGTAGTCCCCTCGGACGGCGTCACCGTACCGTCCTCCGCCGCGCACGTCTCGAGGGTCCGGACGCTGGTCGTTCCCACCGCGACGATGCGTCCGCCGCGACCGCGCGCGGCGTTGATCTCCGCCGCCGCCGCCGGCGGCAGCCTGTACCGTTCCGGGTGGATCGCGTACGCCTCGACCTCCTCCGTGCGGATCGGTGAAAATGTACCGTACCCGACCGACAGTGTAACCCGCGCTACGCAGACTCCCGCCGCCGCAAGTTCCCCGAGGAGATCCTCGTCGAAATGAAGCCCCGCGGTCGGCGCCGCCACCGAGCCGGGGCTCCTCGCGAAGACCGTCTGGTAACGGACCGCGTCATCCTTCGCCGCGGGATCGCCGGGGCGGCGGCGGATGTACGGCGGCAGCGGCACCTCTCCAGCGCGCTCCAGCGCCTTCGCGACGGGGACGCCCCCCCCGGACAGGAGCACCTCCCAGCGTCCATCGCCGAGCCTTCGATCGAGTCGGACCCGCAGGGCGCCTCCGACCTCGAACTCCTCCCCCTCCGAAAGGCGCTTCGACGGACGGGCCAGCGCCTCCCAGCGCTCCTCCCCCGCGGTGAAGGCCCCCGGCATGGGCGACAGGAGGAAGACCTCCACGGCCCCGCCGGTCCGGCGCTTCGCGCGAAGCCGCCCGTGGAGGACTTTCGTGTCGTTGACGACCAGAAGATCCCCCCGGCGAAGAAGGAACGGCAACTCGGAAAACACGCGGTGGCCGACGTTCCCGGACACGCGGGACAAGGTCATCAGGCGGGCGTCGCTGCGCCGGGCGGCCGGACGCTGCGCGACCAGGCGCTCCGGCAGATCGTACTCGAGCAGATCGGTCCTCAGGGCGTCCCTCCCGTCGTGTCGGTCCCGGGGTAGTAGCGGGCCAGTATCTCGCGATATCCCGCGCCGCGCCGGGCCATCCCGTTCGCCCCGTACTGGCACATTCCCACGCCGTGCCCATACCCTTCGCCCGTGAACCGCCACGCCCCGGCGACATGGGCGATCTCCATCTTGAGGCTGCGTACTTTCGAGTACCCGGCAGCCTTACGGAAATCGGCGGCCTGCATCTCCCGGGAGACGCCGCCGGAGGAGATCCGTATGCGGCTCGCCCGTCCCGTCGGAGAGCGGTCCGTCACCGCGATCTTGAGATCCTTTCCGGCGTGGACCCCCAGCACCTTTGCGACGCGGCGCACCTCCGCCGCGGACATCCGGTACTCCCATCGGTAGACCGGACTGCCGGCGCAATCGTCGCAGCGCTGCGCCCGCAGGTACGAAATGTCCTTCCCCCACGCGGACACGGCGTCTTCCGTCCGCCCTCCGCAAGTGGAGTGGTACACCGTTTGCGCAAGTTCACCACGGTACCGCACCACCATCCCCCTCGTCCGGTCCGCGGCCTCGCGGAATACTGCGTCTACGGCGTCCATCCCGTCGAACACCTGGTCTTCCACGCCGGCCACGACGTCGTACGCGGGGTCGCGCGGCTTCATCGTTGCCCCGACGGCGTACGTCCGCACCGCCACGGCCAGCGCCGCCAGCGCCTCCGGGTGGAACCGCGGCGCGGCCTCCCGGCTGACCACGGAGGCGACGTACGACTCGAACGGCTCCACGGCGACGGCGAGCAGCTCCCCTCCCCGCGCAAGGAGGCGGACACGTCCCGCCACCCTCCGGTTACCGACGCGAAGATCCGGAGCCCCCGCCACGTCGAGAGTGTCGCCAAGGAGCTTCGTCCCGTTCCACCGGATCCGCTCCCCAACGGCGGCGAGAGTGACGCGACCGGTCGCCTCCGCCGTCAGGCTCCCGTCGACGCTCCACGCGCGGACCGCCTCCCCTTCGATTACGACTCCGGACCTCCCGCCCGAGAGGAGGACACGGATGAACCGGGGCCCAGCCGCCTCCGAGGGTACCGCAACGACGATGCCGGGGCGGGGAGCGATCCCCGGACGCGGCGGCGGGCCGGGAGAGGGCCGCGACGCCGGAGGAGATACCCTGTACGCGGGTTCCCTCGCGCGCTCCCGCGAAGGCGCCCCCGCGCAGCCGGTGAGGAAAAGGAGCGCGACTACCGCCGCGCTCCGGATTCGGGTTTGCGGGTTGAGATTCAAGCGGCCGGTGGCGTAGTTCCACCCGTGGGCGCCGGGGTCACGAGTTTCGCCATCTGCATGAACGGCGTGAGCAGGTCGATCGGCACGGGGAAAATGGTGGTCGAGTTGTTCTCGGAGGCCACCTCCCGAAGCGTCTGGAGGTAGCGAAGCTGCAGGGCGATCGGGTTCTCGCCGATGATCTTCGCCGCGTCGGAAAGCTTCTGCGCCGCCTGGAACTCCCCCTCCGAGCCGATGACCTTGGCGCGCCGCTCGCGCTCGGCCTCGGCCTGCTTGGCTATCGCCCTCTGCATCTCCTGCGGCAGGTCGATGTTCTTGATCTCCACCTTCGCGACCTTGACGCCCCACGGCTCCGTGTCCTTGTCGAGGATCTCCTGGAGATGCGCGTTGATCTTCTCCCGTTCCGCGAGTAGCTCGTCGAGCTCCGCCTGCCCGCAGACCGACCGCAACGTCGTCTGGGAAAGCTGGGACGTCGCGTAGAGGTAGTTCTCCACGCCGATGATCGCCCGGTTCGGGTCGATGACGCGGAAATAGAGGACGGCGCTCACCTTGATGGTGACGTTGTCGCGCGTGATGACGTCCTGCGCCGGGACGTCCATCGCCACGACGCGCAGGTCCACACGGACCATCTTGTCGATGGCGGGGATGAGCAGGATGAGCCCGGGCCCCTTGCACCCGATGACGCGCCCGAGCCGGAACACGACCCCCCGCTCGTACTCGTTCAGGATCTTGACGGCGCTCGACAGGAAAAGCAGGACCAGTACCAGTGCGGCCGCGTAAACGAACATTCGGTGATCCTCCTTGGAAATAGACTCACTGCGATCCCGTGCAGTGGGAGGACACTCCTTCCCTCCACCCGGGGTTGAACCAGGAATGTCCCCCCTTGGCCTTCATACGCCGCTTCGTGGAACCCCCCGCTCCGCCCTGCGTCTACGTTGCCGCAATTCCCACTTCGGCGGAGTCGCCGCAGGAGGGGGGCGCAGTGAGGTAAAGCGCAGCCGTGCGGGTTCACCGCACGGCGAGCCACGAACGGAGCCCCCGCTCCGAGGCGACGCAGCCGGACCCTCCCGTTGCGTTCCAGGGGTCAGCGATCGTTAACCGGTTCCACGATGAGCGTCATCCCGTCGAGGCCTTTCACGATCACGTGTTCCCCCTTGCGGACGGGGCGGTCGCAACGGGCGTCCCACAGTTCTCCGTAAACGAACACTTTCCCCCGCGGATCGATGTCCGTGACCGCTTCCCCGGTCTCCCCGACCATCCCCTCCCTGCCCGTCGAGGGCGTGCGAAGCTGGCTGCGCACGGCCAGAGATATGACCGCGACGAAGAAGACGGCCGACAGCGCGACCATGGTGATCAGCACGGTCCAGGAGACCCTCAGGAACGGGTCGACGCTCTCCCGGAAGAGCATCAGGCTCCCCAGGACCATCGCGACGATCCCGCCGACGGCCAGCGCCCCGTGCGACTGGACCTTCAGCTCGAGGAAGAACAGCAGGACGGAGAGGAGGATCAGCATGAAGCCGGCGTAGCTCGCCGAGAGGGTCTGCAGGGCGTAGAAGCCGAGCAGGAGCGAGATCCCCCCGACAACTCCGGGGAACACCGCCCCCGGGGAGGCGAGCTCGAAGTAGATCCCGTAGACGCCGATCATCATCAGTATGTAGGCGATGTTCGGGTCGGCCAGGGCGGACAGCACGCGGTGGCGAAGACCCATCGGCACGCGTGTGACCGGCGCGCCTTTCGTTTTCAGCGTCACCGCGACGTCGCCCTTCCGGATCTCCCTCCCGTCGATCAGTGCGAGCAGGTCGGTAAGGGACGCGGCGACCAGGTCGACGACCTTTCCGTCGAAGGCGTCTTTTTCCGACAGGGCGGCGCTATGTCGCACCGCGTTCTCCGCCCATTCGACGTTTCGGCCGCGGCCGGCTGCCAGGGAGCGCGCGTACGCCGCGGCGTCGTTCTCCACCTTCCGCGACATCGTGTTGTCCATCGCCCCTCCGCCCATGTTCACCGGGTGGGCCGCGCCGATGTTGGTACCCGGGGCCATGGCCGCCACGTCCGCCGCCAGCGTGATCAGCACCCCCGCGGACGCCGCCCGCGCCCCCTGCGGGGAGACGTACACCGCGACGGGAACGCGGCACTTGAGGATCGCCTGAACCATCTGCCGCATCGCCGAATCGAGCCCTCCCGGCGTGTCCAGCTCGACCACGATGAGCGCCGCGTCCTCCTCGACCGCCCGCTCGATGACCGCGTCGAGGTAGTCCGCGGTGACGGGGCCGATCGGGGCGGCGATGGTGGCCACGATCACCCCCTTCCCCGCCGGCGCGGCGGAAAGGGCGATCCCGGGAACCAGCAGGAGAAGCGCGATCGCGGCGAACAGGGACCGTCGGGCGGAAAGTGTCATGGCGATCGCTTCCTGTAGACGGCGAATTTCAGGTAGTCGGTCTCGGGAACGGACAGGAGCGCCGGGTGATCGGGCGGCTGCCCCCCCCACGCGATCCTCTCGAGGTCGGCGCCGGAATCGGCCGCCGCGTCCCTGAGGGCGCCCACCCACTGGCCCGCATCGATCAATTGCGTGCACGACGAGGTGGCCAGAATGCCCCCGGTAGAAAGGACCGATAGCCCCATCCGGTTGATGTCACGGTAGCCGCGCATCGCCCCCTCCCTCCCCTCGCGGGACTTGGCGAACGACGGCGGGTCGAGGATCACCATGTCGAACCTCCGCCCGACGTCCCTCAAGTTCCTCAGCGCCTGGAAGAGATCCTCCGCCTCTCCCTCCCACCGGCCGGAAACGCCGTTCAACGCGGCGTTGGCGCGGGCTGTCTCTACGGCCGCGCGCGAGGAGTCGATCGCGAGGACGCTTTTCGCCCCCCCGGCGAGGGCGTACAGGCCGAACCCTCCGGCGGCGCAGAAGCCGTCGAGCACCGTCCTGCCGTCAGCCAGGCCGCGTACGATGCCGCGATTCCTTCGCTGGTCCAGGAAGAAGCCCGTCTTGGGCCCGGCCTCGACGTCGACGGCGAACCTGACTCCGTCCGTCTCGATCTCTTCCCTGGTCGGCCCCTCGCCCCGGACCGGTCCCTTCCGCTCCGGCAGGCCCTCGTGGCGGCGTCCCCCGCCTTCGGATCGCTCGTATACGAGCCTCGGCCGGAAGCGGCGCTCCAGCGCGTCGAGGAGAAGGTCCCGGACGGTCTCCATCCCCGCCGTCAGGATCTGCACCGACAGGACGTCGCCGTACCGGTCCGCGATCACCCCCGGGAGGAAATCGCCCTCGGAGTAGAGGACACGCAAGGCGCGTTCCGAGGCCATCCCCGCCTCGACGCGACGCGCGCACGCCTCGCGCAGCCGCTCCTCGAGAAACGCCTGCGTCGGCAGGACGTCCGCCCGGGACACCCGCCGCAGGGCGATCCGGGATCCGAGGTTGATCGTCGCCGTCCCGAGAGGCTCTCCCGACCTCGAGCGCACCCAGGCCCACTGCCCCGCCGCGAGGCCCCTCGGCATCTCGCGCAGGTCGTCCCCGAAAACCCACGGGTGGCCGGAGCGGAGGCGCTCCTCGCCTTTCCGGCTGACCATGACTTCGTCGAGGGAATCCATCATTTCCCGGGAGAGGAACGGAGACGGGAGGCGAGAGCGTCGAAGTCCGCGAAAACTTCCACCTCGGGGGCGGGGTTGCGCAGGATGTAGGCGGGATGGTACGTCGGGAGCACCGGGACGCCGTCCCGGTCCCTCCACTTCCCACGCTCCCGGGTGATCTTCCCCTCGATTCCCATCAGGAAATTCAGAGCGGTCGCGCCGAGGGTGCAGATGACTTCGGGACGTATCGCGCGGATCTGGCGCGACAGGTACGGAAGGCAGACCTTCGCCTCGTCGGGGGTGGGGGCCCGGTTCCCCGGTGGACGGCACTTCACGATATTGGCGATGTACACGTCGTCCCGCCGGAGACCGATCCGCGCGATCCACTGATCGAGGCGCTTCCCGGCGGCCCCCACGAACGGCTCCCCCCTGCGGTCCTCCTCGGAGCCGGGTCCCTCGCCGACGAACATCAGGCGGGCGCGCGGATTCCCCACGCCGAAAACGACGTTGGCCCGCCCCGCGCAGAGCGGACACCGGCGGCAGTCGATCAGTTCCTTCCGTATGTCGTCGAGGGTCTCCACGGCGGGAGGTATCGACGCACCCGCGGACGGACCGGACGAAGGCGCGCGTGAGGGCCGCATCACGTAGTCCACGCCCACTTCCCTGAGCCACGCCGCGATCGATCCGCGGGAAGCGGTCTTCCTCATCAGGGTAGGAATTTCCGGCAGACCGCACGCCAGACGGCGGAGGCGATCGCGTCCTTCGCCGCCATGGCGAGGTCCAGCGCGGTCCCGTCGGAGAAGTAGACGCGGACCTCGTTGCTGTCGGACTCGAACCCGATGTCGGGCCGGGAGACGTCGTTGGCCACGATCGCGTCCAGATTCTTCCGGCGCATCTTCTCGACCGCGTTCCCCGCGACGTCGTTCGTCTCGGCCGCGAACCCGACGAGCACGCGGTTCCCCTTGGCCCCCCCGAGGGAGGCGAGGATGTCTTCCGTCGGGACGAGCGGAATCCTCCCGTCGAACGTCTCCTTCTTGATCTTCTGCGGCGACGCCGACTCCGGACGGAAGTCGGCCACCGCCGCCGCCATCACCACCGCGTCCGCCGTTCCGGCCGCCTTCGCCACCGCCCCCATCATCTCCCCGGCGGACCGCACCCTGACCGTCTTGATGAACGGTGGATCCGTCAGGCGGGTCGGCCCCGCCACCAGGGTAACGTCCGCGCCGAACCGCCGCGCGGCGACCGCCATCGCGAACCCCATCTTGCCGCTTGACCGGTTCGTCTGGAACCGGACCGGGTCGATGTCCTCCGCCGTGGGGCCCGCCCCCACCACGACCCTCTTGCCCGCGAGGATCTTGTCGGCCAGGAGGATCCGGGCCATCTCGACGATCCTCCCCGTGTCGGCCAACCGCCCCGGGCCCACCGTGCCGCAGGCGAGTTCACCATCGTCCGGGTCCACGAATGTGAACCCTCTCGCCCGCAGGACCTCCACGTTTTCCCGCACCGCCGGGGAGGCGTACATCCGGTTGTTCATCGCAGGCGCGAGGAGAACCGGCGCCGCGGT
>Ga0172372_10011133_pt1 | contig 11456 bp, 13 predicted proteins | sample LakKiv5m_2_FD_114544 | JGI IMG/M metagenome (GOLD analysis project Ga0172372, IMG submission 114544) | Freshwater microbial communities from Kabuno Bay, South-Kivu, Congo - kab_092012_9.5m | ecosystem: Environmental > Aquatic > Freshwater > Lake | place: Democratic Republic of the Congo... | reverse complement strand
GGATCAAGAAGAGTTCCGGATTATCGGAGAGACCCCAGACCTTTTGGTTGTCGACAAACCGCCCGGCGTTCTTGTGCACCCGACAAAACCCGATGGCCCGCGCACGCTCTGGCACGGGTTGAGAGATTTGCTTGGGTATGAAATCGCAAATGCTGGGCAGGTTTCACTGATCAATCGACTCGATCGGGAGACGAGCGGTTTGGTTTTGGTTGCCAAAAACTCCAACGCGGCGCGCGAGGCAGCGATTGCCATGCAGGAAGGGAAGATCAAAAAAGCCTACCTCGCCATCCTCTCCGGGCATCCTAAGGAAGAATACTTCTGCGTTGATGCTCCAATCATCAGACAAGGAGAAGTCGAAGCCACTAAGGTCTATCTCAAAAGAATGATCCATCCCGGCGGAGCGCCAGCTAAAACGAATTTCAGGGTTTTGAAAAAAATCGAAAATGCAAGCGGGTTGTTTGCGCTTGTCGAAGCGGAACCCGTCACCGGACGCACACACCAAATCCGTCTTCACGCCTCGCATTTAGGGCATCCAGTGGTCGGGGATAAAATTTACGGTCCTTCAGAAGAGTGCTATTTACAATTCATCCAAACTGGATGGACGCCGGAGTTGGAGAGTCGATTGCTGCTCACAAGACACGCCCTCCACTCCGCAGGGATCAAGATTTTGTGGAGAGGGTGGCCGTTGGAATGGAAGAGCGATTGGGCGGAAGACTTAAAAAAGTTTGGGGGAATTCTTGACAAATCCTCAGAAGAAGAGTTTGTTTGAATCATATGAGAAGAGCACTTTACGCCCCGAAAGTTATTGAACAATTTCTGCCAAAGAATGATTATGTGATGAAAGAGGAAATGCCATCAGGCCCTATTGTGGAGCAGTTGAGGCATGGTTTTTTATATGATGAATTCGAGGCTCTCCGCCGCTGGCTTGATGTTAGCGAAGAACAAATGGCAAACTGGCTTGATATCTCAAGAGCAACACTTCACCGTCGCAAAAAAACAGGCCATTTTGACAAGAACGAAAGCGACCGCATCGCTCGGCTTGCGAGGGTTTTTGGAAAAGCCTTCGAGCTTTTTGGCTCAGAGGATGCCGCACGCGAGTGGCTGAAATCTCCTGCGCACGCGATGAGCAGCGAGACTCCCATCGCTTTTTGCGATACCGAAGTCGGCGCGCGGATTGTTGAAGATCTCATCGGGCAAATTGAACACGGGGTTTTCGCCTGATAGGGACTTTCAATGCGTGCTTATCGAATCGTAAGCCATAGATGGCGGACCTCCGCGCTCGACGGAGAAGGGGCCCGCTTGTATGGAGGCCGGTGGAACCATTCGGGATATTCCTGCGTTTATTTGGCCAGTTCCCGGGCGCTTGCCGCCTTGGAAATGCTGGTTCATCTCACCCCCAAAACCAGGTGCGTGCGCTTCAGCTTCGTTGAGGTGAATCTGAGTTCCCTCTCGATTGAGAAGATTGCCACGCTCCCTCGGGGATGGGACGAGACGCTGCCATCAGGAGCGACACGCGAGGCCGGAACCGAGTGGCTTCGCTCTAAAAGGTCAGCTGTTTTGCAGGTGCCATCGGTTTTGATCCAAGAGGAACCCAACTACATCCTCAATCCCGGCCACCCCGAGTGCGAAGATCTTTTTCCTGTTTCGGCCCGCGATTTCTTTTTCGACCCACGCCTGAAAAAACACATCGGCAGCGCCTACCTTTGAGTGCTGGCGCAAGCGCGGGCGGCCAGCAAAAGGCCCTCCGCCTTATGCCATGTCTCCTCCCATTCCTTTTCAGGAGCCGAATCCGCAACAATTCCAGCGCCGACATGAAATCGGGATTCCGCCTGCTCGAAAAATGCCGTTCGTATGGCGATCGAAAAATGACTCTCGCTATTGTAACCGAAGTAACCGATCGCGCCCGTGTAGATGCCCCTCGGGTGCGGTTCAAGCGAGCGAATGATTTCCATGGCGCGTTTTTTTGGAGCTCCCGTTATCGACCCGCCAGGAAAACACTCACACAGGGCTTCAACATGGCCCACCTCATCGCGCAACTCGCCTGAAACAGTTGAGACGAGATGGAAAACCTGCTCGTAACTTTCTAGGCAAAGCAATTCGGGGACATGAACAGATCCGTAAGTGCAAACGCGCCCGAGATCATTCCGCTCCAGATCTGTGATCATGACCAACTCCGCTCTTTCCTTTGAGGATGTCAGCAACTCATGGGAACTTAACCTGTCACCCACCTCATCGTGGCTGCGGGGCCGCGTGCCCTTGATCGGTCTGGTTTGAATGTGCCTGCCGGAAATGCGCAAAAAACTCTCCGGCGAAGCCGATGCAATCTGCAAATCTCCGAAATCCAAAAAAGCTGCATGGGGAGCCGGCGAGTGCCTCCTCAACATTTCATAGAACGCCCAAGGATCACCTCTTCCGGTGGAAACGAAGGAATGGCTAAGGCAAACCTGATAGATATCACCAGCCGCAATGAACTCTTGGGCTTTTTCCACCATCCGGAGAAACTCGTCCCGTCCGAGAAGGGGCTTGAAATCGAATGCGGAGAGATCTGCTGGCGGCGGATCGGAAACAAAATCCGCAGGCTGGTTGATCCATTCCCGCTCGGCATGCGAGTAAACATGCAAGCGATCGTAAAAAGAAAAATGAAACTCTCCATCATAGCCGATCCAACCGATTGCTGCTCCATCCGGGAAACCTGAAACCGAACCCTTTTTTACACGGGATTCCAACTCCCTCTCGAGCTTCCCCCACTCGCGACCGCGCAAGACAAGATCGGGATTAGAGGCAACGATCGAAATCGACCGGGCATCGCTCAAAGCCGAATCCAAAAAAACAAAGCCAGGCTCGTGTCTAAGAGCCCGAGCGGCTTCCACCGGCCCGCAGATTTTGTCACTCGTCTTTGGATTCATGAACTTGCCAAGTGACCTCAAAATTGCTGTTATTTCAAGTTCGCCGCCCGCGCCATGCTCACCAAGCCACTCACTACAACCCTGATCCTCGTTTCTGCAATATCCAGTCTTGCCATGGCCCAGGAAGCCACGATGGCGGAACCTCAAGCCTCCCCCGCTCCTGAAGTCGCACCGAAGGATCAGGATTTTATCAACCTACCGAACGAGCCTGCCGCTCAACCAACAGATATCATTTCCGATTCCCAAATCTCGCTGACCGGTGAAAAGCTCCCGGCCGTTGAATCGGACAAAGACTATGTCGATCCGAACCAACTGATGCCCGAGGATGGCGGCGCGATTCCAGTCGATCCCCGCACACTTGCTGCGGCAGGCGAGGAACAGGAACGCAAAGTCAAAGTCCGCTACCAGCAAGCGCGTGCGAAGGCCGAGCAAGATGGCGAAGTGGCTGGCCTTCTCGCGAAAGCCAAAACGGCCACCACATTTGAAGGCGAGCGCGCAGCCTACCGCAAATACTACGAGCTGCTTTTTAAAAAGATGAAAAAGCTCGACGGAACGCTCTCGAAAAAGTGCGACCTCATGGAGAAAACCTACCTCGCCCGCCTTGCCCAGACGCGCGTCGAACCCACTATCCCCCTCGAACCTCCCCCAAAACCCGAACCCCTCGCCAACTAAACCTCACACCACCACTTCTCACACCATTGCCGTTGCCTGACACACCATGACTCTTTCCAGCAACCCGGAAATGAAACTCTTCACAGGCAATGCCAATCCGGCGCTTGCCCGCGATATTTGCAACTATCTCCAAGTGCCGCTCGGCAACGCCACCGTCACATCGTTCCCCGACGGTGAAACTTTCGTAAAAATCAACGACAATATCCGTGGCCGCGATGTTTTTATCATCCAGCCCACCTGCCCGCCAACGAACCAAAATTTGATGGAACTCCTCATCATGGTCGATGCCGCCCGGCGCGCCAGTGCGGCCCGAATCACCGCTGTGATTCCTTTTTTTGGCTACGCTCGCCAAGACCGCAAAGACCAGCCGCGCGTGCCCATCACAGCCAAACTTGTGGCCAACCTCCTTGTGGCTGCAGGTGTGAACCGCGTGCTGACGATGGATCTCCACGCACAACAATTGCAGGGCTTTTTTGACATTCCCGTGGATCACCTCCACGCCATGCCGGTCATGGTCGAGCACATCCGCACGCTTGGCATTGAAAACCTCATCGTCGTCTCACCCGATGTCGGCGGAGTGAAAATGGCATCCGCCTACGCCACCGCACTCGGCACGCGCATTGCTATCGTCGTCAAACAACGAAAGAGCGCAACCGAAACCGAGGCTTCGCACATCATCGGCGAGGTGACTGGAAAAAACATCCTCATCGTCGATGACCTTACGGAAACCGCCGGCACAATCACCGGTGCCGCAAAAATTCTCAGGAAACACGGTGCTCTTGATATTTATGCTGGCATTTCCCACACCATCCTGACAGATTTGGCGGTCGAGCGTTTAAGGGACTCCGATTTAAAGGAGTTGATTTCCACGAACAGCGTTCCGGCTCGTCTCACGACCGGCAGCAGGGTTACAACACTCTCTGTTGCCGAGCTCCTCGGTGAGGGGATCAGGCGCATTCACGACGACGAGTCCGTAAGTTCGCTCTTTGAAGTAAAACAACCCAAGTAATCCTCACATATGGCCAAGCAAGTCAAACTCACAGCCCGTCCCCGCTCCGAAAGCGGCCGCAATTCCGTCAAAAGCGTTCGCGCCCGCGGATCCGTTCCAGCCGTCATCTACGGCCACCACACGGCACCATCAAATCTCGAAGTCTCGCACCGCGAACTGGAAATCCTCCTCTCCCACGCCGTGGGCGAAAACATCCTCGTCGATCTCGAAATCGAAGACGGCTCGAACAACTCCAGCCAACTTTCCCTGATCCAAGAAGTGCAGCGCCACACCCTCCGCAATCAGATTTTGCATGTGGATTTCCAAGCCGTTTCCATGACGGAAAAAATCTCCGCCGATATCGCCATCGAGCCTGTTGGCGAACCGGACGGCGTCAAGAACTACGGCGGCCTTCTCGAGCAGAGCATGCGCACCATCACCATAAGCTGCCTCCCGCAAGACCTCCCCGAGATCATCAAGGTGGATGTCAGCGCTCTCAAAGTCGGCGACTCCATCCATGTGCGCGACCTCCCGCTTCCAAAAGGCGTGGAAGCTGATGTCGATGCCGAGCTCACGGTCTTCATCGTTGCCGAGCCGGCCGTGGCCAGCGAAGCCTCGCCGACACAAGCCGCTGCAGCTCCTGAAGTCATCAAGGAAAAGAAAACCGAAGCAGCTTCGGAGAAGAAATAGTCTCCGCCCAAGTGGAACCAACCGCTGCATACCGCCTCGTCGCCTGCTTGGGCAATCCAGGCAGCCAATACCAAAATACCCGGCACAATGTCGGGTTCATGGTCGGCGACGAGTTGGCCCGCCGCAGCGTGACCACATTCACCTTCGATCAAAAATGGAATGCTGAAACCGCAAAGACCGGCGGCCGCACTCTCATGAAGCCACAAACTTTCATGAACCTGAGCGGCGAAGCGGTGGGCGAATTTTCCAGATACTACAAAGTCCCGCCCTCCGAGGTCATGGTCATCCTTGATGACACATCGCTGCCACTCGGGATGATGAGATTGCGCAAATCCGGCAGCGCAGGCGGACACAATGGCTTGGAATCGATCCTCGTTCACATGGGGACGGAAGCCGTGCCAAGACTCCGTGTTGGAATAGGAAAACCGGAAAGCAGCCTCCACAACCATGTCCTCGGCGGCTTCCGCCAGGTCGAACTCCCGTTGCTCGCGGAATCCGTGAGCAGGGCCTCCGACGCCTTCGAATACGCCAACGCCCATGGCATCGAAGCCGCAATGAATCAATTCAACCAAAAAAAACAGGAACAATGAACCGATACGAAGCACTCCTCGCACTCAACACGCGGGGCAAAGAAGAGACCATCAAAGACACCATCGAGCGCCTTGAAAATGTGCTCAAAGCCGAGGGAGCCGCCATCGAGCAAGTCCAGCGCCTCGAAAAACGCGAACTCGCCTACGAGACCGACCACCTCAAGAGCGCCTACTTCGTGAATTTCGTGTTCGAAGCCGCCCCGACCGCCATTGATAAAGTGCGCTCCAAGCTCAAGCTCGACAACGATATTCTCCTCCAAAACTACCTCAAGCTGCCTGCCAAAAAGGCTCCAGCCGCAGCCTAACCTCCAACTCCCGAAGCCATGGCCAACGTTAACAAAGTCATCCTCATCGGAAATGTCACACGCGACCCCGAAGTCAAGTTTACCTCGAAAGGCAGCGCCGTTACAGACATTGGCCTGGCCATCAATCGCAACTACACCCTCGACAATGGCGAGAAACGCGAGGAGACGACCTTCGTCGATGTCGAGCTCTGGGGACGCCTCGCCGAGATAGCCGGAGAATATGCCAAAAAAGGCCGCCCGGTTTACATCGAAGGCCGCCTCCGCATGGATACCTGGGAGGACAAGGCCAGTGGCCAGAAGCGCAGCCGCATGAAGGTCGTTGGCGAAAACCTACAACTCCTCGGCTCGCGCACCGGTGGCGGCGGTCCCTCCAGCGGAGGTGATCACGAGGGCAACGAACCAGCCCCAGCCTCCGCGCCACGCCGTGCGGCCTCACCAGCGCCTCAACGCCAAGTCGCACCTCCTCCGAGCGACATGCCGGACGACGACATTCCCTTCTGAAGCCCTGCGGGGCTTGAAATTTCAAGACCGGCGGGCATTGGTGTAGGAAAACTTCCATGAGCACGCTTGAATCGAAATCCCCCGATCTTGAGCCGATCGACTCGGCGTTCGAAATCTCCCTTAGGCCTCCACTTTTTGAGGAGTTCGCCGGACAGGAAAAAACGGTCGAACGCCTGCAAGTCATGGTCGAAGCCGCGAAACAACGCAACGACACGCTTCAGCACATCCTTCTCAGCGGCCCACCGGGCCTCGGCAAAACCACCCTCGCTTACATCATCGGCAACGCCATGAATGCGGAGGTCCGCACCACAAGCGGGCCGATGATCGAGAAGGCCGGCGACCTCGCCGGGCTCCTCACAAACATCGAACGCGGCGGAGTTCTCTTCATCGATGAAATCCACCGCCTGCAACCAGCCATCGAAGAGTATCTCTACCCCGCGATGGAGGACTTCAAGTTGGACATCGTCATCGATCAAGGCCCGAGCGCACGCACCGTGAGGCTCAATCTCGCGCCGTTCACACTCATCGGCGCGACGACCCGCTCGGGCATGATCAGCGATCCCCTCCGCTCGCGGTTTGGAATGAATTGCCGCCTCGACTACTACGCTCCCGAGACACTGGCCAAGATTGTAAGCCGCAGCGCAGGCCTCCTTGGAAGCGAAATGGAGGCGGGAGCCGATCTGGAAATCGCACGCCGGGCACGCGGCACTCCCCGCATCGCGAACAATCTTCTCCGCTGGGTGCGCGACTTCTCGCTCGTGCGCGCAGGTGGCCGCATCACGGCCCAGAGCGCTTCGGACGCCCTCACCATGTTGGACATCGACGCCGAGGGCTTTGACGAAATGGACAAGCGCATCCTCGAAGCCATCATCGGTCTTTTCGACGGCGGCCCCGTGGGAGTGAACAGCCTTGCGGTCGCCATAGGCGAGGAGGCCGGAACCATCGAGGAGGTCCACGAGCCCTACCTCATCATGCAAGGCTACATCAAACGCACCGCCCAAGGCCGCGTCGCAATGCCCAAGGCCTATCAAAAACTCGGCCTGCCCGCGCCCAAAACCGCCCCCCCACCCTCTCAACCAGACCTCTTCAAGGCCTAGCGATAAACTTCAAAAAACACTCGCGGTTGTTGTTCAATCTACCGTAATTCGTAATTAGAATTATTCTTGATTAGCCCTGGGGCGCGGCTATGTATTTCTGCTTTCCGTGAACAAGACGACCCAACCCGCCTACGAAGAAACGATCAGCCACAGCGGCCATCGCCTCACCCCCCAGAGGCGCGAGGTTTACAATGTGCTCCTCGAAGACCGTAACCACCCCACGGCCACCGAGGTTTTCATAAAAGCCAAGAAACGGGTTCCGACCATTTCGCTGGCCACCGTTTACAATTGCCTCGAAACCCTTGTGGAGTGCGGTCTCGCCAAGCAGGTGAATGTCGAACGCGAGGCGACCCGCTACTGCCCGAACCTCTCGGAACACGGCCACTTCATCTGCGATTCCTGCGGCATCGTTTCCGATATCCCAGTCGCCAAGGGTGGGTCACTTTCCCGGTTTCTCAAAGTTCCCACCGGCTTTAGCGTTAACCATTCCGAAATCACAATCCGGGGGACCTGCCCGGCCTGCAAAAAAACCACACACACCAAACCATGAGCCTCAAAATCGAAAACCTGCACGCAAACATCGGCGACCGCGAAATTCTCAAAGGTCTCAACCTCGAAATCCCGAAGGGCGAGGTCCATGCCATCATGGGTAAAAACGGCTCCGGCAAATCGACACTCGCCAAAGTGATGGCCGGACACCCCGACTACGAGGTCACAGGCGGCCAAGTGCTTCTCGACGGGCTCAATCTTTTTGAAATGGAGGAACCCGACCAGCGCGCCCGTGCAGGACTTTTCGTCGCCTTCCAATACCCGATGGAAATCCCCGGTGTGACGATTGCGAATTTCATCCGTGCCGCACTCCAGGCCCGTCTCCCCGAGGGCGAGGAACTCGACGCCGTGGAATACTACCAGCACCTCTACGAGAAAATGGACATGCTCAAGATCGACCGCAAATTCACATCCCGCGCGGTGAACGAAGGCTTCTCCGGCGGTGAAAAAAAACGCTGCGAGGTGCTTCAAATGGCGATGCTCAACCCAGTCTATGCCGTGCTCGATGAAACCGACTCTGGCCTCGACATCGACGCCCTGCGCATTGTCTCCGAGGGCGTGAACGCCATGCGAAGCCCCGAGCGCGGGCTGCTCGTCATCACCCACTACCAGCGCCTGCTCGACTACATCGTGCCGGATGTTGTGCATGTGATGGTGGACGGCCGCATCGTGATGAGCGGCGACAAGACCCTCGCCCACAAACTCGAAGCCGAAGGCTACGACTGGGTCGAAAAGGAAATGCTCGCCAAAGCCTGATTTTTTCAAAGGGAGGACAAAACCATGGAAACCAAACCCGATCTCAACATCGACCGCTCGGTCGGCGACTTCCACTATGATGTCGATTACGAATTCGACGCCGGCACCGGCCTCACGGAGAAGACCATCGACTACATCTGCGATGTCAAAAAAGACCCCGACTGGATTCGTGAATTCCGCAAGGACGCCCTGCGCAAGTTCAATTCCATGCCCATGCCGACCCACTGGGCGAGCCATGATCTGGACAATATCGTTTTCGACAACATCCGCTACTACCTCTCGCAGGGCACCCAGCCCAAGCGCTCGTGGGACGATGTGCCGGAGGATGTAAAGCGCACCTTCGAACGCCTCGGCATTCCCGAGCAGGAGCGGAAATTCCTTGCCGGCGTCGAGGCCCAGTTCGACAGCGAGGCCGCCTACTCAAACATCAAAGCCGCCGTCGGCGAGCAGGGCGTTATTTTTGTGGGTTCCACCGAGGGTCTCCACAACCACCCCGAGATTTTCAAGAAGTGGTTCGGAAAGGTCATCCCGACGGGTGACAACAAATTCTCCGCGCTCAACAGCGCGGTGTTCTCCGGCGGATCGTTCATCTACATCCCGCCAGGTGTGAAGGTGAAGCATCCGCTTCAGGCCTACTTCCGCATCAATGCCGAGAACTTCGGTCAGTTCGAACGCACGCTCATCATCGCCGATGAAGGCAGCGAGGTCATGTATATGGAGGGGTGCACCGCGCCGAAATTCGAGACCTCCACCCTCCACAGCGCCGTGGTGGAACTCGTCGCCCTCAAAGGAGCGAAAATCCAATACATCACCGTCCAAAACTGGTCGGCGAATGTTTTCAATCTCGTAACCAAACGCGGCCTCGCCCATGAAGAAGCCGAGATCAAGTGGATCGATTGCAATATCGGCTCCCGCCTCACGATGAAATATCCAGGTGTGATCATGAAAGGCCGCAAGGCCCGTGGCGAAGTGATCTCGATCGCCCTCGCAGGCGATGGACAGCATCAAGACACCGGCGCAAAAATGGTGCACGCCGCTGATGAAACCACGAGCAACATTGTGTCGAAGAGCATCAGCATCGGCTCGGGACGCTCGACCTACCGTGGCCTCGTGCAGGTGGGCCGCCACCTCAAGGGCTGCAAAAACAACACCGAGTGCGACGCGCTTTTGATCAATACCGAGAGCCGCACAGACACCTACCCCGCCATCACGGTGCGCGGAAAAGAAAACGCCTGCCAGCACGAAGCCTCGGTGAGCAAGATCAGCGCCGAACAAATCTTCTACATGCAGCAGCGCGGCATTTCCGAAGGCGCCGCGATGAGCCTCGCGGTGAATGGATTCGTCAACGACCTCGTCCAACAATTCCCCATGGAATACTCGGTGGAACTCAAGCGCCTCATTGATCTCGAAATGGAAGGATCCGTCGGTTGACCCGGGAGACGCATCCAATGAGCACCACACTGATGGAAAATCCCGTCAACGCGACAACCACATGGCCCTCCTGGTTCGCCGCCGAACAATCCCGCGCTCTCGCGGAATACGAGAACTCCCCCACCCCGTCCCGCAAAGACGAGGCATGGAGGTTCGCGAATCTCAAGGCCCTCGACCTCTCCGCCTTTGTCGAAGCCAATCCCGTCGCCAGCGAAGGCCGCCTCATCAACGCCTCCACCGGCCTCGCCGAAACCGCTGCCAAGCTGGTTCTCGGCAACAACACCCTCCTCCACCGCGAGTCGTCACTGCCACCCGGTGTGATTTTTGAAACACTGGAGGCCGCCGCAACCAAGCACGCCGATCTCTTCAAGAAATACTTCATGGCACAGCCCGTGGAACTCGGCTCCCGCAAATACGCCGCGCTCCACAAAGCCCGCGTTGCAGGCGGTGCCTTCCTCTTCGTGCCAGCAAACACAAGCGTCCAACTTCCCATCGAAATCTTCCAATGGGTCGAAGGTGCCAACGCCTCCGTCTTCCCGCACACACTCATCGTCTGCGGTGAGAACAGCAGCGTGACCGTGGTGGATTACTTCAAATCCGCCGATCGCCTACCGTCCCTCGCCTGCGGCGTGAACGACCTCCACCTCGCCGCCGGAGCCAAACTCACCTATGTCTCCGTCCAGGACTGGTCACGCGAGACGACCGCCTTCCACCTGAATTCCACTTCGGTGGACCGCAACGCGACCTGCACCGCCCTCATCGCCAATTTCGGCGGGGGATTCGTGCGCGGCGAGAGCCTCAGCCGTCTCGTCGGCGAAGGCGCACGCAGCGAGATGTTCTCCATCAATCCCGTCGAAGGCACCCGCGAGATCGACCAGCGCACCTTGCAGGACCATGTGGCTCCCCACGCCACCAGCGACCTCCTCTACCTGAACGCCCTCGACGACAAATCCCGCACCATCTTCGCCGGT
>Ga0172372_10011131_pt1 | contig 11457 bp, 7 predicted proteins | sample LakKiv5m_2_FD_114544 | JGI IMG/M metagenome (GOLD analysis project Ga0172372, IMG submission 114544) | Freshwater microbial communities from Kabuno Bay, South-Kivu, Congo - kab_092012_9.5m | ecosystem: Environmental > Aquatic > Freshwater > Lake | place: Democratic Republic of the Congo... | reverse complement strand
CCGCTGCGACGAGCGCCTTCTTCAGTGCCTGGAGCTCGCTCTTCTGCACCCTGACTTCCCTCTCCATGCGATCCGCGTGGGCGCGTGTGCGCTCACGGTCCCGAAAGGGTAACAAAGCCTCTCGCCCGCCAACAACAAAGAACACATATGGCCACGACTCCACACATGCCCCGGCGCCATGCGGACGACGACGCACGCGAGCACAGCGTTCACGATGCGCGGAGCCTCTCGGCATGATCGAGGTCGTCGATGCGCTCGGTCGTACCGTGCAGCTCGAGCACCCCGCGCGGCGCATCGTGTCGCTCGTGCCGAGCGAGACCGAGTCCGTGGTCGCGCTCGCCGGTCCCGGCGTGCTCGCGGGCCGGAGCGCGTACTGCATCGCGCCGCGCGACGCAGTGACGGGCATCCCGACGTGCGGCGGCACCAAGAGCGTCGACGTCGACGCGGTGGTCGCGCTGCGCCCCGACCTCGTGCTCGTCAATCAGGAGGAGAACGCAAAGAAGGAGGTCGAGCGGCTGATCGCCGCGGGGCTCCCGGTGCACGTGAGCTTCCCGCACGATGTGCGCGGCGCGCTCGCCTGGCTCGAGTCGCTCGCGCGGATGCTCGGCACACCCGACGCGCCCGCCCTCGTCGCGACGCGCGCCGCCGTGGCCGAAGCGCACGCGATCGCCGAGCAGCGCGAAGCCCCCCTGCGCCGCGTCTTCGTGCCCATCTGGATGGACCCGCTCATGACCTTCGACGGGCGCACCTTCGCGAGCGATGTGCTCGAGCTCGCCGGCGCCGCGAACGTCTTCGCCGATCGCCCACGTCGCTATCCGCTCGCGGCCGATCTCGGCGCCGCGGCGCCGCTCACACCTGAGCGCACCGAGGGGCGCGACACGCGCTACCCCCGCGTGACCGTCGACGAGGTCGTCGCCCGCGCACCCGAGGCCGTGCTGCTCCCGAGCGAGCCGCACGAGTTCGGCGAAGACGATGCGGAGGTCTTCCGCGCGCTGCCCATCCCGGCCGCCGCGCGCGGCGCAGTGCGCTTCGCGGACGGGATGGACCTCTTCTGGTACGGCACGCGCCTCGCGCAGTCGCTCACGCGCCTCCGCGCGCTCATCGCTGCGCTGCCCGACGAATGAGGCGCGCCGCGCTCCGGCGCGGGGGAGCATGACTGTCAGAACGCCGCACCTTGAAGGTGCTCACGGCGCGCGTAGGACCACTGTCAGTCTTTGCGAACCATGCGCAACGTCGCCGCGAGAGTGCGCCAGATCGACCGGGCGTTGAGCACTTTCGACTCGCCCGCGACCCGTGCACGAGCGTCGATTTCCACCTCGACGATACGCTCTCCACCAGCAAGAAGCGCATGGCGAAACGCGGTGCTGATCATCATCGAGTCATCGTCACGCGGAGAATGGCGCTCCCACGCAGCGCGAGAGAATAGATAGTTGCCACCGCTTTTCGCGACGTGCCCAGTGCGAATTCGAATGATCGTATTCAAGGTCTTCGAAATCACGTGTCGAATCCAATGGTCGGCTCGCGCACGATAGACCGTCGTCAGCATCGCGGCCTCCAATCGCCTACGAAATAAGGTCACGACGACCTCCGGCCCGATCTGACCATCCGCTGGAATCCATGTCAGGTACGCGCCCTGTGCAGCATCGAAACCGGCCCTCAGCGCAGCTCCGATCCCACCGTTCACGCCGAGCGACACCACCCTGATCCGGCTGAATTCAGCGGCCATGGCGCGCATGATTTCGAGAGTGCGATCTCGACTCCCATCATCGACGAGCACGCACTCCGCGTCGATGTCAGCCGCCTGTAGGCATCCGAGCAGCTCCCGAACGACGAGTTGGAGACAGGCCTCCTCGTTGAATGCGATCACGACAACGGAGAGTTCGGGCGAGTGTGGCGACGCGTTCATCGCGCATCCTTCTCAAACACGTAGAGGTCATTCAGGACGGGAATCGGCGCGAGAACACGATGCAGCAACGGTGTTCTCCGCATCGCGGCTTCGACGCGACGCGCTGCGGGATCACACCATGCGACGATCGGCGTCGCCGCAGAGAGCAAATTCGTGCGGAGCTGCGAGCGAGTACGGCTCACCGCCTCGTTGGTACCTTCCAAGAACCAGGGAATCAGGTGCGCGAGCGTGGCCGACTGATAACGCAACGAGAGCGAGCGTCCGAAGATGCGCGCATACGAGTCGCGTGGACGAAAATACGCGAGATAGCCGTCATCGGGGTGACGACCACGATCGATGCGCAAGGTGTCATCGGTGGACACGGGTTCTTTGACGATGAGCATTCCCTTTGGAGCTACGCAGTCGGTGATGCGCTGCGCGAAGACCTCGAGTTCTGCGTCGGTGAGATAGGTGCACAGGCCCATCACGAGAACGAGATCGTAACGGTCTTCAGGCACGAACTCTTGGGCTGGCTTCGCGACACACGTGAGGTTCGTGATCCCGACCTCAGCGGCCCGTCTCACTGCCGCGGCAACGAGTGCGTCGCTGACATCCACGAGCGTGACCCGCGCGGCACGACGCGCGAACGGGATCGCGAAACGGCCAGCGCCGCCTCCGATGTCGAGAACCCGTGAACGACTCGAGATGCGAACGAAACGATTGACGTGCCGACGCTCAAGTTCGTCACGCAGGCGCACGACATCCGCGTCCTCCGTCACCGTGCCGAATCGGCTCGGATCATCCGCGTCGGACAACCTCGCCGTCATGCGATTCCAGAACTCTCTGGCTAGGTCGCGGTCCATGACGGGCCCCTACTCGCCGTCGCTCGCGACCATCGCGGATTCGACCTTGCGCGCGCAGTCCGCGGCGAGTGCGACCGCCTCCGCTTCCGATTCGCCGTACACGAGGCAACCTCCGATGATCGCGAAATCGTCAACCCGCATCGACAGCGGTGCACCCTCGTCGAGTACGTCGAACGTCGCAATGCGTGGATCTCCGGCTGGACTCTCGAGCGCCGCAACACGACGCAGGACGCCGCGTCCCTTCACGAGAAAGAGCCGCGTCGCCGTCGCCCGAGCCGGCCTCTGACTGCGGAGAATCCCGCTCGGGTCAGCGCCCAAAGCGGCGAGTATCGTGGCCTCGGACAGATCGACGCCGAACGCAGCGCGCACGATGGGCGTGATGGCGTTGCCCCCGAGGCGCGCATTGGCCTCGATCAAGCGGACGAAACCGTCGGCAAAGCGAAGGTCGAAGTTGACCGGCCCGTTTTCGATGCCCAGCACGCCCGCGATCGAGTCGATCTGCTCGAGAATCGAAGCCTCGATGGGCGGCGAGATGGCCGCGGGGAGCGAATGGCCGACCGGAGACACGAAATCATCTCGGTACTGATCGCCGAGACAGAAGCCTCGTACGAGCTGACCTTTCCAGAAGAACGCCTCCACACCGACGGACAGTCCTCGGAGAAACTCCTGAACCAGAAACCCAGAGGCATCGGTCGTGTACGCGCGGGTCTTCGCCAGCGCCGGCTCGATGTCCGACGGCTTCGCGACGATCGAGACTCCCCGCCCGCCCGCGCCGAAACGCGGCTTGATCACGAACGGGAAGCCCCCGACCTCCGTGAGACGGGTCAGCGGCGACGTGCCCCAATCGACCAGGTACGTCGCAGGCGCATACAGCCCCGCGGAGCGGAGCGCAGCGCTCGTCTCAAACTTGTCGCGGCAGACTCGCAGCGCGTCGGGGGACACGGCCGACAGGCCCCACGCATGCGCGAACGCGACCACGGAAGGCATGGCAGCATCGCTCGCCGCGGTCGTCACGCCATCGAAGCCATGCACCCCGAGAGGCACGATGTCTTCGGGGGTCGCGAAATCGATGTGAAGGGGGTGGTCGGCAAGCGCGAGTGCGGGTGCGTTCGGGTCACGGTCCGTCACCCACACGGTAACTCCGAGCCGTTTCGCAGCCTCGACGAGGTCCGTCTGGAATCGCCCTCCCCCGACAATCAACAGCCGTGGGGACCGCCCCCCGAACAGTTCCACGATTGCCGAGTGCACGCAGTTTTATAGGGGGATCCCTCGAGGGGCGTCAACCTCCGACACCGCTGCGCTGCCCGACGCGTGAGGCGAACCGCGCTCCGGCGCGCGCTCAGAGGTTCTCGGCGCCGGGCGTCGGCGTCGGCGTGAAAATCCAGTCGGTCTGGTCGTCGCCGGTGTCGGCGCCATTCGGGATGCGCGCGACCGCGCCCTCGCGCGTGTTCGAGTCGGCGGCCGTGGTGCGGCGCCCGGCAACCAGCGAGACGGCCGGCCCGCCCATCACCACGGGCGCGGTGATGGCGCTCTCGTAGGAGAGCGCGTCGAGGACGGTGCCCGTCGCGGTGTCGATGAGCGCGATGGCGTCACCCGGATCGGTGGCGGTGGTGCCGCCGTTCTGCACGTTGTCGCGCGCGCCCGCGAGCGGCGCGACCAGCGTGCCCGCAGGGACGGTCACGGTGGGCGTCGCGAGCACGAGATACGCGCGCCCCGGCAGCGAGCCGCTCAGCGCGTACGTGCGGTAGATGCTCGGCGTGGCCGAGCCGTTGATGAGGACGACGGCGAGCCCCGTGAGGTCGCGCGAGGTCGCGCCCGGGTTGTAAATCTCGATGAACTCGCGGTCGTCGGTCATCACGTTGTCGTAGTCGACCTCGTTGATCACGAGCTCCGCGGGCGGCGCCGTCGTCACGCTGACCGTCGCGCGGAAGCTCGCCGCATCGAGGCTCGCGGTGATGGTGACGCTCGCATCGCCCGCGCCCGCGGTGAAGTCGAAGGACGCGCTCGTCGCGTCCGCGGGCACCGTGACGGACGCGGGCACACTGCCGCCCGCCGTCGCCGCGAGCAGCACGGTCGTCCCGCCGGGAGGCGCCGGCACGTCGAGCGTCACCGTGAAGCGCGCGACATCGCCCGCGAAGACGCTGGCGGTGCTCGGCGTGAGGCCGGTGAGCGCGGCGGCTTCGGTCGCGCCGAGTACGCGCACGGAACCATCACGTGAGATGCCATCGAGCGTGGCGGTGACGGTGTACGGCGTCGCCGACGCGCTCACGCCGCGCACGGGAACGACGGCGCTCGACGCGCCCGCCGGGATCGTGACGTCACCGACGACGAGCCCCGGATCCGACGACGAGAGCGTCACGACGAGGTCCGCCGTCGTCGCGCGCGAGAGGCGCACGGTGAGCGGCGCGGGGAACGTGGGCGATGCCGCCCCACCGACGCGCGTGAACGAGAGCGCGGGCTCGAGCGCGACGAGCGCGGGATTGCCGCCCGGGACGAGGTCGTCCGCGTCGCGCGGCAGGAGCTTGCTGTCGCCGTTGCGGAAGGCGAGCACGCCCGTCGCCGTCGCGTACGTCTCGCCGAGCACCGGGAATGGCGACGCGAGGTGGAGGAAGTCGTCGACGCGCAGCGCGCCCCCGACGACGAACTCGTTGCTCGGCGCGGTGTCGGCCATGCCGAGCGGCGGCGTGATGCTCGTGACGTCGACCGGCCCGACCTGCACGAGCACCGCCTCGAGGGCCCCCGCGCGCGCACCGCCCGTCGCGACCTCGGCGGGCATCACCATCACGGGAGGGGGGGCCGCGTTCCCCGACGAGACGACCGTGACCGTCGTGCGCGTGAGCTGGATCTGCCCGAAAAAGCTGCTCACCGTCGCGCTCGTCAGGTTGACGAGATCACCGCGCGCGACCATCGGGCGGCCGCCCGTGTAGACGAAGACGCCCGAGTCGTCGGCGCCCATGTAGCCCGCGCTGCCGGGCGGCACCTGGAGGAAGTAGCCCGTCGCACCGACGCCCGTGACGATCGCGCCGCTCACACCGATGACGCTGCCCGGCGCGACGACGCCCGACTTCACGTCGTAGATGGAGCCGGGGCACGCGCTGCCGCCCGGGTTCGCGACCATCGGGCACGCGTCACAGGCGTCGCCGGCACCGTCGCCATCGGCGTCGGCCTGATCCGGGTTCGGGACGGTCGGGCAGAGATCCGTCGCGTTCGGCACGCCGTCCGCATCGGAGTCGGACGGATCGGGCGCGCTGCACGCGTTGGTGTCCGGGTCGAGCGGGCAGACGTCGCACGCATCGCCCTCGCCGTCGCGGTCGAAGTCGGCCTGCGCGCCGTCATCGACGGGCCGCACGGGGTTGAAGACGCGCGGGCAGTTGTCCGTCGCGTCCGGGATCGCGTCGCCGTCGGTGTCGGTGCCGGCGATCGCGCCCGTGTAGACCGTCGAGCCGTTCACCGACGCGGGAGGCGCTGCGCCGTTGCGCTCGGGGAGACACGAGGGCTCGTTCTCCGGCGTGCCGCAGAAGAAGAGCGGATAGCTCGACGCATTCGCGGTCGTGAGCGCCGTGAGCGTCTGCCCCGCCTCGCGCATCGCGCAGACGCGCTTGCCGACCGAGCAGACGTCGAGCGCGTCGCACGACGCGCCGCCACCCGGCAGCGCCTCGATGGTGGCTGCATCGCCGTAGAGCGGCGCGCCGCCACGCAGCACGAGCAGCACGTCCGAGGGCGCAGCGTCGATCACCGCGCGGTGATCGGTGCGCATCCGCGCATCGAAGAGCGCGAGGTCGGCGACCTTGCCGACGGCGATGGTGCCGACGACGTCGTCGACCGCGAGCGCGCGCGCGGCACCGAGCGTCGCCATGAGCCAGAGCTGCTCGTCGCTGAAGAAACCATCGTAGTAGACGGTGTTCAGCTCGTCCGCGCACTGCAGCTCGCGGAGCATGTTCATCGAGCCCGTCGGGGTCCAGTCGGTGCCGAGGCCGATCTCGACGCCGAGCCGCGCGAACTCGGTCACGCGCGCAGTGTCGCCGTAGAGCGTGATGTTCGAGCGCGGCGACCAGATGAGCGCGGTGCCGTCGGCGGCCATCTCGGCGATGTCGGGCGGGAGCAGCGCGACGCCGTGGATGAACGCGCTCTGCGCCTGCACGAGGTCGGTCGCGCCCGTGCGCATGCAGAGGAACTCGTTGCGCGCCGTCGCGTCGATGCCCTCGCTGACGTGCGGCGTGTACGAGTCGAGCGCGGCGATCGAGGCTGCGGTCGTCACCGACGGGTAGCCGCAGCCCGTCGCGAGCTGCGTGCCGTCGGAGTCGCCGAGCGGGAAGGTGTCGTAGTCGGCGGGCTCCTGACCGAGGCCCTCCATCGCGCTGCCGTCGAGGTTGCGCAGGAAGCCGGGCGCCGAACCGGAGCCGTTCGTGCTCGTGCCGCCGCCGACGACGAAGCGCAGCTCGCCCCAGGTGATCTGCGCGCGCGACGCCATGCCGGCCGAGGGAATGCGGCGATGGCCACGGAGACCGCGCCGCCAGTCGTGGCGCTGCTCGTAGCGCTCGTCGGTGCGCGTGTAGGGCGCGTTCTGCGTGAACGTGAGGTGGTCGTGCGCATTGACGAGGCCGGGCGAGAGCACGGCGTCCGGGCAGACGACGGCCGTCGCACCCGCCGCGCTCGCCGAGCCGCTGCAGTCGCAGCCGACGCACTCGATGGTGCCGCCCGCGGCGACGAGCACCTGCCCGCCACGCAGCACCTCGCCGGGCCGCAACACATCGGCCGTGACGAGGAGCGCGCCCGAGCCCGGCGTCACCGCGCAGCGGCCATCGGGATTGGAGGGCAGCGAAGCGCCGGGACACGTCGTGACCACGGGGCCCGCATCGGGCGCACCGCCATCGACACCACCCTCATCGCCGACGTTGGCATCGACTCCCCCATCAGCCAGCGGGCCAAGGTCCCTGCCGCCATCCGGCGCGGGCCGGCGCCCGTCGTCGTCGCCGCAACCGACCGACAGGACGCCCACGCAGAGCGCCCCCACCCACCACGCACACCGACGAAGCTGCACAGCATGCATCACGCCTCGATCCTCCGAAAAAGTTGGATCGTCATGCGGGACGCACCCCAGCGGGTCAAGCGACGGCGGCGCGACGCGACGGTCGCAACCCTTGAACTCCGCTGCGCGAAACCGTAGGTTCCGCTTGCACTCGCGTGTACTCGTTCACGAGACGCGACGAGGGGCACGAAGGAGCCGCACCATGCGTCGACGGATGTTTCGCTCGAAGATCCACCGGGCCGTCATCACGCACGCCGACCTCGCCTACGAGGGGAGCGTCACCATCGACCAGGACCTGATGGACGCCGCGCAGATGCTCCCGCACGAGGAGGTGCACGTCCTCAACGTCACGCGCGGCACGCGCCTGATCACGTACACGCTGCCGGGGCCGCGCGGCTCAGGCGTCATCTGCATCAACGGCGCAGCGGCCCACCTCAACGACCCGGGCGACCTCGTCATCCTCGCCACCTACGGCGAGATGGAGGAGGAGGAGGCGCGCACCTGGCAGCCGACGGTCGTGCGCGTCGACGCGAAGAACCGCGTGCTCTCGCTCGCCGCCGAGACGCCGGGGCCGCGCATGCCGCCGGAGTACGTGCGCGCCGACGCGGAGTGAGAGACGCGTCGCGGCGCATCGCGTCGCGTGGCGGCGCGTTGCGGCGCGCCTTCGAGCGAGAGCAAGTCAGCGTCCACACGGTGCCGGGGGCGGGACTCGAACCCGCACATCGTTGCCGACGGGGCGATTTTAAATCGCCTGCGTATGCCATTCCGCCACCCCGGCGACGCGCGTTTTTTGACCGCGCGGCGCGATTCATAGCAGGTGTGGACGTCGGAGGCGGACACATGCGCAAGGACGAGCTGATCGCGGTTCTCGAGGGGCTTCTGAAGGATGTGTTGAAGGCGCGTTTCGCGGGCACCGAGCGCGCGAAGCTCTCGCGCGCGCACGGCTACGCCGACGGATACATGCGGGCGCTGCTCGACGCGGGACTCGTCGACAAGACGACCCTGCTGCGGGTCGTGAGCGCGTCGAACACCGCGTTCCTCGCCGAGGAGGATGCGCGCGGCGATGCAGACTCGGGCGTGAAGTCGGCGGGCGGCGAGTCGCTGCCCGTGGGTCGCCGCGCCGTCGCCTGAGCGCACGCAGCAAGCGCATCGACGAGATACGAACCGTCCGAAAGGCCACGAAAAAGGGGACCGGGTGACCGGTCCCCTTCTCGTTGTGGGGCGAGCGCTGCGCTCGTGAAGGCGGCGCGGGGCCGCCCTCACGGGGGGCGCTCAGGGATTGACGACGCGGACGCCGTTCGCCTTGGTGCCCTGCTCGCGGCGCCACCACGTCGCGACGTACGAGGTGTCGCCCGCAAGCACCTGCTCGACGAAGTAGCCGGTGCTGTCCATCGAATCGAGCACGGTGAGCGTCCAGCCGCCTGCAGCCGCGCGCGTCGCGTACATCACGTGCTGCACGGTGGCGTCCTGATAGGCGATGCGCACCTCCCCGCCGGCGGTGACGACGATGGAGCTGTCGTCGCCGACGACGTGACGACCGTCGGTGTGCGGCGTGGTGCCGTCCGTGGAGCCGTTGTCGACGATCTCCTTCGCCTCGACCGTGGTGCCGCTGATGCGCGCGTACTTGAGCAGCTCTTCTGCGCCATCGACGTAGGAGACGTGCCACTTGCCCGCCGCGTCGACGAAGAGCGAGGCGCCGATGCCGCTGTCGCCGATGAAGGGGCTGCCCACGGCGTAGCCGTCGATGAGGAAGGGCGCGCTCCACGCGCTGCCCGAGAACGACACGCCCTGCAAGTTGCCCGCGTTGCGGTCGTAGTAGACGAGCCCGTAGCCCGACGCGGTGCGCGCGAGCGAGATGTGCAGGCCGATGGCCGGCGGGAGATCTTCGACCCACGGGTCGGCGAGCGCCGCGGTGCAGCTGCCGGCCACGCAGGCCTCGGCGTCGCCGCAGGTCGCTGCGCAATCGGTCGAGGGCGTCACGCACTCGCCGTTCTCGAGACACGCTTGGCCGGCGCCGCAGAACTGCGGGCGGCAGGCAATCTCGCCCTTGACGACCTCGGTGATCGTCCACTCGGTCGGGTCGCCGGGGGCGGCGTTCGCCGCGAGCGCGAAGTAGACGCCCGAGGTCGGACGACCGCTCGACGCGGGCGGCTCGACGCGCATGTACGCGACGGCGGGGATGCCCTCGGGCGTGAGGACGAGCGACGAGTAGCGGCCCGCGTCGCCCGTCTCGTCGACGACCTGCGTGTTCCACGCGCTGCCGCTGCGGATGGCGAGCTTGAGGTCGCCCGCGTCGGCGTCGTAGTAGCTCACGTAGAGCGTGCCCGTGCTGCTCCGCGCGATGCTCGTGAAGCGTCCCACGTCGTCGCCGGGCGCCGAGACGCCGCCGCGCCAGCCGCTCGGGCCCGCGGTGACGGGCGAGCTCGGCGCGCCATCGACGATCTCCCAGTCGACCGTCTGGCTCGTCGCGTCGTACTCGCCGACGACGAGGTCACCGTAGAAGCGGTTGGGTGCGTTGCCCGCGGCGTAGCCGCTCAGCGTCGCGGTGCCCGTGTCGTCGACCACCATGTCGAGGTGCGTCGCGAGCTGGCCGGGGGTGAGCGGCGGCTTCTCCATGCAGGCGCCCGCGGCGCAGCGGATGGTGCAGCCGTCGAGCTCGATGGAGCCCGCCGGGCAGGTGAAGCCGGGGTCGCAGTCGGCGTCGGCGCCGAACGTCTGGCACATGTTGGTCTCGGCGCAGCAGAACTGGCCGTCCGTCGGCGTCTCCGCGCAGAGTCCGTCGCAGGGCGTGCCGGGCGGCGGCGGGGGCGGCGTGGTGCCGTCACCGCAGTCGCAGCCCATCGCGCCGAGGCCGAGGGGCGCCGAGAGCACGAGCACGACCGGGAGGTGCTTCAGCGCCGCGCGGGCGAACGGGCTGCGGAGCGCACGCCGCGCTGCTGGAAGTAACCTCCGCCGGCCGGCGCCGAGCAGGAAGAGCACCGCCATCGCGAAGACCGCGAAGTCACCGCCACGCGGCGCACCGGCGACACGGCAATCGCAGGCCCCGCCGCCCGCCGCGTTCGGCAGGCCGCGGATGAGCGCCTGACGCGACGCACCGACGTTGCCGGCCTCGTCCTTGACCTCGACGTCGAGGCCCGTCGCGCCGCCGTCCGGCAGCGTGAAGGTCGCGGTGTTCGACCACGCCGTCCACTCGGTGCCGCCCGTGCGGTAGCGGTACTGCAGCGCGCTGCGCGCGGTGATGACGTCCGTCGCGACGACGCGGGCGACGTTGCCCTCCTGCTCGACGACGACCTCGGGGGCGAGGAGATCGATGAGCAGCGACGCGCGGGCCGGCGTGGTGTCGGTCGTGAGGCGCTCGCCGACGACGCGCGAGCGCGCCTCGATCTCGTGGCGGGCCTGCAGCAGCAGCGCGCTCGACGCGACGACCACCGAGCGGTCACGCGTCCACGGCGACCACTGCATGCCGTCGATGCGGTAGCTGTACTCGAAGTCGACGCCGGCCGGGCCGGTCGCGTTCATGTTCAGGCGGACCGACGGGAGGTCGCCCTCGCCGAAGGTCCCGACGTTCATGGCCTCGCGGTTGAGCACGAGGTCCTGGACGTCGAGCGTCGTCTCCGTCGTCGCGCTGAGCGGCGCGGGCGCGGCGATCTCGAGGTTCGCGAAGATGCCGAGGAAGGCCT
>Ga0172372_10011130_pt1 | contig 11457 bp, 23 predicted proteins | sample LakKiv5m_2_FD_114544 | JGI IMG/M metagenome (GOLD analysis project Ga0172372, IMG submission 114544) | Freshwater microbial communities from Kabuno Bay, South-Kivu, Congo - kab_092012_9.5m | ecosystem: Environmental > Aquatic > Freshwater > Lake | place: Democratic Republic of the Congo... | reverse complement strand
ATAATAAACAACTCTTAAAAGTGCTCCCTGAGCAATAACAGAAATTATTTCATCAACAACATCCAGAGCAATTTTTTTAGCAATTGTAGTACAGAGAATCTCCTCCCCACAATCTGTATTTTCATTCATCAGAATAGCTCTGTATCGATTAACTAAATCTTGGGCTTTTTCTTTAGGTGTCATGTATTTTCCTAATTCGATTAAATAACTCTTCCAACTCTTCTATACTATCCACAGACCATCCTTTAGTCCTAATAACAAAGTATCCACCTTCATTCTCATCAACCACTTCATAGTCGATAGTAATAGATTCATACTCACCTGTGGTTCCATCAGTGTTACCCTCTTGACCAAAGGAAACACTTGCTTTATGTAATACTGGTTTCACTGTTCTTCAATATTACTCCATAACTCATAAACACTATTTTGGGTATTGAATTTAATATACCCTTCTCGTTCTTCAATAATCTCAGTAATAGAAGTTGTTAGCCAAGTATAATATCTATTAAAGGGAGACATCAATAATGAAAGCCCAATCTCTGGTGTATCATGATGGGCTTTCATTGTTCCATCTTCATTCCATTCGATCCATTGTATACTTACAGAATAATGGGTTAATCCATCTCCTTCTCTAACCAACTTAAATTTAGGATCTGTAATATCCATATGAGTAATAGGCCTATCAATCTTCATTTCTATCTACAATTAATTTATATTTACCCATGCCGATCCATTCAATACCGGCGACAATCAATCCACTCCATGATTTATGAAACTCACCCATATCGGTGCCACTAGACCCCCCATTGAATTCCTTAGTGGCGATAAATGGACCTCCCGATGGATCAACCATACTAAAGGTATTGGGACTGTCTTGTAGCGACTGATTATCATAATATCCTACTCTAACAAAATCCGTAGCCTCGGCAGGAAGTGTCATAATGATCGAGTCATCAATAAATTCAAAATTTATTAAATCATCATAACGATTGCGGTACGTGACACGATCGATATTTTGAATTCTTTCCATGATATGAATAAACTCTTCTAATAATTCTAGATCCTCAATGAATTCCATACTACCCATATCAGTGAATTCCACAAACCAAGCATGCTCTCGCTGCCACTCGTTAAAAGTGCATGATGTTAAACGCAACCCATATGGCTGTCCAAAACACCTGAAATAGTAATAATCTTCACTACTATCGTCCATATGCACTATCTCAAAGCCGAGCCGAACTAAGTCTGATTCAGCGATCCTATTCATTGCATTTGAATTTTGTTCATAATATAAATAAATTCTTCCAATAATTCCAAATCTTTAATTGATTTAGTATCAGAATTATTAAAAAACTCTACTATCCACCCATCTGTAGCATCTGGAGAGTCATTTTTACAATTTGTAATTAAACACAAGCCATTAATTCCTCCAAATTCCATAGTGAAGTAATAATCATCATCTCCAAAATTATCCCAAGTATATTGGCACTCAAATCCGAGTCGAGTCAAATCAATTTCAGTGATAATCATCGTTCCAAAATTACAAAATTACCAAATTCACGATCAAATACTTCAATCAAATTTTCATAATCACCGCTCATCATTTCATTAGTAATAGCATTACCATCTAACCCCAATTGACGAGCAAGTTGCTTGGCTTTGCCTAACAACACAAAAGCATTCCCATCAGGTCCTGTGAGATCAATCACAATTGGACCTCGGTTTTGTTCTTTACTACGAATCATGATTTATTTATTTTTTAACCTTTTAAGAACATCCATCATCTCGATGAGCTGTTTTTTTTGATTTTCTTTTTCAGGATTCATTTTTGGTTAATTGATAATAATTCCGGTGATGATCATAGCCAATAAACAAATAAAAAACACTTTCCACAGCTCTTTGTAGTTTCTGTTACTTTCCATTTTATTTATCATTGAGTCTTTTAAACACATTCAACAATTCTTTATCGTTAACGATCCTCGACATCAATTCATCCATCTTGAGCCTCAAAAATTCATTGTATTTCTCTTCATTTTCGAAACCCCGATCTTTCCAACATTGCTGCTCATCCATTTTTGTATATCTTATATCTTAAAGATATGAATATATCTTCAATGATCAAAGTTTTACTACGGCTTTTTTTCCGTGAGCTTATAACTTTAATGATTAAAGATTAATTGCAGATTGCACGCGTTCGATTAGTGGCATCAAATCGCTAATTTTATTAACTGACCACTGTTCCGTATGTATTGTTAGATATGCATCTGACATATTACCGTCATCTGGGGCCTCTACTCGGATTTCTAGTTCTTCTGAATTATTACCGGATAGGTTTTGTGAAAATATAAATACAGCTGATGATAGGATAGACATTATATTAACTCTTATTGTACATCGGCATCGGCTAACGCATTATGGATCATATCTAACGCCTCCTTACGTTGTATTGAATTTTGCCAATTCTCGGCAGTGTCATGACATGAAAAATTATCATCTGCTAGTAAGTGTTCAGCTAACTTTAATGCCGTGACTAATCTATTATTTAGATTAATGAACCTAACAAATTCATATCTAGGCAGTGCACATAAATCTAGACTATATTCAATATCGCCGTTTGCAATTCGTTGTACATCGACAAATGAATCTAGTTCTTGATACATAGCATGTATCATTTCACTACATAGTTGTTTTTTTATGTCCGCGGACAGCAACATCAGATCACTACTTTGCGCACAAATATCATGATTAAGCCTTTTTTTACCTTTAAGGGTTTTTACTCTCGGATACATTATATTCCTTTATTTTGGTGGCTTTGTACTATCTTTAGTTAAATGTCGCTTTTCTGCATGTAGCATAGCACGCCATAACATTTCCGATGCATTTTCTACTATGCGTTTAAGTTTAGAATCATATGCACACATATCATGGTGTAGTAATAGATTATCTATCATGCCGCCGATGACATTTATACGATCGACAAATTCTATTTTACGTTCATCTAAAATTTTCACGTAGGATTCTCATCAAAGATAATACATAACTAAATATACTACAATTGTAGATACAATACCAATAGTACCAAAAGCAACTAGTTTCGCGGAATCTTTATATTGTCGCACACGCATGATATATTTCTTATTTAAAATGGTAAGTCATTCTGTTGTATTTTACGTTCATAGTCGCGCATATCTCTAAACCAATCATAACTTACATTAATACAAATAACGCCCTCTAATCCCGGATCTCGGGTCCATATACTACTAGGATACTGGCCACGTATGATTTGTGCCATGGCATATTCATAAATCCATAGTTGTATAACTGGCTTCAATATTCATCTCCATAGACGTCGCCGTAATGATCGCGTGATCCATTTGAATAAAAGTCTACAAGCGCCCGCTGGTCAGCGATCGTTTCTTGATAATCGCATAATTGAGTAAATGTATCTGGACTAATTGATACTTGCAGATAACCTGGCTTATACAAATTTGAAAAGTCTACCAATTCCCCTTTAGCTAATCTTGGGATATCAGATTTGTCAATCCATACGTGCACGTACATGTGTAGTCCTTTTTATATAAAAAATTCCGTAAATATTAATCATGATGATTGCGGCCGCTAAAAATAGATGAGACATATTTTCAATAAAGATATCATATATGATCCAGCCGATATCTCCTACTATCCATGATATCAATGCTGCTACGGAATTGCCGCGGCTATTAAGAATAAAGCCTAAAAGTACAATAGCTGTGCAACACCAACCGAATACCTCAATCATCATACATAAATTATATAAATACTATTTCAATAAACCTAATTATTGAATAACAATACTATACATCTCCGAGCCATCTTGTTTCTTACGGATTCCATATCGTTCTCGAATATCAGACAAACGTTGCGTAACTTCTTTAAGTGATGGGATACCACGTATACTCAAGGTATTGTAGATAACCTTTTTAGTTTTCTTTTCTTTATTAACGATAATTTCTCGTTCGACATGTTTTACGTGGTCAATGTGAATTGTAAGTCTATACATGATTTAATTATTTAGTTGGTTTGAATAAGTTTACGGTTGAGGCTTTTTGCTACCTCTCGCATTTGCGATACATCAATAAAGGATGCATTTTCACCATACATGGCTTTAAATGCTCTATAGGTACTACTACCAGGCGAATTTTTTGAAATAAAATAGCTGATAACTTTGATATTAGCAGCTTCCATCTTTTTAATTTGTGCACGAGTATGTAATTCAGCATACATACCACTATATGAATCATAATATGGCTCACCATCTGACATATTAATGAAATATGCATCGTTATTGCCAGCTTCGCGCAAAATACTCTCCATGCATGCATCAAAACACAGCCCCTCCGGAGTGCCGCCCGATGTAGTTACATACGGCATAATACGTTGCAGCATTGCAATCGAATCTCGTCGGCTATCATATGCAACCATCATGATAGGGCAATTGCGTTTCGAAAGAAAATTACCTGTGCTACGAAAGCTAATAACACAATTTAAATTGGATGTCATACTCGCTGCTTTAGCAATCGCCACAGCTGTCGTTATTGCAGCATCCAGACGACCGCTGCCCATCGATCCACTATTGTCAATTGATATATGAATATTGCCGTTTTTGAATTCAAATGTTTCGAGACGCTGAAAGATGTGCTCTGCGCCAAATCCAGCAGCTGATATCATACGTTTATCAATCTGACCGCTTCTGCATCGATTGAACTTAGTCTGACGATCGTCGTTACGTACTTGCAATTTTTTACCTAACATTGTACCAAATACGATGCCGGCATGTACATGCTCTTTCATACGTTGCATGTGCGTAGCATACGAAGTCCACATACTACAATGAATCGTTTCAATAAGCTGCATAGTGAGACGTTTAATGACAATAACCTCATGGCTACTTTTGCCATATCTGGAATCATATGTCACGTTCTCGTAGTCAATATCCGCGGATTCAAGCGTATCTACTTGTTGTTGCAGCTTCTTCGAGATTTGTTTTTTCTTGATCGAGCCATTCACAAATGTTCGCTGATCTCGTATCTGTTCCTCCAATTGATGCCGCTGTCGATCATTCAATTGCTGAATATTATTTTGCGTATCACCTGACTGCTCATCACTCACATCATCCTCCTCAGCCATATGGTGATCATCTGAATTGCCGTTGATTTGGATAGATGCGCTATCATCAGTTGCATCATGTTGTTCCATATCACTCTCGGCGGAATCAGAATCATTATTAGCCGGCGGAGGACTAATAGCATCCTCGATAATCTGAAAAATTTCCCATGCTACGTCAAGTGCTTGTTCCGTTGTCTGCAATCGCTTGATATTAGACAAATCCATTACATTCCAAATCGTTCGCAATTTAGACAGAGCATTTAAATCACGATGCCGATTGGTAATATTAATGATACGAAACATGTATGAATCCCAATCCTCTGTACGATATTCTGACGATTGCAATCCACGATCAATAATTTTTGAATCAAAATATTGTTTATACAATGCTTGATAATAGCCGCGATATCCTGGGCTCGTTGTATAAATAAAGTTATCAATACGGCGGTCTTCGATAATATTGAGAAGTTCTTTAAGATGAAATGCAATATTCCGGCCGGCAATCCATCGATCCACCCCGTACTTCTCACAATATTTAAGTATAACATCGTCATGCCGATGGATAAAGGTATCCAATTGTTTCAAAACATCAAAGTTTGTCAACTTGATATGTGATGCCTCATGTAACGCAAGGCCTACAGCAGGATCAAACTTTTTTTCGGTCAATGATGATGAGATGGTAACACTTTTGCCATCGGTAAAACTATCACCACTAGATGCAAATCGTACTGGAATATCTTGTCCTGTAACAATACGTACAAAGTTGCTAATTGCTTTACGATATGCCGCCAATTGGATTGCATTCGACGTAGAACCTTCGCTGCGCGTATACATATCATCATCCCACCAAAAACTAGATGCTGTATTTGTATGCTTCGGTAATTGTTTTTCTTTTTTCATACTTAAAGATAAGTACTGTTAATACAAATTCCTAATCTTTTTTAAGAAAAGTTTCTTTAGAAAGCTACCGCGTCAGCTGAGGATGCATTGAAAATATCATTATCTGGAGCACTCTCATCTGCATATTTTTGTACAATTTGCTTGATAAATGTCCTCTCAGAGTCAACGCCGCCATCGGTATCATAAAATGGATAGACACATACCTCTGCAGCTTCCGCCAACGAAAACCCATCGGCTACCAAACCTGCCAACTCAACACTCAATCGAGTACTTACGGCGGTGCTAATCCTGGGCGCTTCATTTTTAATTTCTCGGCGAGTCATACTAGCAATTTCTGCGATATTGTTAGCAGATGTATTTGGCAACATTGGATACAACTGCATCAACAACTCGGCTTCATGTACCTGATCCAAAGCCTCCATTTCAATAATCACAAATCGATCCAGCAATGCTCGGTCCATGACACGCGTCGAAGTATACTCATTACCGACGTTAGCAGTTGCAATAAACGTTACTCCATCAGCTACCTTGATGGTAGGAGTATCAGGGTGTTCATCGATCCGCAAATAACGTTGCCCCAGGTCGAGTACGGTCATCAAAATGTTCCATGCTTCCGGATGGGCTCGGCTCAACTCATCAAGCAAGATAATGGCATTTTCGGTTTGAATAGCTTTAATAAACAAAGACTCGGCAAACATTGTACCTTCATCCTTCTTGAAATGCGTATTGCCGATAAGCGTTCCGCGCGGATCTTGCGTCGCACCAAGATTAAAATAAAATTCAGGGCGTTTAAGTGCTGCCGACAGCTGTCGTGCTGCCTGCGTCTTGCCACAACCAGCTGGGCCAGTCATCATAATATTTTTACCACGTAATGCGGACCGTACAAGATACTTCCATTTAAGGTCTGGCATAAACAATGCCTGGGGACGCAAACTCACTGCCTCTGTATGGATAAAACTTACTACAGGATCTGCTTCACTCATTTCATTCTCTTTCGTTTCAATCATTTTCTCAGCAATTGCATTTTCATAAAATTCATATGTCACTCGCCGCCATGTATCAGTCTCGGTATCATACCGCAATGCCTGAGATGATTCATATGCTTGTGCAAGCATGATATCTCTGCAATTTGTCTGGATGTGCGCCCCTGGCGTTGCACAAACAAGATTAAACTCACCGGATTCGTTTTTAACAACCGCAAAATACACAAAACGATACTTCATCATTGATTGGTTTGAAAGGTTTTCTTTTTTCATACTTAAAGATAAGTACAATACCATTCATTATCCAAATCTTTTTTCAACTTTTTTCAAAATATTTTTTTCTGCTATTAAACGTTGGGTTATCGAGAGAGTTAATTTATTGGGAGTACGTTTATCTAGAACTGAAGATCTAGTCTCAAGTTCTGTCGGATCAAACTCCATTAGATAAATTAAATTATAGTTATTATCAAAGCCGACGAATACAAATAAATCAACATCATGTTCCGTACCAGCAATCCATGACCCGCTAGGACCCGATGGTTTGCCAGGCCACCAACGGCCTTTGACTTGAATTTTGCGACCATCATTGGCAATAACATCATAACCCTTTGCATTGACAGTAACACCGCTATAGTGATCCGCTACGATTAATTGTGATAGTGCTGTAGTTGGATTAGTAGTTTTACAATGCTGCGATAGCCAATTAATGCAATCAGTCATCCGCTGTACTGTAGAATATGCTTCTCGTAACAATGTTGAGGTATCACTCATATGAGCATGTATTATAACTCACTTAAAACTATAACAAACTTTAAATTGTTTCTGTTCACTAGGCTCGTAGACTATATACGAATTATTTTCAATCCAGTCGCCACAATTCAAGTAATGAACGCCATCGATGTGTTTATCTGCTGGTGTATGAATGTGTCCAGCGATGCATCCATGGCAGTTACGAGCTTTTGCTTGATAGACTAATTGTTGTTCAAAACTTGTAATAAATGAAATAGCACGTTTAACATTTTCTTTAAGAAATTTAGATAAAGATGTACGATAACCGAGCCGTTTCGCTATACGATCAAATAATATTGATGCTTCATACCCAAAACTACCAAAATGAGCTAGCCAACGTAATTTTACTATACCATCATATTTATCGCCATGCGAAATCCAATATCCGTCGAATATATAGTCATCTACAATTTGTATATTTTCTCCAAATTTGGTATTACTATATGACCTTAAGAATTCATCATGATTGCCTGTGATATATACAATTCGTGTACCGTTTTTAGAATAAGAAAGAATTTTACGAATTACATTAGTAAAGTCTTGTGTCCAGTAATGTCGTTTCTGCAACAACCAGCCGTCGATGAAATCACCGACAATAAAAAGATACTCTGGCTCGTATTGCTTAAGAGTTTTAAGCAATGCGGCCGCATCTGATCCTTTGCTGCCTAAATGTACGTCGGAAATAAATAATGCGCGAATATTCATGCCCATGCCATGTTTAAGCGGAGAGAGAGGGATTCGAACCCCCGTTACCTTGCAGTAAAATGGTTTTCAAGACCACCGCGTTCGACCACTCTGCCATCTCTCCAAACCAGACTAATTAGTCAACGACTGTAGAATCAACAGGAGCTGAATCCGCATCATTAATTACAATGATCGTATCAACCGCAGTGACAGAATCTGTAATTTGATCGTTAACAGCCGTCTCTTCAGCACATGATACTAATAGAATCATCGATGCTAGTACAAATAATGTTTTCATGATATTTCCAATATTAAATTAATAGTCCCAATCTGGGTACATGCCTTCAACGCAAATCATGTAGTGAAGATCGCCAATACTTTCTAGCTTTGGCAATGCAAAATTTTGCACGCCATCGCCGCCAAATTTAGTGCCGAGTATACTAAATAATGCTTCATGATTTTTGATAGATAATACATGCCCATCGCAACGCATACAACCTCTAGGAACATGCGAGTATGGTAACAAATAAATTTGTCCTAAATAACCTTCCATAGTTTTCCTTGTTTAAGTTTAAAAATTTTATTTATTATAAATAATAGACCTCAACGAAATGAATCCTTCTGCATAATCAACATTAGATGAATATCCTCTAATCGCCGCAAATTGCTTAAGCATCGCCGCCGGTCGCATCTGCCTTACTTGTGACGCATGTAATAAATATGCATTTATTTTAACATCAATATCAATTTCGACAAAGTAATTGGGCTGAAAACTGTAATTACCCCATGCCTGATACTGGTCAACTTCGTAAATATAAACGTTGTTAACAAAGTGATTTGCGTCATGAGGCCTTAACGCAATGATTGCGGCATCTCTAACAGCGTTATGGTCTAGATTATAACTGTAATTAGGAATAAAAATTTCGTCTGGCTTTAACTTATTAATCAAATTAGTCAGTGGTGTCGTAAGTTCATGAGTCTTATAGTTATTAACAATATTATCAAAAGCGCCGTACTTAAAGCCTAGAAATGATGCGACATTTGCTATTTCATGAAATCTATCACGTTTACTAACTATATGAAAATTGTCTATACCAAAATATTGAACAAATACTGTATGGCCGCTACGAATTCGTTGATGTATCAATCCGCCGCAACCAAGAATTTCGTCATCCGCATGAGGTGATAGAATTAGTGTTATTGGCATGATTATGGTATCGTTTTTAAAAAGTTATTAATTTTAATTATCTGTGTCATTTCTTTTGCAGGATTGCCAGTATAAATATTTGGTTCAGATATAGACTTAACTACGACCGCTCCCAACCCTATCATAGAATTTGATGAAATACTAATTCTATCTCTAGTTGAAGATGACGGCGCCACCCAACAATACTCGCCAATTACTGTACTACCTGCTATCATTGAATTAGCTGCTATAGCTGTATGTTTGCCTATTACAACATTGTGAGCTATATGCACTAAGTTATCGATTTTACAACCGCAGTTTAAAATAGTATTTCCTAATGTACCTCGATCGATCGTAGTATTAGCTCCTATCTCACAATTATCATGTATGACCACTCCCCCTATATGAGGAAAAATTTCAAATTCACCACGTTCGTTTCTAGTATATCCAAATCCATCAGATCCTATCACTGTTCCTGATTGAATAATTACACTGTTTCCTATTTTAACGTTATCATTAATGTATACATGGCCATGTATAGCCACGTCATCGCCTATAGAAACTTCGCCGATATACGTATAAGGGCCTATATATATATTATTTCCTAATTTAGCATTTTCATGAATCACGGCCGTAGGATGAATACCCGGTGTTTTTTTATAGTTAACTAACTTTTCAACTATTCTCTGATATACTAATTTAGGGTTATTAACTAAAATATAGTTTTTTTCAGGTTGTATATCTACTAAGGTGATATCATTTATACTTAAAATAATATTCTTTGCTTTTGTAGTTCGTATGGCCAGTGGTTTATCTTTATTATCTTCACTTAACCAGACTAATGAGTTTTCGTCGCCTTCAGCGATAGGCAGAAATGAATCAAATCGAATAGTTTCTTCATGCCCGATAATCTGCAATTGCGCGCTAACTAATTTTAGGCTATTTTTAATATCATCTATTGTATACATAACTATATATTAATTGAATTTTAAAGTACCCGAGGAGAGACTCGAACTCTCACGCTTTCGCACTGGTTCCTAAGACCAGCGTGTCTACCATTCCACCACTCGGGCATAGTGCGCTTAACGTTATCGCCCAACGTTGCAGTCTTCAGCCGGTGCTATGTATATGCTAAATTATTCAGCAACAATATCCGTATCCGCGGCCGCGGCTTGAACTGAATCAGCAACTACCGTAAGTGTATCAACAGTCACGGCCGTAGAATCCGTCGCCTGGACTTCTACATTTCCGTTTTCATTGGTACCACATGCTACAATAGTTGCTGCCGCAAACATCAAAATTACAACTTGTTTCATAACTAACCTTTTTTATATTTTGTTTTGGTTTGTCGGGATAGCAGGACTCGAACCTGCGGCCTCCTGCTCCCAAAGCAGGCGCGCTACCATCTGTGCTATATCCCGTTTCATGATGATAAATATACCAACTATCTTTTATATTTCAAAATGTTTGTATAAATATCGATCAATTAGATAATGGCAATTCCAATCTCATCTTTTCCAAATATTCCCATAAGGATTGATAGTCATAACAGATAGAATTTCCATTCTTATCATTTGCTGTTAGATTTCCTGTCCCAAAATTGTTATCATAAATGAACCAACACCACCAATCATATCCTTCATTACCATAAACTTCTTTGATAAGGTCATTAATGATATGATGGTATGGATCAACAAATTCAATCAAATCTATGTTTTTTTGACTCAAGTCTAAGATTAATTCATGTTGTTCTTTAATCCTTTCGTT
>Ga0172372_10011129_pt1 | contig 11457 bp, 14 predicted proteins | sample LakKiv5m_2_FD_114544 | JGI IMG/M metagenome (GOLD analysis project Ga0172372, IMG submission 114544) | Freshwater microbial communities from Kabuno Bay, South-Kivu, Congo - kab_092012_9.5m | ecosystem: Environmental > Aquatic > Freshwater > Lake | place: Democratic Republic of the Congo... | reverse complement strand
TCGGCGCCCGAGGCGAGGATGCCGCGGGGGCGGTGATACTTGAAGGATCGCCCGACCATGACGCGGTCGTTGGCCAGAAGCGCCGAGGCGAGCGTGTCGCCCGCATAGCCGCGCAGCCGTGCCCCGTCGAAGGTGAAGGCCATGGGGCGGGTGCGGTCGATGAGACGGCCGCCGGTGGCGAGGCGCGTGCTCATGCCCGGCCCTCCCATCCCGGCCGGCGGGCGCGGATCGCGGCGAGGACGGACTCGGGCGGGGCCGCGCTCTGGGCCGGGTAGGTGGCGAAAACCTCGAGCGTCGCGGTGCAGCGGGCGGCGAGGAACCACTTGCCGCAGCCGTAGGCGTGGCGCCAGCGCTCGAAATGCACGCCCTTGGGGTTCTCGCGGGCGAACATGTAGGCCTCGAACGCCTCGTCCGGGGAGCCGGGGCCGAAGCGCTTGAGATGGGCCTCGCCGCCGGGGGCGAGTTCGGTCTCGTCGGCCGTGACGCCGCAGTTGGGGCAGGTGAGGAACAGCATGGCGCGACATCCGGGGATCGGGAGAGGGGCCGGGCGCCGGGGGCTGCGCGCCCCCGGACCCCCGCGGGGTATTTGGGCCAGGATGAGGAGGCGGGGCGGGGGGCGGAGGTGCGGCGCATCAGTGCGCGACCCCGGCGGCGACGGATTCGTCGATGAAGCGGCCCTCGCGGAAGCGGTACATGGAGAAGTCGGCGGCGAGGGCCCCGGGTTCGCCGCGGGCCATGAGATCGGCCATCGCCCAGCCCGAGCCGGGGATCGCCTTGAAGCCGCCGGTGCCCCAGCCGCAGTTGATGAAGCAGTTGCCGAGCGGGGTCTTCGAGATGATGGGCGAGCGGTCGCCCGTCATGTCGACGATGCCGCCCCACTGGCGCAGCATCCGGAGCCGCGAGAGCATGGGGAAGGTCTCGACGAGGGCGCGCAGCGTTTCCTCGATGTGGTGGAAGCTGCCGCGCTGGGTGAAGTTGTTGAAGCCGTCGGTGCCCCCGCCGATCACCATCTCGCCCTTGTCGGACTGGCTCATGTAGCCGTGCACGGTGTTGGCCATGACGACGACGTCCATGCAGGGCTTGATCGGCTCGGAGACGAGCGCCTGCAGGCAGAGGCTCTCGACGGGCAGGCGGAAGCCCGCCATCCGCGCGAGCTGGCCCGAATGACCCGCGACGACGATGCCGAGCCTGTCGCAGCCGATGGTGCCGCGGGTGGTGGTGACGGCGGTGACGCGGCCGCCCTCGGCGGTGATGCCCGTGACCTCGCAGTTCTGGATGACGTGCATGCCCATGGCCGAGCAGGCGCGGGCATAGCCCCAGGCGACGGCGTCATGGCGGCCGGTGCCGCCGCGGGGCTGCCAGAGCGCGCCGAGGACGGGGTAGCGCGGCCCCTCGATGTTCATGATGGGGCAGAGTTCCCGCACGCGCTCGGGCCCGATGAATTCGGTCTCGACGCCCTGGAGGGCGTTGGCGTGGGCGGTGCGGCGATAGCCGCGCACCTCGTGTTCGGTCTGGGCGAGCATCATGACGCCGCGGGGGCTGAACATGACGTTCATGTTCAGATCCTGGCTCAGGGTTTCGTAGAGGGCGCGGGATTTCTCGTAGATCGCGGCCGAGGGATCCTGGAGGTAGTTCGAGCGGATGATCGTGGTGTTGCGGCCGGTGTTGCCGCCGCCGAGCCAGCCCTTTTCGAGGATCGCGACATTGGTGATGCCGTGGTTGCGGCCGAGGTAGTAGGCAGAGGCGAGGCCGTGGCCGCCGGCGCCGACGATGATCGCGTCGTAGCGGGGGCGGGGCTCGGGGCTCTGCCAGGCGCGTTCCCAGCCCTGGTGCCAGGACAGCGCCTGGCGGGCGATGGCGAAGACGGAATAGCGCTGCATGGGCTTCTTGCCTCGGCTCCGGGCCCGGGCTTCGGGCGGTTCTGGTCGCGACGCGACGCGCGCAGTCTTAGGCTCATCCTGCCCGGGTGCAACCGGTCACGAAAGCGACATCTCGGCGCGGGGCAGGCGATCGGGCTTTCGTGCGCGCGGCGGGCGCGCTAGAGGGCGGCAGGGTCTGGCGGGGGGCCGATGGGCAGCTGGTTCTGGGTTGCGGCGGCGGCGATGGCGGCGGGCAGTCTGCTCGGGCCGTTCCTCGTGCTGCGCGGGGCGGGGCGCGCGGGCCGACCCCGGGAGGGGGGGCGCGCGCTCGCGGTCTATCGCGACCAGCTCGGGGAGGTCGCGCGCGATGCCGCGCGCGGGGCGATCGGGCCGGCGGAGGCCGAGGCGCTGCGCAGCGAGATCGGGCGGCGGATGCTCGAGGCCGATCGGGCGGGGCGCGCTGACGGTTCGGCGCGGGTAGCGGCGGCGGATGGCCGGGCGGGGGTCTTCGTTGCGACGGGTCTTGCGGCTGCGGCGCTGAGCCTCGCGCTCGGCCTCTATCTGGGGCTCGGGCGGCCCGATCTGGCCGACCGGCCGATCGCCCTGCGCGCGGCGGATGCCGAGGCGTGGCTCGGCGCGCGCGCCGCGCAGGCCGAGGCCGAGGCGGCCGCACGGGCCGGGGGCCTCTGGCCGGCACCGGCCGAGCCCGATCCGGAATTCCTGCGCCTTGCGGGAGAGTTGCGCGCGGCGGTCGCGGGGCGCCCCGACGACATCGAGGGGCACCGGATGCTCGCCTGGACCGAGGCGCGGCTCGGCGAATTCACGGCCGCGCGCCGTGCGCAGGAGCGGGTCGTCGAACTCGGCGGCGCGGCACCCGCGACGGGCGATCTCGAGGTGCTGGCGGGGATCATGATCGAAGGGGCGGCGGGCGCGGTGTCGCCCGAGGCCGAGGCGGTGCTCTTGCGCGTGCTCGAGCGCGACGGGGCGAACGGGCCCGCGCTCTTTCACCTCGGTCGGCTTTACGACATGGCCGGGCGGCCGGACCGGGCCTTTGCGCTCTGGGACAGGCTGTTGCGGCAGGCGCCCGCGGGCGATCCGTGGGCCGAGGCCGCGCGGCAGGGGATGGGCGCGCTCGCGTGGCGGGCGGGACAGCACCGCTACGAGGTGCCGGCGGCGGCTCCGGCGCCCGGACCCGATGCGGGCGACATCGCCGCGGCCGAGGCGATGAGCCCCGAGGAACGCGCCGAGATGATCCGCTCCATGGTCGCGGGCCTCGCCGAGCGGCTTGCGACCGAGGGCGGGCCGGCCGCGGATTGGGCGCGCCTGATCCAGGCCTATGGGGTGCTGGGCGAGGCCGAGGCGGCGCGGGCGATCCATGCCGAGGCGCTCGAGCGCTTCGCGGGCAGCGCGGGGGATCTCGCGCTCATCGCCGAGGCGGCGGCGGCGGCGGGGATCGCGCCATGAGGGCGTTCGACGACATCGCGCCCTTCGCGGCGGCCCTGCCGCGGGGACGGGCGGTCGCGGGGCTCGACCTCGGGACGAAGACGATCGGGGTTGCGGTGTCGGATGTGATGCGCGCCATCGCCTCGCCCCTGCTCACGATCCGGCGCGGCAAGTTCGCGGCCGATGCCGCACGGCTGGCCGAGATCATCGCCGGGCGGCAGATCGCGGGGCTGGTGATCGGGCTGCCGCGCAACATGGACGGCAGCGAGGGGCCGCGCTGCCAGTCGGTGCGCGCCTTCGCCCGCAATCTCGAGGGTCGGATCGACCTGCCCGTGGTGTTCTGGGACGAGCGCCTCTCGACCGTCGCGGCCGAACGCGCGCTCCTTGAGGGCGACACCTCGCGCCGGCGCCGGGGCGAGGTGATTGATCAGGTCGCGGCGGGGATTATCTTGCAGGGCGCGCTCGACCGGATGGCGTATCTCGCGGAGCATGGCGGATGAGCGACGAGGTCTGGAAACGCGACGAGATCGCCTCGCCCTGCGTCAAGGTCTGCGTGATCCACCCCGAGGCGCGCCTCTGCGTGGGCTGCCACCGCAGCATCGAGGAAATCAGCGTCTGGTCGCGCCTTTCCCCCGAGGCGCGCGCGGCGATCATGGCCGAGTTGCCGGGCCGGGCGGGGCAGATTGCGCGCCGCCGCGGCGGCCGGGCGGGGCGCGAGGGGCGCGTCTAGAACGCGTCGAAGGGCGCGCGGACCGCACGCTCGCAGGCGGCGGCCAGCGCCTTGCGGTCGGGGAAATCCGCGACCTGCAGCGGCGGGTGAAAGACGACCTCGACCACCCCCTGCCGGCGCGCGCCCAGCGTCTTGAGCAGATGCGGCCCGAAGGCCATCGTCCCCCACCAGCCGTAAAAGCGCGCCTCGGACCCGTCGGGCGCGCGATAGATTAGCGAGACGGGCTGGATGCGCGTGACGCCCGCAAGCCCGTCGGCGAAGAAGGCGGCAAAGAGCGTCGTCTTGAACGGCAGCACGCGCAGCCCGTCGGTCGAGGTGCCCTCGGGGAAGAACAGCAGCCGGTGGCCCGCCCGCAGCCGCTCCTCGAAGAGGCGCGTCTGGTTCAGCGCCTCGGCCCCCTTGCGGGCGATGAAGACGGTCCCCGTCGCGCGCGCGAGCCAGCCGATGCCGATCCAGCGCGCGACCTCGGCCTTGGCGACGAAATAGATCCGTTGCGGCGCGTTCAGCGCGAAGATGTCGAGCCAGCTCGCATGGTTGGCGACGATCGCGCCGACCCCCGCCATCGGCTGCCCGCGCACGCGGTGGCCCATCCCGAGGATCGCGAAGGCGGCCTTGCACACGCCTTGGGTGATGAAGGGCGTGACCGGGCGCGCATGTCCGCAGAGCGGCCGCTCGAAGAGCCGCAGCGTCAGGAGCACCACAAGCCCCGCATAGACGACGACCCCGAGCGGCAGCCCGCGCAGGATCACCCGCACCCAGCCGCCGGGGCCGAGGCGCAGCGGCTCGGGCTCATCCTCGGGCGTCCAGGGCGGCGGGCTCATGCCTTCCCCCCTGCCCCGCGCGCATAGAGGTCGCGGTGGCGCTGCGACAGGCGCGCGGTGTCCATCATCAGAAAGACATCGGTCGTGTTGAAGTCGCGGTCGATCCAGGCCCCCTCGCCCACATGCCCGCCGAGGCGCAGATAGGCCTTGATGAGGGGGGGCATCGCCAGCATCGCGGCGCGCTGGTCGATCGCCTCGGGCGCGACCAGATCCATCGGCTGGAAGTTCGCGGGCAGCGCGCGCGCACGCAGCCCCGCCGGCGCGAGATGGGCGTGGTGGAGCTGGGCGAGCGCCATCGCGAAGGGGGCCGGGTCGGTGCCGTGAAAGCTCGCCACGCCGAAGAGCAGCTCGAACCCGCCCGCGATGACGTAATCGGCGAGCCCGTTCCAGAGGAGTTGCAGCGCCCCGCCGCCGCGATAGTCGGGATGCACGCAGGACCGGCCGAGCTCCAGCAGCCGCCGGCCGCTGGCGCGCAGCGCCGAGAGGTCGAATTCATCCTCGGAATAGAACCGCCCGAGCCCCGCGGCGCGGCTGTCGGGCAAGAGCCGGTAGACCCCCACCACATCCTCGAGCGCATCGGCATCGCGGCGCCGGTCGATCAGCAGGAGGTGGTCGAAATGGGGATCGAAGGCATCGGCCTCGAGCTCTGACGCATGGTCGGCCATCGGCCCCGAGGCACCGAGTTCCTGCACGAAGACGCGATAGCGCAGGCGCTGCGCGGCGCGCAGGTCGCGCCCGTCCCGGGCCAGGCGCAGCTCGAGCTGGGAAGGAACCTTCGTCACCCGCGCCGCCTTTGCACCATCGCCGGAAATCGCCTATTCATCACTTATTAAGGATCGTGGCCGAACCATGCAATCGCGCAAGGCCCCCGATCGGAGCACGGCATTGAAGACTCACGCCTCGAATACCGGAACAAGGGCGATCTGCGCGCCCGCGATCACCACCTTGCCCGCATGTTCGAAATTGACCGTCACGCGCCCGTCCGCGTTCGATTGCACCTGCCCCACCCCCCAGTCGGGCCGGTCGGGGTGGCGTACCAGCGCGCCCGGTGCCAGCAGGCGGTTCGGTCCAGAGGCTGTCATCCGTGGCGTCCTTGTGGCGCGGGGGCGCGGGTGATGGCGGATACGGCCGCAACCGATGATCTGGCCGCGCTGGTCGGATCGCGCATCTGCCATGATCTTGTCAATCCGCTGGGCGCGATCGGCAACGGCGCCGAACTGCTGGTGATGGAGGACAGCCGCCTCGGTCCGCTCGCCCGGCTGATCGGCGACAGCGTCGAGAGTGCGACGGCGCGGTTGCGGCTCTATCGCCTCGCCTTCGGCCCGCCGAGTGCCGAGCGGATCGGCCGGCCCGAGATCGTGGCGACGGTCGCGGGCTATGTCGCGGGGCGCCGGCTGACCGTCGGCTGGGAGGCGCAGGGCGACCGGGCGCGCGCCGACGTGCGGCTGGCCTTCCTGCTGATCCTCTGCGCCGAGACGGCGCTGCCCCGCGGCGGCGAGATCGCGGTGTCGGGCGATGCCATGCGGCTGCATCTGCGCGCCACCGGGCCGGGGCTGCGGGCCGATCCGGAGTTGTGGGGGCCGCTCGATCCGGGCAGCGGGCGGGCGTTGCCGCCGCTCAGCCCCGCGCTCGTGCAGTTCGGGCTTGCCCGGGCCGACATCGCGCAGCGCGCGCGCCCCGTCCGGGTCGTGGCCGGGCCGGGCGAGATCGCGGTCGGATTCTGACCCTCAGCCCCGGATCGTGCCCTCGCCCTCGACCAGATAGCGGAAGGTGGTGAGCTGCTCGGCCCCCACGGGGCCGCGGGCGTGCAGCTTGCCCGTCGCGATGCCGATCTCGGCGCCCATGCCGAACTCGCCCCCGTCGGCGAACTGGGTCGAGGCATTGCGCATCAGGATCGCCGAATCGAGGCCCTCGAAGAACGCCGCCGCCGCGGCATCGTCCTCGGTCAGGATCGCCTCGGTGTGGCTCGACCCGAAGCGGCGGATATGGGCGATGGCGCCCGCGACATCTTCGACCACCTCGGCCGCGATGATCATCTCGAGGAATTCGCGCCCGAAATCCTCGGGCGATGCCGGCCGCACCCCCGGCAGGTGCCGGAGCGCCGCGCCCCCCCGCACCTCGACCCCGGCCGCGATGAGGTCCGCGATGATGGCGGCCCCGAGCCCGTCCACGATGGCGCGGTGGATCAGCAGGCATTCCGCCGCGCCGCAGACCTCGGTCCGCCGCGTCTTGGCGTTCAGCACCACCCGGCGCGCCTTGTCGGGGTCGGCGGCGGCATCGACATAGATGTGGCAGATCCCCTCGAGATGGGCGAAGACCGGCACGCGCGCCTCGGCCTGCACGCGGGCAACGAGGCTCTTGCCCCCCCGCGGCACGATCACGTCGATGAGGCCCTGCGCCCCGAGCATCGCGCCCACCGCCGCGCGGTCGGTCACGGGCACGAGCTGGATCGCGGCCTCGGGCAGGCCGGCGGCACGAAGCCCCGCCACCATCGCGCGGTGGATCGCGGCCGATGAGCGCGCGCTTTCCGAGCCCCCGCGCAGGATCACGGCATTGCCCGACCTGAGGCAGAGCGCGCCCGCATCCGCCGTCACGTTCGGCCGGCTTTCATAGATGACGCCGATCACCCCGATCGGGCTGCGCACGCGCCGGATCCTGAGGCCCGAGGGCATCTCCCACGCCGCGATCACCGCCCCCAACGGGTCGGGCTGGGCGGCGACGGCGCGCAGGCCCGCCACGATCCCCGCCACGCGGCCCGGATCGAGCCGCAGGCGGTTCAGCATCGCACCCGAGATGCCGCGCGCCCCGGCCGCCGCCATATCCTCGGCGTTGGCGGCAAGGATCGCGCCCTCGGCCGCCGCGACCGCATCGGCGGCGGCAACCAGCGCGGCCGTGCGCCGCGCGGCCCCCGCCTGCGCGAGCGCCGCCTGCGCCCCCTGCGCGGCGCGGCCCATCCCCTCGATCAGCGCGGTCGCATCGGTCATCCCCGCCCCCCCCTCAGATCGCCATGTCGTCGCGGTGGATCAGCGCCGCGCGGCCGGCATAGCCGAGGATCCCCTCGATCTCGGCCGAGCGGTGACCGGCGATGGCGCGCGTCTCGGCCGCGGTGTAGCGGATCAGCCCCTTGCCGATCCCCGCCCCGTCGGGCCCCGCGATCGCGACCGGATCGCCCCGCCCGAAACTGCCCGTCGCCCGCGTGACCCCCGCGGGCAGGAGCGACTTGCCCGCCGCCAGCGCCGCGACCGCGCCCGCGTCGATCGCGACCTCTCCCTTGGGCTTCATCGCGCCGATCCAGCGCTTGCGCGCGGCCTGCGGATCGCCCTGCGGCAGGAACCAGGTGCAGGGCGCTCCCGCCGCCAGCGCCGCGAGCGGGCGGTCGACCGCGCCCGTCATGATCGCCATCGCGCAGCCCCCCGCCACCGCCGTCTTGGCCGCCATGAGCTTCGTCTTCATCCCGCCCTTCGAGAGGCCCGAGACCGGATCGCCCGCCATCGCCTCGATCTCGGGCGTGATCGCCTCGACCACGTCGAGCCGCCGCGCGCCCGCATCCGTGTGCGGGTTCGCGGTATAGAGCCCGTCCACGTCCGACAGCAGGACAAGCTGGTCCGCCCCGACCGTGACGGCGATCTGCGCCGCCAGACGGTCGTTGTCGCCGAACCGGATCTCGTCGGTCGCGACCGTGTCGTTCTCGTTGACGATGGGCACCGCGCCGAAACCGAGGAGCGTCGCGAGCGTGGCGCGCGCGTTGAGATAGCGCCGCCGGTCCTCGGTATCCTCGAGCGTCACCAGTACCTGCGCGGCGCGGATGCCATGCGGGGCGAGGACCTCCTCATAGGCGCGCGCAAGCCGGATCTGCCCGACCGCCGCCGCCGCCTGCGACTGCTCGAGCGGCAGCGCCCCCTCGGGCAGGCCGAGCACCCCGCGGCCGAGCGCGATCGACCCCGACGAGACGACGATCACATCCGCGCCGCGCCCGCGCGCCTCGGCGATGTCGGCCGCCAGCGCCTCGAGCCAGCCCGCGCGCAAGCCGCGCACCCGGTCGACGAGCAGCGCCGAGCCGATCTTGACCACGAGCCGCCGCGCGGCGCGGATGTCGGGCCTCAGGGCTGCCATGGGGCCTCCGCGCCGGCCGGACGGGGCCGGGCCGCGAGGATCTCGGCACGCAGCGCGCGCAGCACCTCGGCCATGCCCCGGCCCGTCGCGGCCGAGATCACATGCACCGCGCGCCCGGCCACCCGCCCAAGCGCGCGCCGCCGGCGCCCCAGCGTCGCCGCGTCGACCGCATCGGCCTTCGAGAGCGCGACGAGGCGCGGCTTCTCCGCCAGCCCCCCGCCATAGGCCGCCAGCTCGGCCTCGATCGTGCGATAATCGCGCACGATGCTGCCCGAGGTCGCATCGACGAGATGCAGGAGCACCGCGCAGCGCTCGATATGGCCGAGGAACTGATCGCCCAGCCCCCGCCCCTCGGACGCCCCCTCGATCAGCCCCGGAATGTCGGCCAGCACGAATTCCGCCCCGTCCACCGCCACCACCCCGAGGCCGGGGTGCAGCGTCGTGAAGGGATAATCCGCGATCTTGGGCGTGGCATTCGTCGTCGCGGCCAGAAAGGTCGACTTGCCCGCATTGGGCAGCCCGACGAGGCCCGCATCCGCGATGAGCTTCAGCCGCAGCCAGAGCGTGCGCTCCACCCCCTCCTGCCCCGGATTGGCGTTGGCGGGGGCGCGGTTGGTCGAGGACTTGAAGCGCAGGTTGCCCCAGCCGCCGTTGCCCCCGCGCGCGAGCATGACCCGCTCGCCCGGGCGCACGAGGTCGGCCACCAGCGTCTCGCCGTCCTCCTCGAGGATCTCGGTGCCCGCGGGCACGCGCAGCACGATGTCATCGCCCGACTTGCCGGTGCGCTGCGCCCCCATCCCGGGCTGGCCGGAGCGGGCGAAGAAATGCTGCTGATAGCGGAAATCGATGAGCGTGTTCAGCCCCTCGACCGCCTCGGCCCAGACCGACCCGCCGTTGCCGCCATCGCCGCCGTCGGGGCCACCGAACTCGATGAACTTCTCGCGCCGGAAGCTGACGCAGCCAGACCCGCCCCCGCCCGAGCGGATATGGACCTTGGCGAGGTCGAGGAATTTCATCGCTGTGTCACTCCGGGCAGGGCGCGCCCTGTGCTATCCCTGCTGGGCCGGCGCATCAAGCCCGCGCCGTCACGCCATGCGGCGCAGATAGGTCCAGGTCGCGACACGCGCGTCGCGGGCGACCGAGAATGTCTCGGCGTCGCCCAGATACTCGAACCCCGCGTTGGTCAGCACCCGCGCCGAGGCCGGGTTGTCCTGAAAGACCTCGGCGAAGATCGTCCGCGCCCCGACCGGGTTCTCGGCAATGAGCGCGCGCACGGCGGCCGAGGCGAGGCCCGCGTTCCAGAAGGCCGGCGCGATCCAATAGCCGATTTCCCACTGGCCGCGGTCCATGGGCTTGAGGCCGATCACCCCCAGCACCTCGGCCGAGCCCTGCGCCGAGGCGTCGAGCACCCAGGCGCGCTCGCCCTCGGGGCGGTTGACGCGGGCGATGAAGGCCTCGGTCGCGCCCGGCGGCAGGGGATGGGGAATCGAGCGGGTGTTGCGCGCGACGCGCAGGTCGGCGGTGTAGAGCGCGATCAGCCCCGCGTCCGAGGGGCGCGGCGCGCGCAGCACGAAGCGCGGCAGCGCGAGCGCCGCCGCAGGCAGGGCACCGGGCGCCACGGCGCCGGCAATCGGGATATGCGTCGTCACATTGGCCTCCGGTCAGGGCAATTGCCGGTTTCGGGCGGGGCACCGCCGCGAAGCGCGCGGGGGACCGGCCCTTCGGCCGATCCCCCGCTTACATCGCGAATGTAAAGGTTCGGCTTATTCGGCGGCTTCGGCCTCGGGGCGCACCGAAATGAAGGTGCGGCCGTTCAGGCCCTTTCGGAAGTCGACCTTGCCGGTGACGGTCGCGAAGATCGTGTGGTCGCGGCCCATGCCGACGCCATCGCCCGGAAACCATGTCGTGCCGCGCTGGCGCACGATGATGTTGCCCGGGATCGCCGCCTGACCGCCGTAGAGCTTCACGCCCAGACGCTTGCCGGCCGAATCGCGGCCGTTGCGCGAGGAACCGCCTGCTTTCTTGTGTGCCATCGGATCACTCCTGCGCTGCGGCGGCCTTGCGGACGCGCTTGGGTTTCTCGGCCGGGGCCGGGGTCAGGGCGGGGGCGGCGCCCGGGGCTTCATGCGCGGCGCGGCGGGCGGCGACGGTGCCCGTCGCGGCGGCCACGCCCGTGCCTTCGGCGCCCGAGGCGAGGATGTCGGTCACGCGCACGAGCGTCAGGTGCTGGCGGTGGCCCTTGGTGCGCTGCGAGGAATGCTTGCGGCGGCGCTTGACGAAATGGATGACCTTCTCGCCCTTGATCTGGTCGATGACCTCGGCCTGAACGGCCGCGCCCGCGACGAGCGGCGCGCCGATCACGGGCGCATCGCCCCCGACCATCAGGATATCGTTGAACTGGACCTTCTGCCCAGCTTCGGCTGCAAGCTTCTCGACGCGCAGGACATCGCCCGCCTCGACCCGATACTGCTTGCCGCCGGTCTTGAGGACC
>Ga0172372_10011126_pt1 | contig 11460 bp, 5 predicted proteins | sample LakKiv5m_2_FD_114544 | JGI IMG/M metagenome (GOLD analysis project Ga0172372, IMG submission 114544) | Freshwater microbial communities from Kabuno Bay, South-Kivu, Congo - kab_092012_9.5m | ecosystem: Environmental > Aquatic > Freshwater > Lake | place: Democratic Republic of the Congo... | reverse complement strand
GCGGAGACACAAATCGAGTTGCAGTATCTTCTTGACCACTCTCGGGCCGCCGGTGAGATTGGCGCAATCGATGACGCGATCAAGGGTCTCGAACCAATGTTGCCCGAGAAGGCTCATTTCGAAATCGGTTCGTCGGCAGGCACCGACATCTTTTTGATCCATGTGCTTTCGGGCAAAGATCTCGGGCCCGCAAGCCTCAAGCAAATCTTGCCGACCCTCAACGACTTTGCCGAACTGGCGATGAAGCGCATCTCAATTCTCTACACCGCGCCAAAGTTCAAAAGGATCGTCAAGCGTTACGGTTTAACCTCGAGATGAACCCATACAAAAACTCGTTGCGGCCTGTGGGTGTGTTGATCACGCTGGTCGCCAGGGTGCTGCAATATGTTTTCTGGTTTGTCGCGTGGGCCAAGTGGCTCGGCGTACTCGGCGTGATTCTCGGGTTTATCTTGACCCCTGGTGTGGTGATCTTTCCGATTATCTATTGGGTCGTCGAGGGCGAGTTTCCGACCCTATATTTCGTGTTGATGTTCGCCGGGTGGTTCGGGTTGCGCCTGAAGCGCGGCTAGCTAGGCAAAAACCCCTACTTCATCCCCATCCACTTCATATTCCCACTACAAAACCTCAATTTTCCCGTTTTGAAGCAAGAGAGGCAAGACCAGGGAACTTAGCGAACACATCCAACGCAAGACGTCTCTCGAGGCTTTCGTGATGTCGCTGGTTCTGATAAGTGCGCAAGCAGCCATAGCACGACGAGTCGAGACCGCAGTCTGGGCATCTTCTTGCGACTTCAACCGCCTCGATAAACAACTCCGGCAATTTTGATGCGGCAAGAGTGGCATAGCCAGCACCCCCAGGCACGGTGTCAAAGAGAATTATCGAGTTACCACCCGTAATCGGGCGGATGGAGCCATTCATTTCTCGTTGACCGATACCCAACGATGGTGTGGCAGCCAACAAAGAAGCCAAAACGCTCTGGGCATTTTCACGCACCAATAGATGACCAGGGAAAGCAATCTCTACCGCGTCCGTCAAATACCAATGCCCCAACGAAACATGCCTCAGCATCGTGTTCGATTTACATGGCTCTGTACCAACGCCCATCAACTTGTGCTCGTGCGAAACGGCGGACTTTTTGCCTCTTTTGCCAAATTCTTTCACCGTCGGCGCAGGCTTGCAAAAGCCGCACTCACCGCAAAGCAAAAATCCCCGCGCCTCGCGGCCCCGATTTATTACTGTGATTCGCCCCTGTCTGCTTTGCCGCACATCCAGCTTCAATCCATGCACTTCAATTTGCCGTGCTGCTGGTGCATTGCCTTGGAAATCACTGAAAAAGCTCTGCAAAAACCCAACCACGGCCGGCCGAGTTTCTCCTGGTTTGTCAGTCGACTTTTTGCCAATGAAGCCGAATTCGGGCCGAACATATGGGATGCCTTCCTTAGATTTATCACTGTTAAGACAAACGGGACAAGTGCTGTCAAATACGGTCCTCGGCTCCCAAAAGGCGCCACAGCCGGTGCACTCAAACCAAGGTCTTTGCTGTAGAGATTTCGCTGGTGGAATATAAATTGCCGTAGAGTCCCACAAACATTTAGAAGCGACCGATTGAGACCCTGGCGCATAATCGCGAATACCGAGCTGAGCATCGCGCGACAAATCAACTTCATCCGAAGTCTCGGCTGTCGCATGTTGCGACTCACGAGCTTTGCGAACGTTCAACTCTATTACGTCAACCGGAAAACCGTACTTGGGAAGTACAACCTTTCGACTCAAGTATCCGAGTAAGTCCTGGGACGCCACGGTGTTTCGCTCGTCTTCCAACTGGTATCTTAATTTTCGTTTTGACTTATTTGCTAAATCCGAATCGCCATTCCCACTTCGTTGAAGCTTTTCAATATTTCCGTCGATTCTTGTGATTTCACCTTTGATATCACTTTCAGCACGGGCCATCCAACCTGATTTTTCAATTTCAGGAATTTCGGAGTATAGAGCATCGACCCAAATCCAATTTTCTAGACCCAGCTCAGATGGACCTTGCAAATCGATGGGCACTATTTGTTTCAAGGAATCTTCGAGCCCTATTGGCTTGCTTTCCAACCATTCCCGCATTTGCTCAGAGACGGTTTTCCCGTTCCATTTTTCGAGAAAAAATTGTTCAACATTTTTGGGCCATTTATTTTCCAGAGAATTGCTAGCGACCCAGTGCTTTGCAAAAGAAGCGTAAGCCACTGCGTGAACATGTCGCCTCACGATATGTATATTCGAGATTTGAATCTGCGGCGGCTTCAGCTTGCCATTAATCATCAACAAAGGTCGATTGTAAAAATACAAATCGTGAGTGTTACGGCTCGCATAGGTGACAGTCAAAGCTGGAGCCCCAATTCTTCGCCCAGCTCGACCCGCTCTTTGCACATAATTCGCAGGAGATGGGGGCAAATTTCTCATAAACACAGACTGGACATCACCAACGTCAACCCCGACCTCAAAAGTGGTTGAACAGCTCAAAACATTTAACCTCCCCTCAATAAAATCTTGTTGGATATCGAACGCTTTTGTAGTTGTAAGTTGAGCAGTGTGTTCCGATACCTCCATATTGGCCGGCTTCAACCCAATGTAAGACTGATAGAAATAATTTTTTGTTTCGATTTTTTCCAACGGGTGCAACTTTCCTTTACATCTATATGTTGGGCAAATTGAGTCAATACTGACCCATGAAACCTGCCTACAAAGCCCACATTGGTAAGGGACATTTTCTTCATTTGGTCTCAAAAAGAGAAGGCTCCGGTAATCCAGCGCATAAGTCTCGCCATGGTAATTTTGCCTTGAACTCAATATTTTCGACCAGGGGCTACCACTCCGGTTCAAATCAGACAGCCAAATAGAACGCAGGACGTCCTCGACTGGTGCCGATATTCCGCGACTCAAAAACAGCTTCTCTAAAAAATCCACCCTGCGATTCGACCCGGCTTTAGGAACCCATCCAGTCATCCATGACTGCTTTGAATTCTTCTTCTCGAAGTTGATTTCATACAAATAATTTCGGGGGGCGAACATTTGGTCGGTTATCTCCACCGATGATGGCACCCGAACTGCGCCCGATTCCCGCACGGTGCCAATCAAAATCTCCATAATCTTAAACGACTCTTCCTCAGAGAAACCCAAATCCAAGAGTGCATTCGGGGGCAAGGCGCTGTCGGGTCGGTGAGAAAATATTTTTACAAGACCAATTCCGTTTAAACTTTGCCTTCTATCTGTGGCCAAGACTTCTCTCATCAACCAAGACTCCACTATTTTTCGTCTTTCCGATTGCGGTGAATCTGGGTCAATTAAAACCTCATCCAATGCCCGCTTTAACAACTTGACTACCAAGGTCTCAAAATCGACTGGCTCGTTATTGTCCTGCATTTCCCTGACAATCAGATTCCGTTGCAACAAGCGTGAATAACGATTTTCAAGATAGGGGGCAAACCATGCGGCGTCCGTTCTGGAGTCGGCAAAACATAACAACTTTCTTCCGCCGCCGACATGACCAGTAAGGTTCGGGTCACTCGACCGCGGCAACTGTTGATACAGGTCGGTGGCAATGACTGATGTCGGGTAGTCCTTGGCTGCCAAAATCCTCTCGACCACTGGTCCACCACTTGAGCTCGAACAAGAGAGACACTTGTGTAAAACACCGTCTCGCTCCTCCACACCAACCAGCACTAATTGGGCTCCGTGATTGTGGCCACAGTCATTCGAATCAGACTCGGATATGGACCCACAAATTGTGCAAAGGCATTCGTCACCTGGGCTCAATGATTCAGAGCCTCGGTGCTCTTCGCTTCCATCTTCATCTTCAAAATCAATTACTCTGTTTTTCGGCAAAAAATATCGAAGCTTCCGCTCAAAGTATTCACCGAGACCGAGATAGGAGATTGACCCTTCTGAATGTTTTGTCCCGACTAAGTAACTAGAACCGCAGCTACGACAACGAGCGAGCTCAAATAGTGGGCTTGAGATTTCGTTCAGTTTGCACTCGGGACACTCTTTGCTTCGTTTAAGTTGAAGTCGAGGCCGCCCTTTTGGATGATTTGGAGAAAAACAGCGATACACGCCCTCGAGAGCCCTAATCATCGAGTGGAATTTGACCCCAAGCGCTGGAGTTCCCGCATTGTCAACGACTCCAAAAGTCGAGAGCAGAAGTAAATTCTCCACCAGTAATACCGCGTTTTCATCGTCGAAAAGCATCCGGGCAGCATCCTTGACATGAATCGCCCCCTCAAGGAGACGTTCCCGAAGGCGCATCACATGGCTCTCATTAACCATGATTGAGCCGCACACGTCTCGTATACCAGCTGACACGTCTGGATTGCCAAGGAACCCTTCGTGTTTTGCAACCGAAACAAAGTCCTCGGCGGAGTTCGCTGTCTCCAGAACTTTGGCAAGAGCAGTAATTGCCTCTGGCCTGGCATTCCATGTTTCACGCTCGGCGTTTAAATTTTTGATTTCTGGAAGAATTATGTCCTGTAACGAATCCTCCTTGGCTACAAATTCGAGGTTTTCACCGAACAATGAACTTCCGAAATCGACAATCTCGGTCATTTCTTCCGCCGTACCTCCAAGAGTCGCAGAAGTGCCGATGAATTGAATCCGACCTTTCTCTGAATCGACAACCCGGTCCTTGACCCGGCGCATCAGCATCGACAGTTCGGCGCCTTGCGCACCCTGGTAGCTATGCACTTCATCAAGAACGATGAACTTCCAATTTTTTGCATACTCCCCGTCAAAAAATGCATTGTCGTCGGGCCGAAGTAACAAAAATTCCAACATCGAAAAATTCGTTACCAGAATGTGAGGAGGACTCTCTTTCATCTCTTCACGAGAGACAAGTTCATTGGGCTGTGGTTCGCAACCAAATCGTTTCACGTGCAGCTTTCTGGCAGCTTCAAATTTTTCCTTCGTATCGCCGATGTACCGGCCAAAAGTGATGTCGCTAAACGGGGCAAGAAGCGACCGAATCCGCCCCATTTGGTCATTCGCGAGGGCGTTCATTGGATAAAGCAGAAGTGCCCGCACTCCTGGCCCCAGGGCGCCTTTTCCGACACTTTCGTTCAGCAGGTCGTTAATTATCGGCAGCAAGAATGACTCTGTTTTACCTGAACCAGTACCTGTGGCGATTATCAAGTTTCTTCGATTAAGGATTTTCCTGATTGTCTGTTCCTGGTGCTTATACAGAGGTCTGCCAACGGGTAGCGCACTGCCGGATAACTCCAACAGCCTCGAGTTGAGAGTTCCTTCTGCCACCAAATCCGTAACTGATTTAGAACCTTCGTATGGAGGATTTGACTGAATGTACGGGCCGGCAGCAAGCGCAATCTGACCATCAATGGCGCTGTCGAATTCTGACCGGATTTCAACGTCGCTGAACTCAAAGGTCGACTTCAAGTAAAGTTTGTAATCGCCAAACACCGATTCGGCAGCAAGCACTGGGTTGAATCGTGCGTCCAACTGCCTCATGGTGGACCAAACCTACGCCTCGCGAGGGCCAAGAGCAAGAAGAATTCCACAAGTTCTGGAGCGAACTCGTAAACCTGCGTCAACAGGGCTGCCGCTTTTTGGTCAACCTTTGACCTCACAATTGCTCCCTGGTTAGACATCGATATGAAAGCGAGCGCGCAAACTTGTGACACAACGTCATATTTTCTGTCCATCTTGGCTTTAGGCAGAGCGCTTGCGAAGTACATTTGCGCTTTCTCATCTAAATCCTCGACGTGGTTAAGGACAGCTTGAACTTCCTCCTTTCTAGACCAAGTACGAGCTTGGTTTGCAGTTTTATTCTCGGAGCTCGCATTCAGGTCTTCATAACACCGGTGCAAATAAGTATAGAAGGCTCGTTTGAAACCGTCCCTTGTCAAAATTGGCGGAAGCGTCGACAAATCATCGCGACCAGCAATTTGGGCCTTCTCCAGAATTTCTTCCATCTCAGCTCGAGAATATTTATCATGATGCCTTCCCGGTTGGATAATTTCTATGTCATCGTGAATTTCATCGACATTCTCAAATATGTGCAGCCAAACTCGCTTTGACTCCGGGTCTTGGCCGTCGAATTCATCAATGGCAGCTCCAAAAAATCGGGACAGGCTCCAGATGTCATCTCTGTTGCTTCGAGCTATGTCGATATCCAACGGGCAGGAGGAAAGTGTTTTAAATGAACAAATTAAAATTTGGTCGACTGTCATACAGTTTAAGCCAGGATTTTTTGACAAGCTACCGAACCACCAGCCAATAAATGGTTTTCCTCCGAATCGCTCGTCTAAAAGTCTGCCTACCGCTAAGTCAATTACCGAAAAGTCCTGTAGCACTCTTGATTTAGAAATGTTTAACAGAAGGACAGAGAGCATCGAGATGAGCCGTGGCATGTATTTCTCCTCCAAAAGCTCATGCCGCGAACGCTCACTGTTGCAAATCAACTCGGCGACAGCCTCGGGATTGGTTGGAGCTAGAGAGGATAAATAACGTCTGTAGTCGATGTCACTGCCAGCCTGAAGGAACTCATTGAAAATTGGCTTGGCTTCACCACTCCTTATTCCAACTACATACTTGCCGGGAACCAATTTAGGAACGACAACCACGAGAGACTCATTGGTGTCATTTGGTATTTTGATGTGCAAATCGTCTTGCCACGAGTTGCGCAGATTCCGGATTACGAACTCTCTGTCACCTAATTTATGCGACTCCGAAAACGAAATGGAGATTTTTGATTCGCGATTACTCGACCCAAATTCGACCAAAGAAATTTCTGAAAATTTCACCGAATACTGGGTGACTATTTTCAACAATTCAACTCGGTGGCCTTCAAGGTACAAAAATGCCGTAAGCAGCTGACTTTGTGCGTTGTTAACATCGTCGACGAAGTTAAGTAAGTCAAAAGCAACCCTGTTATCCAGCCCCAAAGTTTCAGCCATTTGGCTAGAGGCAACTGGATTTTGCCTTGCATCTTCGATGTGCAACCGAAAAGCAGTCTTTTTGTAGCACCGGGCTAAAATTTGGCTCACACCTCGCGCAACAAACTGTTCTTTGGTAACTGTCTTAACCTTGCTTCCAAAGTCAAGTTCCTCATTTTCGACCCGCACACAGTGTGTCAAACGACTAATTTTCAGACCAAGCTGAACAGTTGTACGGGCATCTGAAAGCTCAACTTGTTTGTAGTCTTCGCCATCGCCAAAAATTAGGTCTTGCCGCGAATTCTCATAACGAATCGTTGCTTTGACCAACTCAGTCGGGGAAAAAATCCGGTCTTCAACTTCAAATTTCAGGTTCGGCACAACTACGAGCCGTGCATTGAAGTCTGAACCAAGTTGGGTTCCCTGGATAAAAACGGTCAAGGATGCTAAGCCGCCATTTACGTGCCCCGAAAAATCGATTAAACCATTTTCATTGCGCATCTCACTCAATTTCAATCCGGCTGAAACTTTGCCGTCAGAGAATCGAATTCGCATCGATAGCTTTTCAAACGGTGTATCGCCTGGAAATTTTAAAAGAGGGATCTTCGAAAAAACTTTCCCACCGTCTAAGTCTTTGAACGCGTCAATTGGCTCCCCAATAAACTCTGCAATCTGAGCAGGTTCAGAAACATGAAACTCGTCAAGCAATTCATGATTTCCTTCAGTCGACCCTCGAAACAGGAGTTTTTCGAATGTTTTGACCGCTATTCGATAAACATTCCAATCATGCCAATCACCGCCAACTCGAGGCAAATTTATGGAATCGGGATGGTACTCATTCGTACCGATGCTCCCTGAAAAACTCACTTCCCTATGAGCAATGAGAATGACCTCCGTACAATTTACTGCTGTTCCTGGCTGAATGTAATCCCCAGTGACCGCATTGAACAAGAGAGCTTTTCCGTTCGCCGCCGCTTGAAAACTTGACTTTCGTGAACGTTGATCATCAGTTTCTATCGTGACTTTCCAAAACCGTGCAGGACGTACAAAAGTTTGCCTTGTATTCGTATAGGACGTATCTACCACCAGAATCGGATTTTTAGATTCGACCACAGCACCGATGACTCTCCATTGCCCTCTAGGTACTTCTTTGCGCAAATTAGGAAACTCGATGTAAGGCCCGTCAAGACTAAACTCATCAAACATAAGTTTTGGCACTGGTAAGGAAATCATCTGCCTGCTACCAAGTTCCGCACCAAGCAAAAGCAACTTCTCAAGATAAAGCGGCGGAAGTCCGAACTCTAGGGCCACAACCTCGATTTCATTAATTGAAAATCTTGGTTTGTCTTCAAGGACGTTTATCATTCGCTGGAATAAGTCGATAACAAAATTCCCACCATAATCAATGAACCTTTGTGCGGGTTTATCTAAATATTTTGTTTTCCCCCTATCTTGTCGAAAGTTGATGACTAGTTCCGACGAGTTTGAAGTTCCTTCCGAAAATTCGCGCAACAAAAGCAACCAAACATCACTCACTGTCGAAGCTGGCAGACCCGCGTGAAGCAAGATTGGGCCGAGCAGCGCAAGACCATTTTCCGCGTCAATCTCATCGGCGAAAGTATCTTTCCGTAAGCCTTTCAAACACTCCTGAAACACCGAGCCAAAGCGTTTGTTATCGTTTACGGATTTATAAAAAGGTAGTTTTTCGGGGTCCGAATCGTCTTCGCATCGCACATTAGGCCAAAAGGTCCCATCCTTGTAAAGGGAGAACGCAAGTCCAGCCAGCATGATTACATAACTGGCAATCATTCCGTCGCCGACTACGTGGTTTATGTAATCTTTCCCATATCTTTGCGACATGCGGCCAATCTCGCCTCGCGCACTCAAAAAGTTTTGGCCCGTCAGCCGCAAATCAATTTCACCTATCAGTTTTGAATCTTTGATTAGCTCTCTCAACTCGCTCTCAGCTGAGCTAGGAGGTAAATCAACGGACATGCGGCGAATATACTTCAACTATGGCCGAAAATATTTGGCGTCAAAAGTAGTCAACTATGGCAACGATGAGACCCAAGGAGTTTCCCCATAACCCTAAGGATAAGTTTGCCGAGGCCAAGACATTCGAAGCATTTTCAAAATTGTCCAAAGAGTGGACTGTGCTTTACGCCTATCGCTGGCACGGAATGCGCAAAGGCAGAGTTGGCGATGGTGAGGCAGACTTCCTGCTGATTCATCCCCGTTACGGCTTCTACGTGGCTGAGGTCAAGGGGGGTTCAGACATCAAGTTCGAAGATGGCATCTTTTGGCAAAAAAGCGAAGGAAGGTGGAACAAAACGACGACAGGGCCATTCGAGCAAGGGACAATTACTTCGAATTTTATTTCGAAACACCTCAAAAATTGTATAAATCAGAATACGAATCGAGACCTGCCGAGTTTTGTCCCGAATTTCGGTCACTTTGCCGTGTTCCCTTCGGCAATCGAAAAGAAGGGATTTCCCCCAGAGGGGCCCAGAGACATAATCATGGACAGTGATGACATGAAAAATGTCGAAAAACGACTTCTCGAAATCGCTAACCATTGGAACAAAACAAATCCTCACAAACATATGACTACTAAAAACATCGACGCAATAGTAAATGCATTACGACCGTACAAAGAATTAATAAATTCAGTTCGCTATGACGTCGGACAGGTCGAAAAACAATTAATTGAACTGACAAAACAGCAAGCACAAATATTAAATGAACTCGAAGATATCGCGGTGGTAAAAGGCTCAGCGGGTACCGGCAAAACAACGCTTGCAATAGAGCGCTCAAAGGAATTGGCCGACCAAGGCCTTAGCACTCTTTTCCTGTGTTTCAACAGACCACTCATGGAATATCTCAATACGAGCGTTTCTAACAAACCGGGAAAGCTGACGATTTCGACCCTTCATTCCTTTGCCAAAAAAGTCTGCGACTTGGCTCAACTCGGTATCGACGTTGACAGTTTTGATTCCCTCATTGAAAACTTTCCCGTCGCCGCGTTGGGCCAAGATATCGCATTCGACGCAGTCATTGTCGATGAAGCTCAAGACTTCACCGCCGAAATGTGGTCTTCCCTGACGGATTTCATTGATTCATTCAAGAAACCCAAGGACATTGTTTTCAATATTTTTTTAGATAGTAATCAAAATATTTATGAGGGTTCCGGCTGGGAAGATGCAATAAAAAAATATTCAAGCTCATTAAATATTCATCATCTGAGCATAAATTGTCGAAATACAAAAACAATTGGAGTACTTGTTGAGAAATTTGGAGGAAGCCCGTTGATTTCTGGACCTGAAGGTCCAGAACTAAAATTGGTGCAATGTAATCAGAGTAGAGACGTCATGGAAGAACTGGAGAAAGAAATACTTCGGCTCCAAAGGTCCTTCATGCTCGAGAGCAATCAAATTACAATTCTTTCTTCGACAAGCCCACTATCCCAAAAAATTGAAACTGAGTTCAAAACCAAAAACCAGAGACTCCTTAAGAATTTAAAATTTGAAACAATACGGAAATTCAAAGGTCTCGAGTCTCATTGTGCAATTGTCGTTTTTTCTTCTGACGAAAACGAGGACGGTGACGAAAGTATCAGACAATCCGAAACTGACAAGCTGGCATATATCGGATTCAGTCGGGCACGGATAATCCTGACCATAATTGGTGACAAAAAAATTATCGCGAACTTTAAAGAAAGACTGTCATCGAGGTAAAATTTGATTTTCTAAAGACACAAATTTTTTGCCCATGGGTCGAGATGCCAAGTTCCCAGCTCGAAAATTAAAGACCCTCGACCATTGCTCTTAACTTTTCTAGTTCAACCCTTTTGAAGTTCAAGATTCGTGTCAATAACTGTTGCTTCAGCAAAGCCGAGAACCTCTAATGTGTCCCAATTGATGATTCGCCAGCAGCGAATGCACGCCCAGAGTACACCGCCCCAAGGCCCGAGCTCAGATGGAACCATTAGTCCAAACTCGTTGCACACCTCGAATCCGTCAGAGTTTGGAGTGTTTCCACAACGACACTCCCAATAGTTATCAGCTACCTCGAGAATGTATTGGGGTATCAACTTGACATCAGCCAGTAGAAGGTCACTCCAGTGAATCTCGGAAAAATCACCCCTTGGAGCTTTTTGGATTCCGCTATTCACAAAACACATTATGACAAAGGGGTGTACTCGAGTTCGCTTGCTCCTCGTTCGCAAGTTATCCCTGCTACTCCCAGCTGTAAATTAGCCCTTATGACGTTCGACATTCTTGAAGAAGGTGAACCTTGCGACTTTTGTGGAGTGCTAATCAAATTTTTCGACGACGATTGGTACGGAGACTGCAGGCGAGCCGAAAAACTTGGGTTATTGAGCTAGTTCTTTAGCGAGTTCGGTCAAAGGCGACAACACGCTTGCGTCGAGTTTGCCGTCGGGTGAGATCAACGAATTGATTTTGGGAAACAACAACTCGGGCCCGACGAGTGTTGCCCCGAGCAACGGCACGATGTTTCGCAGATATTCGACTGC
>Ga0172372_10011120_pt1 | contig 11462 bp, 12 predicted proteins | sample LakKiv5m_2_FD_114544 | JGI IMG/M metagenome (GOLD analysis project Ga0172372, IMG submission 114544) | Freshwater microbial communities from Kabuno Bay, South-Kivu, Congo - kab_092012_9.5m | ecosystem: Environmental > Aquatic > Freshwater > Lake | place: Democratic Republic of the Congo... | reverse complement strand
GTCTGAGATGCACTCAAGGATTTTTTTCGCGAAGTTTCACGGGATCGCAGCCCGCACATCGTCAACCGGAGCAGGAGATATTTTTGAGACCGGTTCTAGTCATCATCTCCTCCACCATCGTTGCCGCACGCGGGGCCACGGTGTTTTTTGATCTTGTCCACAAGGCTTGTGCTTCCGACTCGACGGCCTTCTGCTTCGACGCATACCCCGGGCAGGAGATCTGCTTTCGAGGTGAGCCCGCGGAAGAAAACAGTCGTTGTGGTTATTTGTAGCCTAGTCGAGCCGACAACGAGGTCGGGATCATTAAATGACTGAATAAGCCCCCTCGTCTCGACTTCGACCCCGTCGTCAGATCCGCCGCCGTCAGTTCCTCCATCGGACCGGTCTTCATCTCCGTCGCTATTGTCATCTAGGCCGTCATCATCGGAGTCAGCGTCACATCGATTGGCGCCGAGGCTTGGCTCTAGTACATCAGCGACGCCGTCGCGATCTGAATCGAGACCGCGAACTGCGCGCTTAAATCTGCGGCGCTCAGTTTTCGTCATTTTGTTGACTGATTGAGCGAGCTCTTTCTCTGCCGCCTTAATTTGTGCGACTGAGCGCTTGGCTTTACTGATGTCACTAGGGCTAGCATGCGCTGACAAGAGAGTCGCAAAAAGCAGACAGAGAACGCTCAACAGTTTCACCATAATGACTCCAAACGTAATCACCTTTCAAAAGCAGGTCATTTCACGAACTATTGCAGCCGTCCGATCCTTCTAAGGGGGCGCAGCGGACACAGTCCGGGTTTGAGAAAACCCGACTGGCTGCAAACGAGTCGCAAACTACTTTCAGCGGTACGCCAGCAAACGCCCACTTTAGGCAGGTTACTCCTTATGAAGTGGGCTCGCCACAGAAATATAGTCCCCCGACCAGTCGTAAAAGCAACTTCGAGGTGATTCCAGGAACTTATGAGGTAAGGGATTTACGGATTGAGGATAGGCGCAGACATGCTACTGGACCGAGGTGGGGAAGCGCACAAGGGCAGATCCAAGCGGGATCAGCGTCTGAGCCCGCTTGCGGAACTATTTTATAAACCCAGCCTCATTCATTTTTGAAAAAATGAATGAGAATTGCTGGGCGAGCGCAATCTTGGCGTAGCCAAGTTGCGCCGTAGAAGACAACAAACTCCTGTATGCCTAACGTGTGAAACTTGAGCGTTATAAAAGACTCAAGCTGGCAAACGGTGCGTTTGGCTGAAACCACGCTAAACTATTGATAGTCTAATCTTTATCAGAAACTAGGCAGTCCTGCGCCACTGCCGCAGTATTTTTGTCTTCTGCGGCGCAACTTGGCAACGCCAAGATTGCGCTCGCCCCGCTATTGCGAGTGATTTTTTTCAAAAATCACTCGCGCAGGGTTTATTAGTTGAAGGCACCGCTCACAACGACTGTTTGGGGAGCTCCCGCAAATGTCTTTCGTGCGCCAGTTGAGTCCTTATAGGCTCCAGAGATCTTAAATGACAACTCCATAGCGCACGCTGCACTGAGAGGTGCACTGGTATTAACTTTGTAGGAGCCGTCTGCATTTTGGGTAACGGATGTAAGACCTGTGATATTACTCTGCTTAACAGTTGAACGGATAGTCTTACCGGTAATCGTTGCGTTGGCATTTGGACTTGTCAGGTTTTTCGCCTTTAGGTCATTTACCACCATTAGTTGCACAATTTTTTTTACTGCTCCTATGGATGGAAAGACGCACCTACCAAAAGTGGTCGGCTCCGTCGAGGTCGACGGGTCAGCGGCTTTTGCGGTGAAAGCGCCAGTAATAAGCACTGCAGAGAAGACGAACGCACTAGTAATGACACGGAGAGACGAAGCCATCTTCATGGTACAACCTCCAAAACAAAGGGTTCAAATTGGATATGACCCACTTTAGGTAGATTGTAGCATTTGAGATATTTCTGAGTAAAGGTGACTATTCAGCCTATGCCGCTGTGTGTGCGTAAACCCCTTTCAGGGGTGATTTTGCGGGGCAAAATCGGGGTAGAAACAATAACTATTCACCCAAAAATCGGCATCCCGGATCAGGGGATGTCCAGAAAGACGTTTTCCGACGTACTTTTATGTGCGAAACATCTTCTTAAGCACCGTAACTCCCCACTCCGGGTGAATAGTTACGAGTAAAGTCTATTATTTTCGCCAAGTTAGTAGCACAGCCCCGGCCGTGACTTCCTGCCCCTTTCTGACCATGACTTGGTCGACTACCCCATCGTTGACAGCCTTAATCGGGTTCTCCATCTTCATGGCCTCGATAACAGCTAGTACATCTCCCGCCTTTACCGAAATACCCGGGCTGGCTATGACCTCTGAGATGATTCCTGGCATCGGAGCCTTCAGGTCAGATGACGTGCTTTGACGCGGCGCTTGAGCTGAACGAGCGCTCTTTTGGATTGGCGCTGGGCCAGTCGTGGGCGCTACCTCAATCCGGTACTCCTCGCCTGCAACGACAAAGGTTATTAACGAACCGATGCGGCTTTTGAATTCGACCTCAAAAGAGCGACCCTCGACAGAGACGGTGAATCTGCTCATAGGCGGCTCCTCTCTATGCCCGCGAGTAATCCAGATTGGTACCAGAGAGAGGGCGTCCACGCACTGCTCGCGGTCCGTGCAAGCGACACAACCCCGCCGCTTGAGTTAACTGTCAGATCTCCTGCCGGAAGGATCGCCTGAAGACTCGAGGCGATAGCTACAAGGAGGTGATCGGACAAGCGGCCGCCTCTCAATGACGCGGAATCTAGCGTAAAAGCTATTCCATCGTGTGATAGGGGAGCTGGTAGTGGAGGTCGCAGTGCTGGTGTGCTCATGGGAGTCGGGTGTCTTTAGAGCGGGATGTTTCCGTGTTTCTTCTTTGGATTACTCTGGCGTTTGTTTGATAGGAGCGAAAATGCCTCAATAACTCTTGGTCGGGTCTCTCGCGGCCGGATCACTCCGTCGATAAATCCTAATTGCGCAGCTTCGCGCGGGTTAGCGAATTTCTCGCGATACTCGCGCACGAGCCGTTCGCGCACTTCCTTCTCGCAGCCTTTGGCCGCAGCATCGTCGAGCTCCTTTCGGAAGATGATGTTAACTGCGCCCTCTGACCCCATAACCGCGATTTCGGCAGATGGGAAGGCGAAGTTAAGGTCTGCGCGGATGTGTTTTGAGCTCATTACGTCGTAGGCACCGCCGTACGCTTTGCGGGTGATAATCGTTACCTTGGGGACTGTCGCCTCGGCGTAGGCGTACAGCAGCTTGGCGCCGTGGCGAATAATTCCACCGTGTTCCTGTTGCAGCCCCGGGAGGAATCCCGGAACGTCTACGAGAGTCAAGATTGGAATATTAAATGCGTCGCAAAACCGCACAAAGCGCGCAGCTTTGATGCTGGCGTTAATATCCAAGCACCCTGCAAGGCACGAGGGCTGATTCGCAACTACGCCGATACTGCGTCCATTAAGCCTGATGTAGCCGATGATAATATTTGCCGCAAATGCAGGCTGAATCTCAAAGAATTCGTTTGAGTCAGCGATCGACGTGATTAACTGCTTTATGTCGTACGGCAGATTTGGTTGGTTCGGAATCAGCGTATCAAGTTCCGGGTCTTCTCGAGTCGCAGTATCTCCCGATAGCATCACAGGGGCCGTGTCGAGATTGTTCTGTGGAAGAAACGAAAGAAGCGTTCGACACACCTCAAGCGCTTCAGCGTCAGAGTCAGCTTCCAGGTGAGCTACACCGCTAATGGCACCGTGGGTGTCAGCGCCGCCGAGTACTTCTTTAGAAACCTCTTCCTTGGTGACGGTCTTGATTACGTCGGGTCCGGTTATGAACATGTGGCTCGTATTTCGAACCATCAGCACAAAGTCGGTAATAGCTGGAGAGTACACCGCGCCGCCGGCACACGGCCCCATGATAAGTGAAATCTGCGGAACCACACCGGAGAGGAGCGTGTTGCGCAAAAAGATGTCTGCATATCCACCGAGGCTTTCCACTCCCTCCTGTATACGGGCACCTCCCGAATCGTTTAGTCCGATAACGGGGCAGCCGATCTTCTCAGCAAGGTCCATCACCTTGCAGATTTTCTTGGCATGCATCGCCGCGAGTGAGCCGCCGAATACCGTGAAGTCTTGCGCAAAAACGCATACGGGGCGACCGTTGATCGTTCCACTGCCTACGACAACGCCGTCGCCGAGGTAGCGCCTGTCTGCGAGGCCAAAGTTCGTAGAGCGGTGCGTGACAAATTTATCGAGCTCGCTAAAAGATCCGGGGTCGAGCAGTTGCAGGATCCGCTCACGTGCGGTGAGCTTGCCGCTTTCGTGTTGTTTTGCGATGCGCTCCGAGCCACCCCCGGCCTCCGCCTCGCGATTCATCCTGGCTAAGTCATCGTTGAATTCCATACTTGTGGTCGATGCTATCGTGGAGCTGGCCTTCCGTAAACGGTAATTGATGGTGGGCGCGTTATTGCGCTTTACGAGTACTTGGGCAGGGGAGTATCGTATATCCACTATGGTACGATTTTTACTTGTTAGTAGTTTGTTGTTCACAAGCGCTGTTCTCGCTAGTGGCTGCGCCTCGACCCCGGCTCGTGTCGCACCGGTAGTTACGGCGGATGACCCTGAGGGCTTCGAAAAGGCGGCGTTTGATGTCGTGTCCGAGTACTATTGCGCCCAAAAGGCTTGGCCGACTACCTGGACACAAGTTGAGGATTTTAAGCGTGAGCGGGGTGAGGATGCTGAGTGGTTAAAGCTTGCCAAAGAGCCATCGATCTCGTCGCCGCGAGCGATCTTAGCCACGCTTAGCTACAAGACCGAGCAGGGGGCCGATCGTCGGGCAACGTATATTGCGCCGCCTCGGTGTGGGAAGGAGTCCGAGAAGGGGATCGTTTCAGTAGCTGCCGAGGGGGTAGTGTTCCGCCTGCCTGAGGGTTTTGAGCTAATGCGCGGAGCGGAGCTCCAGTCGAAGTGGAAGGCCCCTCCGTATCCCGATGCAGCGTGGGGCGCGCAGGATGGCAGGGTGTTGGCGATACGTTTTGGTGATGTTGAGATGAAGCCCGAGGAGCTTCCAGACTTCGCTGAGGATATGGCCGAGGCCTATGAGGCATCGATCCCTTCGCTCGTCTGGACCTTTAAAGATACAAAGGTCATAGACGGCAAGCCGGTTCTGTACCACGAGTTTCAGAGCACTGCATCAACTGGTCCAATACTCAATGTGGTGCTCTCAAGCACATTTGATAGTCGTCTCTTTGCGATAACGATCACCGGTCCCAGTGAAAAGAGTGATGCAGTCGTTAGCGCAGCGCGGCATATTGAGCAGTCGTTAAAGATTCGGTGACGGAGCACACGCCATGGCGCAGGATTCAAAGGATCCAAAGACCTCATCTGGGATAGCTATCAAGGCTACCTATCGCGCCTCGGATACTGCGGGCATTACCGATGAGGTGCCCGGAGCCTTTCCGTACACTCGGGGGATCCACCCGACGATGTATCGCGGCAAGCTCTGGACGATGCGTCAGTATGCAGGGTTTGGCAGTGCTGACGACACCAACGCCAGGTACCACTTCCTGCTCAATCAGGGGATAACGGGCTTAAGTGTCGCCTTTGATCTGCCAACGCAGATGGGACGTGATCCGGATCATCCTTTAGCTCGTGGAGAGGTCGGTCGGGTTGGAGTTTCGGTCTCTACGGTAGAGGTGATGGAGCGGTTGCTGAAGGGTATTCCGCTTGAGAAGGTCTCTATATCAATGACGATCAACGCTACTGCTGGGATCCTGTTAGCGTTCCTGCTGGTCGTCGCAGAACGACGCGGGGTGAGTTGGAAGGAGTTGCGGGGTACGATTCAGAACGATCTGCTCAAAGAATACATGGCGCGTGGAACGTACATTTATCCACCGCGTCCGGCGATGCGAATCGTTACGGACATCTGCGCTTTTTGTAAGGCGAATGTGCCGCAGTGGAATACGATAAGCGTTTCTGGATATCACATACGCGAGGCGGGTAGCACAGCGGTTGAAGAGCTGGCGTTCACACTTGCCGATGGGTTGGCGTACCTCAAGGCAGCGGTCGAGCGCGGGCTCTCGGTCGATGATGTCGCTCCACGGATGGCGTTCTTTTTTAACTGTCACAATAATTTTTTCGAAGAGGTCGCAAAGTTTCGGGCAGCAAGAAGGTTGTGGGCTACACTTGTCAGGGAGCGTTTCAATCCTAGTGATGAGCGGTCGCTCCTTTTGCGGTTTCACACGCAGACGGCGGGGAGCACGCTGACCGCGCAGCAGCCGGAGAACAATATCATTCGCACAACGATGCAGGCTCTGGCGGCTGTGCTGGGAGGGACTCAATCGCTGCATACCAACGGCTTTGATGAAGCTCTCGGTTTGCCGACCGAGCACAGTGCGCGGCTAGCGCTGCGAACCCAGCAGATTATTGCCGAGGAGTCGGGAGTAGCGCAGTGCGCAGATCCGCTGGGTGGGAGCTATTTCGTTGAGGCGCTGACGACAGATCTCGAAAGACAGGTGCGTAAGCGTATCGAGACGATCGACGCGATGGGCGGAATGCTTGAGGCTATCGAGCAGCGGTACCCACAGGGTGAGATAGAGAATTCGGCGTACGAGGCGCAACGCTCGATTGAGCAGGGTAGTAATCGAGTTGTCGGTGTTAATGCGTTTTGCGAAGAGTCGCAGGAAACAACGCCGATCCAAACTATTGATCCTCGTGTTGAGCAGGGGGAGCGCGCGGCGCTCGAGGCGTTTAGGAAAGGGCGACCCGAAGCACCTGTCAAAGCCAGTCTAGAGGCGCTGCGCGGAGTAGCGCAGGGAAGCGGCGAGGGGCTGATGGCGGCTATGGTCGAGTGCGTACGGTGTTCCTGTACCCTCGGAGAGATCTCTGACACCCTGCGGACGGTGTTTGGGGAGTACCACTCGCAGTAGAACACGCCGTTTTCGGCTTATAGGGCGTCACGTGGGTCGATTTCACTTGAACCTGGTGAGGCGTTGTTCTAGCCTATTGGGATCGGCTTTAGTGTTGCCCTTGGGCTAAAGATTGGTCTATAACCCCTGCGCTTGCGTTTGACGTTTCGGGGTGCGATTCCGCCGGATTTTAGAATCTGGCGCGTAGAGCGGGTGCGGGGTTGTAATGGGTGGCAGCACCTTGAGGTTGCCTCCAGATGATGTGTCGAGGTAGGAGTCTGTATGAAGAAGAAAGATCTAGACCAACTAAAGAAGCTGCTCGAGGATGAAAAGCGCCGCATCCTGCGCCACTTAGAGGACCTTAGCGATACCTCAGTAGCTGATATCGATACCCCATCAGGCGACTCTGTGGATCTGGCCGCACTTGAGATAAATCAAAATTCGCTCGTGAAGGTTGGAAAGCGCGAGCTTAACCATTTAAAGAAGATCGACGCAGCACTCCAGAAGATGGAGGACGGCACGTACGGTGAGTGTGAGAGCTGCGGTGAGCAGATCGCGGTTGCGCGTCTTCTCGCTCGACCAGTTGCACAACTCTGTATTGATTGTAAGACAGCCCAAGAAAATGAAGAGCGTAAGTACAGCGATCGCTCAACAGAAGAAGAGTCTGAAGGTCTAGCCGACGAAGGTGAGGAGCTCTAATCATATTCCGCGCGATGCCTTCGCAGACCGCATCGAGTGTCTGATTCCGTGTAGCGAGCGGGTGGTAATTGCGCCTGGTAAGATCAACGTACGGCTTAAGGTGCTAGGGCGGAGACCTGATGGGTATCACGTGCTCAGCATGCTCAATGTCTCCACGTCACTCAGTGATGCGTTAAGGATCTCTCTACAGGTCACTCCGGGTTGTGAGCTTCAGGTGCAACCGGAGACCGGGTTGACGGGGCCTGCCGCAGATAACTTAATCGTTCGTGCATGGCACGAGTTCTGGACTGAGTTCTCAAGCGATGGACCACCGTGCGGCGTGCGCATAGTGCTCGCAAAAAAGATTCCTATCGGTGGTGGTCTCGGTGGAGGTAGCAGCGATGCCGGGGCGATGCTGCGATTCCTCGTAAAAACTTTTGGTGCCCTTGCATGTGAGCTGTGTAAGATATCGCCAGAGGAGTGCGAAGCTCGCACGATGCGAGCGGCGCTGCGGGTCGGGGCAGATGTTCCGTATGCGTACCGAGGGGGGCTCTGCTGGGTAACGGGGATAGGCGAGTCTGTGGCTGAGCTCAAGCACGTAACACCTTGGCCGGGTGAGGTGCTGATTATCGTTCCACCCATAGCTGTGCCGACGGTCGATTTTTACCGATTCTATCGGGATCGGCATCCTACGTTACCCGAGGTGCGCGATGGCGCGATGGAGACCGCGGTTGGCGATAACGCAGTGCTCGAAATCTCTGATCTGCAAGAGAACGATTTTGAGGCTGATGTGGTGGCGTTTAGGCCTGCGGTAGGGGACGCGCTGAAGATTGCTCGGGAGTATTACCCGTACACTACTTCGGTAACCGGCTCGGGTTCGGCGATCTTTAGCCTAGTGCCGCCAGCAGGCCCTGGGTCTGACGTGAGTGCGTTTGAGCGCCGAGCAAAAGAGCTGGGCATGGCCGTGTTCAGAACACACATGATTTCCGTGCTCGATTAAATCAGCGCAGGCGAGATCTTGCCAAAACCCTGTAATTGTTCTACTCAGGAGTCGCGGTATTGCCCGGTAGCCAAGTGGTAAGGCAGCGGATTTTGATTCCGCCATACGCAGGTTCGACCCCTGCCCGGGCAACCACCTTCAAGCCACTGCGTTCGTAGGAGCTTCTGTGACAAGACCCCTTCTCGTTTTTTCCGGCAGATCCAATCCGGCATTTGCTAAATCTGTGTGCGATACCCTTGCGATCCCACTCGGTGCGATCGAGTCGACGCAATTTGCTGACGGTGAGCTGTCAGTCGAGATAGGTGATAACGTCCGAGGCGGCGACGTGTTCGTTATTCAGAGCACGTGCACACCGTCGAACGATCGCTTGATGGAGCTTCTGATAATCGTTGATGCGCTCAAGCGTTCATCGGCAGGGCGCATTACGGCAGCGATTCCTTACTTTGGATACGCACGACAGGACCGTAAGGTAAAGCCGCGTGTGCCGATTACTGCGAAGTTGGTGGCGGATATGATCACCACAGCAGGCGCTGACCGCGTGTTAACGATGGATCTGCACGCGGGACAATTGATGGGATTTTTTAATATCCCTGTGGATAACCTATTTGCGCTTCCAGTGTTGATGCCTTTTCTGATCAACAAATATGGGACTGAGGGGGTAACGCTCGTTGCTCCTGATGTTGGTGGTGTGGAGCGCGCGCGATTGTTTGCGACTCGTATGGGTAATGCGCCGATTGCCGTTATCGATAAACGTCGAGCTGGACCCAACATGGTCGCGTCGATGAACGTGGTGGGAGACGTGGAGGGGCAGGTCTGTTTGATAGTCGACGATATGGTCGATACTGGTGGGACTCTGATTAAGGCTGCCGATACGCTGCTCGAGAAGGGAGCCAAGCGGGTGGCGGCGTGCTGTGTTCACGCAGTACTATCTGGCGACGCCCGGAAGAAGCTTAACGACAGCAAAATCTCAGAGGTAATAGTCACAGATACAATCCCGCAAGAGGGCACCAGTGGTGGGAAGATTACTACTCTTTCCGTAGCACCGCTTTTTGCTGAAGCTATCCGGCGGATCCACTCTGATGACTCAATAAGTAGTCTTTTTAGGTAGTTAAGGTGTTTTTGGTCGTTCGGTAGCTTTGCAGGGGCTGGCTTCGGCTGACTTTTTAAGAGGGCCAGCAGGCGTGGTGGAGTGCAGTATGTTAGCTAGGTGGGGTCTCTTTACCTTAGGTGCTCCTTCTGGTACTCTGTCGCCGCTGTTTTTTGTAAAGGAATCAAAGCCGTGGAAAGTTTCACAATTGAAGTCACAGAGCGTACGGACCTAGGTAAAGGCGGTTGCAACAGGTGCCGCAGGTCGGGATTTATCCCGGGGGTAGCGTATCACCGCGCAGATGAGCCCGTAGCAGTGCAGGTGCCTCACAAAGAGTTCACGATGATGGCCAAGAAGGCGCGCCTATCGCAGGTGTTCACCTTCAAGAGTGCTCACCAGGCGCTTAACGGCAAGTCAGCGATCGTCAAAGATGTTCAGCAGGATTACATCAAGGGGAAAGTTCTTCATGTAGATTTTCAGACTCTTCGAGATGATGAAGAGATCACAGTGTATATCCCTGTTGTGCTGATAGGTGAAGCTCCAGGAGTAAAGGTTCAGAATGGAATTCTTACTCTTGTGACGCACGAGGTTTCGGTGACGTGCTTGCCCAAGAATATTCCGAATCAGATCTCGGTAGACATTACTTCGCTCGGACTTGGTCAGTCGATTCATGCGAGCGACCTCAAGTTAGGTGAAGGAGTTGTCCTGTCAGATGATCCGCATGAGACGATCGTGAGCGTAGTAGCTCCTCGTGCAGCAGAGGAAGAGGCCAAGGCTCCTCAAGCGGGTGAGACTCCAGCTGCAGCAGCAGCACCAGCGGCTGAGTCAGCTAAGCCAGCAGCTACCAAGTAGCTCTCGAGCTAGACCGCTCAAAGCGCTCTTTTCGGTATTGGGTGATTGGGTTCGATCCTGTGCAATATAGTGAGCAGCGTACGCCAATCCAGAACTTTTAGGATGTCGTGAGTAAAGATTACTCGGTCATCGTCGGTCTTGGTAACCCCGGTGTTCAGTACGACGCCACGCGACACAATATCGGCTTTGCCGTTGTCGACGCGCTGCGAGCTGTATCAGGGCTACGCGATCCAGGCGACCTACGCGCAGAGGCTGGGGCCAGCGCGCAGTCAGCGGTCGCTGGCTCTCTAGGGCAGCAGGGATGGATTGAGCGTCAGGGGTTTCTTGAGTCGAGTTGCACTTTGGGCGGTTGGTCTGGTCATCTAATTAAACCGATGACCTTCATGAACCGCAGCGGTGAGCCGTTGCAACAATTTCTCAGCTACAGAAAGATACAGATTAGTCAGGTAGTAGTTGTTCACGATGAGATCGACATTCCGTTCGGAGCTTTGCGTGTTAAGGTCGACGGGGGAGAGGGGGGGCACAATGGACTGCGCTCAATCTCAGAGCGGTGCGGTGGACGCAGTTACACCAGGGTTCGGGTAGGCGTTGGAAAACCGCCGCCGGGCAGCCCCTTAGCGCTGCGGGAGGACGGTGTCGCGAGCTGGGTTTTAGGTCGCTTTAGCGGCGAGGAACAACCCTACGCAGAAGAGCTGGTCGTTCACGGGGTGCTTGCGCTGTATGAACTTATAAGTAAGGGCCTCCGCGCGGCGCAAAACCTGTGCAACAGGTAGGCAGTACGTTCCTTTTGCCAGCCATATTTTGCCTATTGGGTAACTAATGGAAAGTATTATCCTAAATTCGGCAGTTAAGGAGGATGAAAATGGTGCAGATGGCTAAAAGCACGCAGTATTTTGAACTTTTCGGAGGCGCAACCCTGGCACCGTCAGG
>Ga0172372_10011118_pt1 | contig 11462 bp, 8 predicted proteins | sample LakKiv5m_2_FD_114544 | JGI IMG/M metagenome (GOLD analysis project Ga0172372, IMG submission 114544) | Freshwater microbial communities from Kabuno Bay, South-Kivu, Congo - kab_092012_9.5m | ecosystem: Environmental > Aquatic > Freshwater > Lake | place: Democratic Republic of the Congo... | reverse complement strand
TGTCGGTCACGACATAGGTCATCACGGCGTCCCGTTTCGGTTTTCCGACCGAATCCCTAGGTCAGCGGCGCGGCGGATTCAATGGGGGCTTCGGGCGCGCCCGGTTCCGCTTCCAGATCGGCCCACAGAAGGGCCGCCTCGGCGGCCGGTCCGCGCCGGCGGGGCAGGGCGAGGATGCGGATCACGCGCACCCGCCCAGCCAGCACGAAGGTCAGCACGTCGCCCGGGCGCACCTTCTGGGCAGGTTTGGCGACGGGCCGCGCGTTCAGCCGCACGCGCCCCCCGGCCGCCAGATCCGCCGCGAGGGCGCGCGATCGGCAAAACCGCGCCTGCCAGAGAAAGAGGTCGAGCCGCTGCGCCTCCTCGGGCCCCGGCACGCCGATCAGAGCCGGTCGCGCAGCGCGGCGAGGACCGCGAAGGGATTGTCGGGGTCGATCCGTTCGGACCGCTTGGGGCCGGCCTCGAAGCTGCGCGGCGCGTCCTTCGGCGGGCGCCCGTCGCGGCCGCGGTCGGGCTGGTCGCCACGCCGCGCATCGCCCGGCTTGCGCTCGGCGCCGTGGCGGCCTTCGCCGTGCCTTGGCCCGCCCTGGCGGCCCTCGGCGTGCTTGCCGCCGTCGTGGCGGCCTTCGCCGTGCTTGTGGTCCTGCCGCCTGCGCTCACCGCCCTCGCGCGGGGGGCGCTGATGGGTGCGCTCGGGCGCGGGGGCGTCGGATTGCGCGGCGCGCTCGGCCGTGTCGCCTTCGGGACGCGGCGGGCGGGGCGCGGTCTCGCCCGCTTCGGGGCGCGCGCGCCGTTCGCGGCCGCCCTCGGGGCGGGGGCGCGCCTCGGCCGCGGCGCCCTCTCGGGGCGGACGACGCCCGCCGGGCGCGCGCGCCTCGCCCTCGGGGCGGGGGCGGGCCGACCCGCGCTGCCGCGGTGCCCAGGCGAAGACATAGAAGACTTCCGTCTCGGCGGTGCCCGCATCCGCGGGCGGGGGGGCTTCTTCGGCGGCGACCTCGGCGGCGGCAGGGTGGGGCGCCTCAGACGCGGTGGTCGGCGAGGCCTCGGTGGTCGCGACCTCGGACGCCTCGGCTGCCGCGTCCGTTGCGGCCGCGGCCGGCGTCGTCTCCGCTGCAGGTTGGGGCCGGGCCTTCGGCCGCTCGCCCCGCGTCGCACGATAGCCGAGGCCCTGCATCAGGTCCGCGAACTGCTCGAGCGTCATGCCCGTGATCGAGAGCATCTCGGCCGTCGCCTCGAAGCCCGCGCGCGTGTCGCGCGCGCGGACCATGTCGGCGAGGCGCTCGAGCATGTCGATGCGAATCGCCCGCGCGCCCGCCGGGCGGAAGCCGCCGATCAGATAATGCGTGGCCGGGATCGCGGGCAGGTTCGGGATCGTGACGAGGCCCGGCGGCGGGCTTTGCGGGAATTCCTCGAGGCCCGCGGCGATCGACCACAAGAGCAGCCGCAGCCGCGTCGGCGCGGGCTTGAGCAGCGCGGGGATGAAGATCGTGAACTGGCCGAAGCGCACGCCGTGGCGCCGCAGGCTGGCGCGGGCGTCCTGATCGAGCGCCTTGACCTCTTCGGCCACCCCCTCGCGCGTCATCAGCCCCATCGATTCGACAAGGCGGAAGGCAAAGCCGCGCGCGAGGCCCTGCAGCGCCTCGTCGCGCGCCATCGCGTGGAGCGGCTCGAACAGCGTCGCAACCTTGCGGTCGATGAAGTGCTGGAGCCGGCGGCGGACCTTTTCGGCAACATCGGCGCCCGATTCCTCGTCGACGAACGCCTCGACCTGGGGCTTGAGCGGATCAGCGCCGCGCACGAGCTTGCCGACCGCCGCCGTCCCCCACATGAGGCCGCCCTGTTCGGTATAGTCGAGTTCGGTGTCGGGGGCGTTGTAGAAGCGGTCCGCGCGCAGATGAAACTCGGGCCGCAGCGCCTCATAGGCGGCCGCGCGCAGGGTGCGGGCCTCCTCGGGCGATTGCGTCGCATCGAGACGAAAGCGGAAACCCTCGATCCGGCCGGCGAATTCGCCCCCGACCGTCACCTCGCCCTTGTCGTTCACCTCGGCCACGAGGCTCTCCTTTTCCTTCAACCGGCGCAGCAGCACGCTCGTGCGCCGGTCGACAAAGCGTTGAGTCAGCCGTGCGTGCAGCGCGTCCGACAAGCGGTCTTCTACCGCGCGCGTCTCGGCGCGCCAATGGTCTTCATCGGCCACCCAGCCTGTCCGCTGCGCGACATAGGTCCAGGTCCGGATATACGCGAGCCGCTTGGAGAGCGCGTCGATGTCGCCGTCCGCCCGGTCGATCCGCGCGACGTTGCGCGCAAGCCAGTCGGCGGGAACCTGCCCGCCCCTGCCCAGAAATCCGAAGATGCGCGCCAGCAGCCCCGCGTGTTCGGCCGCAGAGATGCCGCGAAAGTCGGGAATGCGGCAGACGTCCCAAAGCCGCCGCAGCGCGGCCGGACCACCGAGCACGTCGCGCACCTCGGGCAGGTCGGCCAGTCGCTTCAGCGCGGCCAGATCGTCGGCCTCCTGCGCCCGCGCGAGCCATCCGTGTTCGGGCGGGGCCTCGAGCGACGAAATCAGCCGCTCGGTCGAGCCGAAATCGAGCTCGGCGCTGCGCCAGTAGAGCCGCGAGATCGGCCGGAAGCGGTGCGACTCGATCGCCGCGATCTCGTCCTCGTCAAGGGCCGAGGCCTCGGCCGTCACGCCGAAGGTGCCGGGCGTCGTGTGCCGCCCGGCCCTTCCCGCGATCTGCGCCAGCTCGTGGACATGCAGCGGGCGCATGCGGCGGCCGTCGAATTTCGACGTCGCGGCAAAGGCCACATGCCGGATGTCGAGATTGAGCCCCATCCCGATCGCGTCGGTGGCCACGAGGTAGTCGACCTCGCCCGCCTGATAGAGGGCGACCTGCGCGTTGCGCGTGCGCGGGCTCAGCGCCCCCATCACCACCGCGCAGCCGCCCTTCTGGCGGCGAATCACCTCGGCGATGGCATAGACGCTGTCGACCGAGAACCCGACGATGGCGCTGCGCGGCGGCATCCGCGAGAGCTTCGTCACCCCGCTCCAGGCAAGCGTCGACAGGCGCGGCCGCGTCAGGAACTGCACGCCCGGCACCAGCGCCCCGATCGCGCCCCGCATCGTGTCCGAGCCGAGGAACAGCGTCTCGTGCAGGCCGCGCGCGTGCATCAGCCGGTCGGTAAAGACATGCCCCCGCTCGGGATCGGCGCAGAGCTGGATCTCGTCGATCGCGACGAAATCCGCCCCGATCCCGAGCGGCATCGCCTCGACCGTGCAGACCCAATAGGCCGCGCGGGCGGGCACGATCCGCTCCTCGCCCGTCACCAGCGCCACGACCGAGGGCCCGCGCGCGGCCACGATCCGGTCATAGACCTCGCGCGCCAAGAGCCGCAGCGGCAGGCCGATGACGCCCGTCCGATGTGCCAGCATCCGCTCGATGGCGTAATGCGTCTTGCCGGTGTTGGTCGGGCCGAGAACGGCCGTGACCCTTGCCTCAGCCCGCATGGCGGCTCCAGCCTGTCAGATGTCCTGGCCCTTCAGCGCGGCCTCGAGCGTCGCGATGGCGTCCTGAAGTTCGGGCTTGTGGGGGTGGATTGCAAGGGCCGCCCGATAGGCCTGAAGCGCGCGCTCGGGCTGTTCGAGCGCCTGGAAGATGTGGCCGAGCCCCGCGAGCGCGCCGAAATGCGCGGGGTTGAGCGCGAGGGTGCGCGCGATGTCGGCGATCGAGGGCCCGAACTGGCCTGCCATGTAGAAGGCCGTCGCGCGCGCGTTCCAGCCCTCGGCAAAGTCGGGCGCGTGATCGGTCAGCGCCGTCAGATGCTCGATCGCGGTGGCGATCTCGCCCTCCGCCATCGCCCTGCGCCCCCGCTCGAGCAGCAGGTCCATCGCGGCAGAGCCCGAGAGCGACCAGCGCGCGAGGAGCGCCCGCTCGGTCCGCCGCCAGGCGCGGTTCTCGGGGTCGGCGAGTTCGGCCAGAAGCGCGGCCTCCGCCGCCACCGGATCCTCGGCGACACCCTCGGCCAGCGCGGGCGCGATCCGGGGCGCGCCCGGACCGAGAAGGCCCGACCCGAGCGCGGCGCCCAGAAGCGCCGCGGCAATCCGTCCCGAGAGGTGGTCAATCGCGCGCATCTCCTCTAGTCTAGCGGCATCCGCCGGGAAATCGAGTGTCTCGGCGTGCGTGAAGCGCCAGTTGCGGGATTGAAGCATGAGCACGTTGATAGAAGAGGCGGTCGAGGCCCTGAACGCGCGCCTCAGCGGCACGGTCGAGGGGTGTGCGCGGTTCGTCTTCGAAGGCGAGGGGGCGGTCATCCTCGATGCCTCTGGCGCGCGCGCCGCAAGCGATTCCGATGCGGCCGCGGCCGATGTGACGCTGACGGCCAGCCCCGAGACCTTCGTCGCGATCTTCGAGGGCAATCTCGCGCCGACCACGGCCTTCATCACCGGCCGCCTCCGGGTCGAGGGCGACATGGCGCTGGCGCTGCGCCTCGGCTCGGTGCTGGGCTGAGCGCCGGCGCGATGCTCAGGCAGGCGCCCCTGCGCGCCGACCTCGCGCAAGGGCCGGACGGCGCGGCGGCATTCCGCGTCACGACCGCCGACGGGGTGGGGGTGCGCCTTGTCGTCTGGCCGCGGGCGGGTGCGCGCGGCTGCGTCCTCATCCTGCCCGGCCGCACCGAATACGCCGAGAAATACGGCCCCGTCGCCGCCGATCTGGCCCGCGCGGGCCTTGCCGCGGCGGCGATCGACTGGCGCGGCCAGGGCCTTGCCGACCGCCTGCTGCCCGATCCGATGAAGGGTCATGTCGGGCGTTTCGCCGAGTACCAGGCCGATCTCGATGCCTGCCTTCTGGCGCTCGCGGCGCGCGAGGGGGACGACATGCCGCGGCCCCGCCTGATGCTCGCCCATTCGATGGGCGGCGCGATCGGGTTGCGCGCCCTCCTGCGCGGGGCGGGCGGCTTCGCCGCGGCCGCCTTCAGCGCACCCATGTGGGGGCTCGTGCTCGGCGGCGGCGGCGCGCAGGGCCGCGCGCTCGGCTGGGCAGTCGGCCTCGCGGCGCGCGCGGGCCTTGGCGCGCGCTATTGCCCGCCCCCCGCGACCGGCCCCCGCAGCTATGTCGCGACCGCCGCCCTCGCGGACAATGTGCTCACGCCCGATCCCGAGGCCTTTGCGCGCATGCAGGCCGATCTCGCCGCCGAACCGCGCCTCGCCCTCGGCGGGCCGACGATGGGCTGGCTCGCGGCCGCGCTCGCCGAGATGCGCGCGCTGCGGGCCGAACCCTCGCCCGCGCTGCCCGCCCTCGCGTTCTTGGGAAGTGACGAGCGCGTCGTCGACCCGGCCGCCATCCATGCGCGCATGGCCCGCTGGCCGGGCGGGCGGCTCGTCCCCCTCGCGGGGGCGCGCCACGAACCCCTGACCGAGGCGCCCGCCCGGCGCGCGGCCCGCATCGCGCTTGTCCTCGATCACCTCCTTCCCGCGACCGGCGCGCGAGACTGACGCACGCGACGGGGCGGGAGGCTCGGCGGGGCGGTGGCCCCGGCGGGGTGGGGGCTCGGCGGCCCCGCCGGCGCGATCCCGCCGCGCCGCCACGGCCCGCTCGGAAAGCTGTTACAATCCCCGGCGCAGGATGGCATCCTGCCCGCGACGACCGCCGGAGGTGATGATGGCATCCTACCTTCCCCCGATCGACGAGATCCTCTTCGTGATGCACGAGGTCCTGGGCGCCGAGGGGGCCGACATCCCGGGCTATGCCGCGCTGACCCCCGACCTCTGCCGCGCGGTCCTGACCGAGGCGGGCCGCCTCGCGACCGGGGTCCTCGCGCCCCTCAACGCCTCGGGCGACCGCGAAGGCTGCCGGCTCGAGGACGGCCGCGTCACGACCCCCGCGGGCTTCCCCGCCGCCTTCGAGGCGCTGCGCGCGGGCGGCTGGAACGGGCTCGACCTGCCCGAGGCCTATGGCGGACAGGGGCTGCCGCATCTCCTCTACACCGCGGCGGGCGAGATCTTCTGCTCGGCCAACATGGCGCTGAACATGTATCAGGGCCTGACGCATGGGGCCGTCTCGACGATCCTTGCCCATGGCACCGAGGCGCAGAAGGCGCTCTATGTCCCGCCGATGGTCGCGCTCGACTGGACGGGCACGATGAACCTCACCGAAGCGCATTGCGGGACGGATCTCGGCCTCATCCGCACCCGGGCCGAGCCCCGGCCCGACGGCAGCTTCCGCATCACGGGCCAGAAGATCTTCATCTCGGCGGGCGATCACGACCTTGCGCGCAACATCGTCCATCTCGTGCTCGCGCGCGCGCCGGGGGGCGAGGCCGGCACGAAGGGCCTCTCGCTCTTCATCGTGCCCAAGTTCCTGCCCGACGCGGCCGGGCAGCCCGGCGCGCCGAACGCCCTCGGGCCGGGCCGGATCGAGACGAAGATGGGCATCCACGCCAACGCCACCTGCGCGATGGACTACGACGGCGCGACGGGCTTCCTGCTCGGCGAGCTGCACAAGGGCATGCGCGCGATGTTCACGATGATGAACGAGGCCCGCCTCGGCGTCGGCCTTCAGGGCTACGCCCAGGCCGAGGCCGCCCGCCAGCGCGCCCTCGGCTGGGCGCGCGAGCGCCTGCAGGGCCGCGCGGCCACGGGCGCGACCAACCCCGATGGCCCCGCCGACCCGCTGATCGTGCACCCCGACATCCGCCGCAGCCTCATCGACCAGCATGCCTTCGCCCTCGCCGCGCGCGCCCTGACCCTCTGGGGCGCCCTGCTGATCGACCGCGCCAGCCGCTCGGCCGACGCCGAGGCCCTCGCGCTCGTCTCGCTCGTCACCCCGGTCATCAAGGCCTTCCTCACCGATCAGGGCTTCCGCATGACGGTCGAGGCCCAGCAGATCTTCGGCGGGCACGGCTACATCGAGGACAGCGGCATCGCCCAGTTCGTGCGCGACGCCCGGATCGCGATGATCTACGAGGGGGCGAACGGCATCCAGGCGATCGACCTGCTCGCCCGCAAGCTCGGCGCCGAGGGCGGAAGGGGGATGCGCGCCCTCTCGGGACGGATCGAGGCGTTGCTGCCCCGCCTCCGCGCCACCCCGGCGCTCGCCGAAGATGTCGCCGCCCCCCTCGAGGCCGCCCTCGCGGATGTCCGCGCCGCGACCCTCCATCTCGCGAGCCGGGGCGCGACGGCGCCCGCATCGGCCCTCGCCGGCGCCTCCGATTTCCTCGCGATGACGGGCCATCTCTGCCTTGGCTACATGGCGGCCCGCCTCGCCCTCGCCGATCTCGATCAGCCCGCGCCCGCATCCCCCGCACGCCGCGCCGCGACGCGCCACCTCATGCGCCATCACCTGCCCGCAACCGCCCTCCACCTCGCCCGCATCCGCGCGGGAACGGACTGGGCACTGTCGCTCCAGAACGGCGACTTCGCGTGAAGGTTCGGCCCGTCATGATCGCAGCCGGTGCGGCGGGGTCTGAACCGTCGGAGGCGGGGGTTTCGCACCCCCGCACCCCCGCGGGGTATTTTCGCCAAGATGAGAGGGGCAGCACGCCCCGGCCCGTGACCCTAGGGGGTACTCGTGGCCATCGCACTCCGGACCGGGGCGGCCTCCTCACCTTGGGCGGTCATCGGCTCCCCAGCCTGTACCGCGCGGCCCTTATGTCGCGAGAAGGTTTAAGGAAAGGTTACCGCCCCTTCTCATCTTGGCGAAAATACCCCGCGGGGGGCGCGGGGGGCGCGAAGCCCCCCGCTTGCGACCTTTCCCTGAAGCCCGGAGCAGCCTGTGACTGATGCCTTGATCTTCGATTCCTGCCGGACGCCGCGCGGGCGGGGCCGGCCCGACGGTGCCCTCCACGAGGTCACGGCCTTGCGGCTCTCGGCGTTCATGCTCGATGCGCTGGCGGCGCGAAACGGCCTGTGCGCGGGGGCGCTCGATGATGTCATATGGGGCAATGTCACGCAGGTGGGCGAGCAGGGGGCCTGTCTTGCGCGCAGCGCGGTGCTGGCCTCTGGGCTCGGCGAGGCGGTGCCGGGGCTGTCGATCAACCGCTTCTGCGCCTCGGGGCTCGAGGCGGTGAATCTGGCCGCGGGGCAGATCCGGGGCGGTGCGGGCGAGGGCTACATCGCGGGCGGCGTCGAGATGATGAGCCGGGTCGCGATGGGCATCGACGGGGGGGCGATCGCGGTCGATCCCGCCGTGGCGATGGCCAACCATTTCGTGCCGCAGGGGATCGCGGCCGACATCATCGCGACCGAGTTCGGTTTCTCGCGCACCGACGCCGATGCGCTCGCGGTCGAGAGCCAGGCGCGGGCGGCGCGGGCATGGGCCGAGGGGCGGTTCGCGCGCGCGGTCGTGCCGGTGCGCGACGTGAACGGCCTCGTGATCCTCGAGCGCGACGAGCATCCGCGCCCGGGGACGACGCTCGAGACGCTGGCCGCGCTTCCGCCCTCCTTCCGCGACATCGGCGAGGGGATGCCGGGCTTCGACAGGGTGGCGCTCATGCGCTATCCGCATCTCGAGCGGATCGCGCATGTCCACCATGCCGGCAATTCCTCGGGCATCGTCGACGGGGCGGCGGCGGTGCTCCTGGGCAGTGCGGCCTTCGGGCAGCGCCACGGGCTGAGGCCGCGGGCGCGGATCCGTGCCTATGCCAAGGTCGGGACGGACCCCACGATCATGCTCACGGGTCCGGTGCCCGCGACCGAGCGGGTGCTCGCCGCCGCCGGGATGGGGATCGGGGACATCGACCTCTTCGAGGTGAACGAGGCCTTCGCGGCGGTGGTCCTGCGCTTCATGCAGGCCTTCGGGGTGGATCCGGCGCGGGTCAACGTCAACGGCGGCGCGATCGCGATGGGCCATCCGCTCGGCGCGACGGGGGCGATCATCCTCGGGACACTTCTTGACGAGCTCGAGCGGCGGGGGCTCGGCACCGGGCTCGCGACGCTCTGCATCGGGTCGGGGATGGGGGTCGCCACCATCATCGAGAGGGTGTGATGCCGAAGCTCGTGATCGAGGATGCCCCCGAGCGCATGGGGTCGATCTATCCCGAGCCCCATGCCGCGATGATGGCGGGGCTCAGCCAGTTCGGGGTCGACATCGTGACGCGCGCGCCCGGGGCGGTCGCCTCGCTGTGCCACCGGCACCTGCGCGAGGACGAGGTCGCGATCGTGCTCGAGGGCGCGCGCGTGCGCGTCGAGGAGGGGGGCGAGGTGGCGATGGGGCCGGGAGGCTGCGCGGCGTGGGGGGCGGGCGTGGCGAACGGGCACCGCTTCGTCAACCGCGGGGCCGGGATCGCGCGTTTTCCTGTTGTCGGCAGCACGTCCGCCGACGAATGCGTGACCTGTGCCGATGTCGACATGAAGATCCACTTCGGGCCGGATGGGGCGCGCCGCGTCACCCATCATGACGGCAGCGACTGGACCGGGCCGCGCGCGGCGGCATCGGGGGGAGGCACGAGATGACCGACTTCACCGCCACGACCGACGCGGAGGGCATCGTCACCATCGTCTGGGATGTGCCCGGACGGTCGATGAACGTCCTCTTGCTCGAGGGGCTGGCCGAGCTTGCGGCGCTGATCGAGGCGGCGCTCGCGGAGGCGTCGGTGCGGGGTGTCGTCATCACCTCGGGCAAGCCCGATTTCGCGGGGGGGATGGACCTCAACGTGATCGCGCGGATGAAGGCCGAGGCGGGAGCGGAGCCGGCGCGGGGCCTTTTCGAGGGGATCATGCGCATGCACGGGGTGCTGCGGAGGATCGAGCTCGCGGGGATGGATCCGAAGACGAAGAAGGGGGGCAAGCCCATCGTCGCGGCACTGCCCGGGACGGCGCTCGGCATCGGCTACGAGATCCCGCTCGCCTGCCACCGCATCTTCGCGGCGGCGAACCCAAAGGCGCGCATCGGCCTGCCCGAGATCCTCGTCGGGATCTTTCCCGGCGCGGGGGGGACGACGCGGCTCGTGCGCAGGCTCGGGGCGATGGCGGCGGCGCCCTATCTGCTCGAGGGGCGCACGCTCGCGCCCGACAAGGCGCAGGCCGCGGGCCTCATCGACGAGGTGGTGGCGCCCGAGGCGCTGATCGCGCGGGCCAGGGAATGGATCCTTGCCGCCAGGGACGCCGACCTCGTGAAGCCGTGGGAGCAGCGCGGCTGGAAGATGCCGGGGGGAGCGCCCTATACGCCCGAGGGGTTCATGACCTTTCTCGGCGCCTCGGCGATGGTGCTCGGGCGCACGCAGGGCGTCTATCCGGCCGCCAAGGCGCTGCTCTCGGCCGTCTACGAGGGCGCGCTCGTGCCCTTCGACACGGCGCTGCGGATCGAGGCGCGCTGGTTCACGCAGGTGCTGATGCACCCCTCTTCGGCGGCGATGATCCGCACGCTCTTCATCAGCAAGCAGGCGCTCGAGAAGGGCGCGCGGCGGCCCGAGGGGGTGGCGGACCAGGCGGTGCGGCGGCTCGGCGTGCTCGGGGCGGGGATGATGGGGGCGGGGATCGCGCAGGTCGCGGCGGCGGCGGGGATCGAGGTCGTGCTGATCGATGCCGACGCGGCCGCGGCCGAGCGCGGCAAGGCCACGGTGGCGGCTGCCTTCGCCAAGGCCACAAAGCGCGGCGCCTTGGCGCCCGCGCGCGCCGAGGAGGCGCTCGGGCGCATCCTGCCCACGGCCGATTACGCCGCCCTCGCGGGGGTCGATCTGATCGTCGAGGCGGTGTTCGAGGATCCGAAGGTCAAGGCGGGCGTCACCGCGCTGGCCGAGGCCGCGGCGGGGCCCGGGGCGATCTTCGCCTCGAATACCTCGACGCTGCCGATCTCGGGGCTCGCGCGCGCCTCGGCCCGGCCGGAGCAGTTCATCGGCATCCACTTCTTCTCGCCGGTCGACCGGATGAACCTCGTCGAGATCATCCGGGGCGAAAGGACGGGCGACCGGGCGGTCGCCAAGGCGCTCGACTTCGTGCGGCAGTTGCGCAAGACGCCGATCGTCGTCAACGACGCGCGCTTCTTTTTCGCCAACCGCTGCATCATCCCCTACATCAACGAAGGCCTGCGCATGGTGGGCGAGGGGGTGGCACCCGCGCTGATCGAGAATGCCGCGCGGCTTGCGGGGATGCCGGTCGGGCCGCTCCAGCTCGTCGATGAGACCTCGATCGATCTCGGCGTGAAGATCGCGCGGGCGACCAGGGCCGCGATGGGGGCGGATTATCCCGACGAGGCGGTCGACGCGGTGCTGATGGCGCTCGCCGATCGCGGCCGGCTCGGGCGCAAGGCGGGGGCGGGGTTCTATGCCTATGGCGAGGGGGGCGCGCGCGAGGGGCTCTGGCCCGGTCTGGCCGGGATCTGGCCCCATGCCGCGCAGCAGCCCGATGCGGCCGAGGTGCAGGCGCGGCTTTTGATGATCCAGACGCTCGAGGCGGTGCGGGCCCATGCGGCAGGCGTATTGACCGACATCCGCGAGGGCGACGTGGGCGCGATCCTCGGCTGGGGCTTCGC
>Ga0172372_10011116_pt1 | contig 11463 bp, 3 predicted proteins | sample LakKiv5m_2_FD_114544 | JGI IMG/M metagenome (GOLD analysis project Ga0172372, IMG submission 114544) | Freshwater microbial communities from Kabuno Bay, South-Kivu, Congo - kab_092012_9.5m | ecosystem: Environmental > Aquatic > Freshwater > Lake | place: Democratic Republic of the Congo... | reverse complement strand
CTGGACCGGTAGTGCCTTGGATACCTGGGCTACTTACGATATCCGCTTGAGCATCGGGTGCGCTTTGGCGAACGATGCGAGGGTCAGTATTGCCGTTATCGAAGGTTGTTACAACTCTGTCGAACTGGGTTGTTTCATTGGTTGTAATTTGGGTTGATTGTGATGGTGTTGTAACGACAGGTGCTGTAGTTTCGCGAACGATTGTCGGTTGTTGCTGTTGGTTTGTGACAATGTTGGCGTTGTTTACAGGTGGATTGTCTACAGTAGCATTGTTAGTGTTGTTCGCTGGCGGATTGTTTACCGTGTTATCGTTATTATTGGTGTTGTTATTGGTAGTCGTAACTACTGGGTCGAGGAAGTGGATTTTGAAATTATTTGTTGTAGCATAATTTGCACCGTCACCGATTGGAGTTTTCAGTGCACTGTTTTTGACTGTGATATTCACATTGTCGACATTTTGGGCAACTGTATGTCCAGAAGTAGCTTCCAGTACAATGGTCGCACCTTGATCGCCATTGCCGCGGACAGTTTTGATCTTAACACCTTTGGCAGTCGCATTGGCTGAGAGTTCGAAGTCTTCTTTTTTTAGTACAGTATTAGATTTGAATTCACCAGAGAAAATGGCAACAAAAATCTCGGGTAGAGTACCATCATTGCTACTAGCTTCTGCTAGTTCGAAATCCAAATTATTTAGATTGAGCTCTTCTAGATTGCGAAGTGCGATTCGAGATTTTAATTGAACAATTGCCCGGTTGGGTACATTTTGATTGTTATTGGGAACAGTGACCTCCTCGGCAACTTCGTCAGCTAGATCTTGTTCATCTTCGTCATTATTAATTTCTTCTACTACAATACTATTCAAAAATTGAACATCGAAAGTGTTTGTTGATGTGACATCGCTATCATTATCCAAGAATGCTTCTTTTTTGATCATAATTTTTTGCCCTGTCTTATTATCTGCTGCTTGATGTCTGGTAGCAGCTTTGATTGTCAATTCTGCCTTGGTTTCATTCGTACGAGTTACAGCAACGATTCTTAGGTCGGCTACAGCTTGGGTTGGAATTTGAAAATTTTCAGGGTTTAGTGTCGTTTTGAATTTCGCACCTTCAGCGATGGTTACGGTCAATTTTTCTAGCGTGCCATCATTTGCTGGGGTTTCATTGATTGTCTGAGGTGCAACATTGACAACCGGATCTTGGAATGTAATCGCGATCTCGTCAGGTAGTTTTTGTGGAGCTGTAATGTTGCTTAATTGAGTAAAGGCGCTTGGTTTAATCGCAATATCAATAGCTAACTGATTGCCTCTATTGTGAGATTTGTTTGGTGCGGTCTTGATCTTGAGCTTAGCTGTTTTCGGGTTTACGAAAGTTACATTGCTGATGACGAAGTCGGTTGTGGCATCGTCTGGAAGTTCAAGACTAAACATATTTGCTCTGAGTCCACTTACAAATTCCAATGTTGTCGGTGTTGCATTGATTTGGATTGTGATTTCTTCGATTTCGCCGTTGTTGCTATCAGTTTCACCACGAGATTTGTCTGCTCTAATGCTTTCATTTTTGAAAGCTTCGGTGGCGGTCAAAGTAAACGCGCCTAAACGGTTGGCAAAATTGCGTGCATTAGTTATAATCACACGATTTTGTTGAACTAATTCAGCCATAACTTCCGGCGTGAAAATTGTCACCTCTTGGGCTTTTGCCGTCGGGATTAGGAAGTTCAATGGTTGAATGAAAACAGTCTTTTCAGCTTCAGCAGTAGTTTCTGTTGGTGTATAAAGAAAATTGTAGCTAGATTTGGCAAGGCTAGCACCGTTTTCGCCGATTGCCACAATGCCAAATTGATTTTCACCAGCCGAAAGTGGCACAGCATTGAAGCTAAATGGCACCACAGCGCTATCACCAGCCGAAAGTTCTAAAGTGACATCGTAACTACGATCTTTGTTGAATATTTGGACAGCTTTTAGTTTTGAATTTTGCTCATTGATAATCTTACCGTTAATCGTCGTTGTGCTTGTTGTAATAACTTCTGGAGCTAGTTTGACAGCTGGGTCTAGGACGATAGTAGCGGTTTGCTGAACTTCTTCATTGTTATTAGCTTGAGCTTCATCTAATGTTTCCAGATCAACTTCCGCATTATTTGTAACTTCTAATTGACTTTGATTTTGTGGTACTTGCGCAACTTGTGCTCCGCTATTCGGATCTCTTGTGAATTTTGTCAATTTTACTCGCAAATAAACTTTATAGTTGTCGGAAGGTACATTCTTAAATTCAATCGCCTGGCCATTAATTTTGACATAACCTGCACTATTGCTTACAAGCTTAATATCTTGTTTGAGATAATAGTTTCTGTCGTCCTTTTCCTCATCACGATTTAGCAAATAGAGGTCGGCAGTTGCTTCGACCGTACCTGTAGTTTGGAAATTAAAACCGTAAGATAGATTTAGGCTTTTGGGCTTGTCGTCTGCTGTCACGAATAGACAGTCAGTATCATTGTCTTGGCATTTTGTTACGCCTTCACCTCGGTTTACATCGATAAATACTGCTTCTTTTAATTGAGCTTCTGTTAAACTTGCTGGCTCACCAGGTGTCAACGAGCCTCTAAATAGATCGCCACCCAAGAAATAAACGGCAACAAGTCCTGTTAGTACCGCAAAACCAATCAAAGCGGCAATAATTAGTTTCATCCGTTTGGAAAAGCCAGAAGCTTGTTCTGTAGGGGTAGTGGGTGTGGTGCTGGCCTCAGCAATATTGAGGTCGCTAACACCATTATCTGGTTCCACGGCTTGTGGCATTGCTTGTTCTGGCGTGCTTGTCGGTTCTGACATGTTGCCAAGATTGAAGGAAACCGAGCCTTGATCGCCCGTGGTTTGCCCGTTGTTTTGGTTTAATTCTGACATGATTGGTTTTTAAATCTTAAAATTATAGCATTATTTTTGCTTTTTCGCAAATCGACGGCTAAGAGCCAAACTAGCACCAGCAAGTGTTGGGAAAATCATGAAGGCAGCAGGACCGGTGTTGCCCGAGACATGATTAGACGCCAAGACATTAGCACTAGTATTGGAATTGAGGCTAAAGCCTGAGTTGGAGCCGTTTGGTGTCGGGTTGACTGTCACCACGGTCGGTTGTGTCGGTAGGGGGGTGACGATAGTCTCTTGGCTTGTGACTACGGGTTCGGTTGCGATAATGCCTTCTGGGTTTGTTGTAGCTGTGCCTGTTTGTGCCTTGGCTAATACTGGTCCTAGACGGTTGGTTGTAGCCAGAACACCATTGCTATCACTGATTGTAGCGTAAATAAAATGATCTACATCAGTAGCTGATAATTTATATTTACTAACAGCTTGTGCCACGATTACTGGTAGGCCGGTGTCTGTACCTTTGTACCATGTTACGGTTAGTTTACTTGGATCTGTAGCCTGAAATGTCAGTGTCAATTCTTGCTCAACTTGGGCAGTACCCGAAAGTGCGGCATTGGTCACAGCTTGTCTGGCTGTTGGTGCAGCTTCGACTGGGCCAAAACTAGCCGAGATTGACGGTTGGCCAGTGCCATTATTGTTTTTGGGGGTAACTTCAAAGCGCAAATAGCTAGCCACATCATTAGCAGTCAATGTGTATGTTTTTGTCGTGGCGACTACGGTTGTCCCAGTGAAATCGGAGGCTGAAGTCGCTTTCAGCCATCTAAATGTTGAACCAGATTCCAAATCACCCTCAATGTCAGTGTAACTGTAAGTGCCTTCCACAATTGTACCCACTATTTTAGCATTGTTGGTAGCTGTAATGGCTACATTGCTGGCAGTTGGGATTTGATTCGCAGGTGTTGGATCGTCTACCCCAGGTTCGTCATCTAAGCCGAGGAGATCGGAGATGCCTTCATTTTCGGCAACACGATTAATAAATGGTTCTTCTGGGTCTAGTGTCACGACTGGATCAAAATTTTCTTCTTGGATTTCGGCTAATGTTTCTTCTAGTTTACCTGAATCAATACGGACTATACCCGTAGTGGCTTGGTTGTCGTCACTGCTTTCAGAATCTCCATCGTCACCGCTAATATCGATCACTGGTGTATCTTTAACCAATTGCTTGATCGGTGTTACATTCGTTAGCTCCTTTCCTAGATTTAGATTTAATGCACCTCTAAACAGTTGAGAGCTGCCACTAAAGATTACAACCACGACGATTGTCACAATGAGGGTGCCGATTAGAGCTACGCTGCTTTTGGGATGAGCTTTAAACACTTTTTTGAGCTGGTCCAAATAGTTATTTAACATATTGGCGTTTTAAGAAATAAAAAATTGGTAAAAATAGATAAACTAGCAGCCCTGGCCCGGTATTACCCGAAACATGGTTGCTGGCTAGTACATTGCTGTTTGTATTCGAAGTTAAGCTCGGGAGCGGATTCGTCGTTGTCGTATTATTGGCTTGTAGATTGGTACCTGTTACAAAGCCACCACCAACAACACTGCCTGGATTTAAAATCGGATCGACAATCGGTGTTGATGGTAAAACATTAGTCGACTGCCCACCACCTGGTGAAATTGTTGCTTCTGGGCGAGTGGTTACAGTATTTACAAAAATGGCTTCATCAATGATTGGTCCATTGGTCGTGTTAGCTTGGTTTTGTGTAGTTTGTGGAGTTGTTGAGAGTTGGTTGTTGACCGTAGTATTCGAAGTACCAGTTGCTCCTGTAGCAATACTATTGATCAATTGATCAAGTTCCGGATTCGTTCCTGTGGTTCTAGGTGCTGTGCTATTATCGAAACTAGGGTTGATAATTGGCTGATCCTGATTTCGGTCAACTACATTGGTTAAATTACCTTGAAATAGACTGGTTTGTCTGGCTAAAACAAAAAAGACAACAAGCATGAATGCTGCTGCCGCTACTAGAACAATCACCCATGTTTTTAGTGACTTGCCTTGCAGAAGTACACCACCATTATTGATTGCCAAATCGGCCATGCCCGTAAGCTTCGTGCCAAAATTAACATCTTGACTCAAGTTCAAAGCTGGTTCGGCATCATCATGATCCATTACCGCAAAACTTTGCACCTTTGGCTCATCTGCTTTGGCGGTTTGTGGCTCTGCCGTAGGCATGAGATTGAGCGAAACCGTGCCGGAATTTGGTACGGGAACTTCAGCCATTTGTTCCTAAGATATAAAATAATCTTAGAATTATAACACAAAAAGCCACGCTTTAGCAGTAGTTGCTATTGACGCAAGTCTTAGTTGTTTCCTAGGGTGAGAACCGATAGCGCTGGTATCAAAACGCCCATCAAGATACCAATAATCCCCACTAAGCTAACTATTTTTAATAAAAGTTTGCGATTTTTTTCTTCCATAATTTTTTTGATTTTGAATTAAAACCAAATTAACAGATAACTTATGGCAAATTCAAGTGGCAAATTCTGTATACTTTGCGCCTGTTGTGATGACACAAATGGCACAAAGTATACAGAATTTGCTCAATAGGTAGTAGCAGTCTTTAGTCATCACCTTAGGATCTGCTCATCATTAGCAAAAGCGAGGAAGTGCGTGCCATTTGTGTCATCACCTTAGGATCTGCTCATCATTAGCAAAAGCGAGGAAGTGCGTGCCATTTGTGTCATCACAACAGGCGCGCACTTCCTCGCTTTTGCGGAGTTTACTTCACCTCAATCGTATCAGTATATGAATCAATGACATTATCTTTGTCCACAGTTAGTTTTACTGTGTATCTGCCTGGTTTTGTGAATGTATGTGTAGGTTGGTAGTCGATACTGTCTTCGCCGTCACCAAACGACCAAGTATAGCCACCGACAACGCCTCTTGTACACTTGGCGCTAAATTCTACAGTTAGTGGAGCCACGCCGGTTTTGCGACTAGCTGTGAAGCAAGCTTTGAGGCTAACGGGATTAACATTAATGGTGATTTCGGCTTTGGAGCGTTTGTTACTAGCTGTAATGGCTGTCACAGAAGCTTTGTAAGTGCCAATTGTGCGGTAAACATAAGTGACTGCTGCATTGTCGCGTCGGACTGGGGTATTGTCGCCGAAGTTCCATTCGAAGGCTACGACAGGGTCTTTTTCGTCAGTACTAGTGCCGGAAGCATCAAAGTAAACTTCTAGTGGTACTTCGCCAGCTACTGGCGTAGCTGTTACTCTGGCATTGACTGAACGCTCGCCAACTTGGACTTTTACTTGTGCTTGGCCAGTTGTATTTTCGGAGTCGGTAACTTGGAGCTTGACGGTGTAAGAACCGGCAGTATCGAAGATGTAATCTTGGATGGCGCCAAACTTATCGAAAGTGCCATCGCCATTGAAATCCCAACTGTAATTGACGATGTCGTTGGCTAGATCTTTGGAGCCAGTGGCGTCGAAGCTTACTCTTAGTGGAGCATTGCCCGTAATTACGCCGTTAACGGCTGCTGGGTTGGAAACGAAAGCGGCTTTCGGTCCAATAGCCAAGTCGCCAATTTTCACTTTGAATTCTTTGGTTTTGCTTTTACCTTGGTCGGTTACAACCGTCAGTTTGAGGTTGTAGATGCCATCACGCTTGTAGGCATGTGTTACTTTCTGACCTTGTTGGACGCCAGTGTTATCGCCGAAATCCCAACTGTATTTAGTAATTTTACCTTCCGGTGCTTTTGTAAATGAAGCATCGAATTGGTAGCCAATGTTGGCACGCATAATCTTGTCAGCAGGGCTTACCGCGTAGGCAATTACGAAACCGCCATCATCTTCTAGTTTTAGTTGTTTGGTTTTGCTTGTTGTGTCGCCATTCGTATCTGTAACAGTCAATGTCACATCGTAGGTGCCGTTTTCTTTATATTCAAATTCAGTCGTTACACCTTCACTGTCAACAATTGTATCGCCGTCAAAATCCCATTCGTAAACAACGATTTCACCATCTTCATCTTCAGATTTGCTGGCATCAAATTTGATTTTGATTGGTGCACCACCGAAATTCGGAGTGAAATCAAAGTCTACCAAAGCTTTCTGATTGGAAATTGCTACCGGTTTAATTAAAACCAATTCTTTTTGCTCACCAGTTTGTTTGTGCTGAAATAAAACTGTCAGTTTAACATTATAAACGCCGGAATCAGGTTTAGTATTGAATGTATGTTTCACATTGCTACCTGTTGCTCGATCCCCATCAGTGAAATCCCAAACATAGCTGATGATTTCAGTGGTCTTGGTATCGTATGGAAGTTTGCTGGCATCAAAACTGACTTCGACTGGGGCAACAAGATCGCGTAGTTCTGCTGGTTTAGTTTCGATTAGATCAGCTAGGTTGTCTGGATTGTTAACGTTAGCTGCACCGAATTTCACAAAGGCAATTACGAAGATCAAAGCGCTGATCATCAGACCAATTGTGCCGATTAGTGTCAGACCAAAGCCTTTTTTCTTGGCTGGTTTGTCTTCTTTTTTGGCCGTAAACATTTTGAACGAACCAATGAAGACACCAAGCAAAGCTAGCAGGGAAGTAAGCCCCATGATTACCATCACCAAAATATAGGCCAAGGCTGGTGCTTCGCCCAATAGTGAGCTGCCTTGTGGTAGGAACAGGTAAGTCGAGAAGCCGCCACCCAAAGTTGTGAGAATGGCAATTAGACCAATCATTAAACCAATAATATGGCTTTTTTTACCACCAGAAGTAGTTAGTTGTTCCAAGCTTGCCACCGGGGTTGTCGGAGTCACGGCTGGTATCGGTTCTACTACCGGAGCTTGATTCATTGGAGCTTCAGCAACTGGCATAGTCGCAACTTCAGGGGCGGTTGTAACTTCAGGGACTGGCGAAGCAGCTGGCATAGTCGCAACTTCCGGAGCGGTTATCGCCTCAGTAGCTTCTGGCATCGTTGGGGTTGCTGACTGTTGATTGTTTAATTGAAATTTAAGTGCAGGATTATCGTTAAGCATAGGTGTTGGCGTCATTTGTGACGCATTGGCAACTGTTTCAGCAGGCATAACTTTGACCTCATTCATGCTATTTGCTGTATTTGCTTCCAAAGCTTTATCCCTCTCCATAGCTTCTTTTTGAGCCAAATAGTCTTGGTAGGCTGGTGTTTTTGTAATGTCATCAACAATTTCCGCCTCAGTCATCCCTCCATTATTTGCATTTTGATTTTGAATCACCTCAAAGCCAGCTGGTTCAGTCGGGTTCATTGGTTGATTTGCTGACGCTGGGTCTACTGGGTTTTGCCCAGAGTTGGCAGGGTTTAGCGGATCTTGTGGTTGCATGGTGAGGTTTTTAGAGGTTTTTTAGTTTTTAAAGTAATTTTTGACTCTTGCGTCTACCGTTCTTGTTAGTTTGGGAAGTGAATTTATCGTAATATAATACACCAACTCCCCCCATTAAAGCAAGTAGTATGATCAGGACGATTGGTGAAATAGTATCGGCTGTTAGGCTGGCCGCGAAACCGCTACCAAAGTTAACTTTGACTCTGTCTTGGCTAACTTGGCCATTTCTGTCGATAATTGTTAGTTGCACTTCGATTGGCCCCCAAGCTTTTTGGAAGTCAGTAGTATAAGCTGCATTAAGATCTGTGGTTGAGAAATCGGCATCGTTATTGCGAATGCCATCGCCAGGAGTGCCAGCAGTTCCGCTGTTGGTGTCGAAATAAATATTTTTATCAACAATGATTCTTTGGATTTCGCCACGACTTTGATTGAAGCGGAAAGTGATATTGCCACTTTCACCTCGCAAATTTACGGTTTTGGTAACTGCATCAAATTCTGGTATTGTGCTTAATTTGGCTTCAGTATTACTTTGCGGGATTGGTCCTAGATTGTCCTCAGGGATATTACCACTAAGGAATTGAGGAACTATGACGGTGTTAGTCACATCATCGCTATTGCCTTCGTTATCAACAACGGTTAGTTTGGCTTGATAATTGCCGGCAGCGTTGTAGCGGAATTCCGGATCAGCAAGCCTACTGTCGCTATCGTCGTCATTTTTGCCATTGCCATCACTGTCTTTGCTGATGTCGAAGTCCCAGTTGTAAGCAGTGATGTTACCTCCGTTGGCACTGTCTGCCCGAGAGTTATTGAAGAATTTTACCAAGCCAGAGACACTAATTTGAGTTGTAAAGGCGGCAACAGGATTGTTGAGTACACTATCCACACGGATGCTAATTGGGTCAGATACTGCTGAGCCACCTTTGTCATCGGTCACTTTAAGACGGACTTGGAAAGGCTTGCTGCCTGATTTTTTGGTATATTTGTAAGTAAAGACTGGTTTGTCTTGTGGCGCATCGTTGGCAAAGCTACCATCGCCATCAATATCCCATTGGTAAGTCACAATCTGACCGTCGGTATCTTTGGAGGTGCTATTAAATGTAATCTCCTCACCAACATTGATATTGGTTCTGTCGACTGAAAAATCAGCTTTTGGCGGCTCGTTTTTGCCATTAGTTGCACTGATGCGTGGTAGGTCTTCCAAGCCAAAACGTTTCAAACAATTCACTTCGTTACCATCAGTATCAATAATGTCGATACAGAAAGCGAAATCATTTTTTTCGCCTTGAATACCTAAGGTGTCGACGGTTAGTTCGGCAAGGTTGTCTTTAGCAGTCTTGAGGCCTAGTTTGCGATTGGGGTCGAGTAGGGGGATATAGTAGAAACGGTATTCTTTGATGTCGCTATCCACATCAGATACACCCAAGGCTTGGACGCGAACGGGGAATGGTGTGACAAGTTTAGCATCGGTGCCTACCAGGCTTCTTGTTTTTGGATCCAAGGCTTCAATTTTTATGTCTTGGTATGTTGGAGGTACACTAGCAACCCGGACATTGAATTTGAATGTTGCAGACTTGCTTTGTGTGTTTTTTAAGATTAGGCTAACTTCGAAATAGCCAGGTGGATTGGGGGCCAGCTCTTTGTAGACATGGCTAACTTTTTGGCCTTCAGCAAACGAACCGTCGCCGAAGTTCCAGCTGTAGGTTAAGCCTTGATTGCTGCCATTGGTATTTAATGATTTGCCAGCATCAAACTTAATTTGACGATTTCTAGCTACAATCGATAGGTTTTCTGTTTGGTAATTTAGACCGTCATATTCAGCAGCCACAACAGGAACAACAGTATCACCACCACTAACCACAATTGTTGTGATAAATTGATTACGATCTTCTTCTTTACCTGCGATTAGTTTAACAGTATAAATACCCGCTTTTTTGTATGTATGCTTAACGCTATATTTACCAGCTTGGAATACGCCAACTTCTTTTTGGCCATCACCGAACTCAATTTCCGCAGTTTTGGCGAAGCTGGATTCGAATTCGAAACTGGCAACTGCTTCACCTTGAGCATTTAAAATGACTGCTGCCTGATGGTTATCCGCCAATTTGAGATCGACCAATGATTGAATATTGACATCGAATTGAACTTTAACCTCTTTTCTTAAGCGTTGGTCACTATGTTGATCACTTACAGTTAATTCGCCAGTGAAATTGTCTTGGCGTTTGAATTTAACTTTAATCTTGCCGGCAGTTGCTTCGTTGCCACTGGCTTTGCCTTCCACGATTTCGTAGTCGATACCTTCTCGGGCATTGAAGAATGTCCAGCGGAAACTCAATGTATCTTCTTCATCGGGGTCAAAACTATCACTGGCATCAAAAAGTACTGTGCTTGGTTGGTTTGGGACGAAAGTTGCTTTGTACAAAGCTTTTGGTGCTTGTGATTCGATCAGGATTTCCAAAGTAGCTTGGTCGCGATTATTGAGATTATCTTCCACAGTTACAGACACTGTATAACTTCCTGGTTTAGTGAAAACATGTTTGAGGGTAGAGCCTTTTTCGCTTGTTTCTTCACCACCACTGATACTCCAGCTATAACTTTTAATTCGCCCGCCATCGCTTTTGCTACGACTTGCATCAAAGATGAATTCAGTATTAAGATCACCACGAACTTGATTGGCAGTTAGATCGGCAGCTAAACTTGTTACCGCGATTTCGAACAGTTTACGATCGATGTTGCCGGCAGTGTCTTCTACTTCTAGGTAACCTTGGTAAACACCAACTTTGCTATAAATATGCGGTTTGGGTGTAATTGCTTCATTGGTTTGACCGGAAATTTTTTCTGTACCATCACCGAAATCCCATGTGTAGCGGATAATTTTATTACCGGTGCTTTGAGTATTTTCGGCTGTGCCTTTAGTGTCGAACTGGATACCTTTACTGGCATCACTAAGAGTTACCGCAATCCGATCACGATCTTCTGTGATAAAGCCGTTGTCATCATAGCTACGCAAAACTTTGGTCGTATTCCCGTATTTGGCTGATAGTTCGATTTTAGCCACAGGTTCACCGACGGCGATTGTGATATAAGCTAAGCCCGGAGCAAATTTGTTGGGCTCATTACTTTTTACACGCAAACCAACACGGTATGACCCCGGTTCTTTGTAGATACAGCCCACGACGGCACTATTGTTTTCCTCACAGCCTGTCGTACGATCATTGAAGTCGCCATCACCGTTTAAATCCCATTCAAATTTATCATTGG
>Ga0172372_10011115_pt1 | contig 11463 bp, 7 predicted proteins | sample LakKiv5m_2_FD_114544 | JGI IMG/M metagenome (GOLD analysis project Ga0172372, IMG submission 114544) | Freshwater microbial communities from Kabuno Bay, South-Kivu, Congo - kab_092012_9.5m | ecosystem: Environmental > Aquatic > Freshwater > Lake | place: Democratic Republic of the Congo... | reverse complement strand
CTGAAGAGATCGCCTCGTAAGTTTTAAATCCGATGCCAGTACTACAGGAAAGAATGTAACTGGACCTTGCGAGGCGGTCTCTTCAGCTCTGAGTGGGAAGCCTTGGCTGCCCACTATCCCCCTCTCGGACTCAGTCTCAGCCAAAAAAACGGCCTGAGTAGTTACAATATTATTAGGGTTCGGTACTAATTTGTCCACACCTGAAAGTGCACCTAGCTCTTGGTAGATCAATTGCGTGATTTTTAATTTAGCATCATGAGTGCCCGATTTTAACACGTTCTTGCTTTTTTTGTTGAGAATTTCAATCACTTTTTCTTCATGATTGTTGCTGTCATTCACAAACTTTGTTTCGTAGAGGTAATCGGCTAATGCCGAAAGTAACGACATTTTGACGGTACGACCCTTTCCAGTATACAATGGAATACACAGGGTGTGGCTTGTGCCTTCATAATTGCCCGTTCCTTGTCCCGGCATAATAATGATTCGCAATTGGCGAGCTAATTTTAGAGCATTGTCTTGATAAAGTTGAACCAAATCTTTGTACTCTGAAAAACCACCTTCTCTTATCGCGTGCGTCTCTGGATTAAAAATAAGACTATCTTCATTGATAGCCTGTCTCGACCCGCTGATTCTATCAATGATGGGAAAGTTCTCTTCAAACCTCCTCATGTGGTCTTCTATATCAGCAACGGTATGATAGGGACTAGGTTCATTGGCGATCAGGGGAAAACGCAGATTCCGTTGATCAGAACGTCTAAAATTAATGCCTTGTTGAACCCGAATACAATTGTTGATGATTTTAGAGTGCACTGAACCTTTGTTGGACTCTCGCAAATAGCTACGTGTGAGCTCTTCTAGGTTCATGTGCAAATAGCGTTTTAAGGCCGCCTCTTTTTCATTCAAAAGATGCCCCAGCTGAAATTCGGCTTTGTCGATAGCGTATATGGACGGAGTGAATTTGTCATGAAGCACCATGACCTCGTTTCCAAAAGAATGGAGGGTTTCGGTCATTTTTGCCAGAAATCCTCTCACCCTTGGCTCTATACTCCGATCAAACTTAATGGGCAATATGCCTCCATTTTTCATGCAATCAATGGCATTGATCTGCTGCGAAGCTTTTCTCATTTGAGTTAAAACTTCCACCACCATGGGTTTATTTGTTTTCGTCAGTATTTGTTTTGACAAACCCTCAAATAATTTTTTAGACTTATCGCGACATAGTACAATACCGTTTGTTATGCTGGAACACACAATGGCCATCGCGCGGCGAAAGGGAACCTTCAACGCTTCTTGATTTTCAAAGCGCAGCCATTCAGAAACATTGCAAATCAAGAAGCGTTCGTTGCTGATGAGTTGAGATGTGAATTTGGGGTCTGGAAATGTCTCAAGCAGCTGCTCTTGGAGGCTACTATCGGGCCACATGGTCGGGTCGGGGTGTCCAAAATCCATCAATTTAATCAAAGGCTCACCGAGATTTCTAAGCACGGGGTTGTTTTCCTTGAGAATTTGATAACTAACCACATGAAACAACAAATCGGCATAACGCTGATAGAGCGCTTGCTCCGGCACAATCGGCCTGCGCGAGGCCGTTTTGCCTGTTGCGCGCAAAGCTTCTTGGCCTAAATAAATTTCCCCAATTAGGCTTGTATAAGAGGGTATGTCATCAATTAACAATGCTTTGCCTTTGTCATCTTTTCCAGACATCATATTTTGAAATGCAGTGATGCTTTTTTGCTGCTCTATAGATCTCGCTTCTGCAATCAACTTTTGAGCCTTAGCTAAAATCAACGAGAGACTCTCTTCTGTATCTTTTGCGAAGGGGTCTTGTTGCAGCATGACGTCTCGGAACTGCTCATAGAGTCGTTCAAATTGTCCACCGGCATCATCACCTTGTGTCTTTTTGTCTTGTCCAGGCTGTAGGGTGAAGGCCTCTCCCAATACCGAACCTAAATTGCGGCTCAAAGCTTGAACAGAGTCCCTTTTTCGTTCTTCAATGGTCTCATTCAATTGTTTTAATTTTGGCAAAGCTTGATCAACAGGATAGCCCAAAGACAAGGCGCGATAAATCAGACCAATAAGATCAAAACTGTGTTCGAGTTTTTCCGTATTGCCGATCACCTTGAATTTTTCACTTAACTCAGAAATAAGCTTTTGGACAAGGGCATCTACCACTTTATCACTTTCAAATTGTCTTTTGAGATACAATAGAATCAGATACTTAACTTCTTCATTTTTAACTTGCTCAAGTTCGATGAGCAAGACTTTTTGGTGCAGAGAAAAAGCTTCTTTAGCCCACTCCCAATGATTTGAAATAGCTTCGATCCAAAGCTCAAAGGCATTAGCTGGGCGTTTATCGATCATATAGGCTTTGAATTTAGCTTCGGCTATTTTGCGTTGCAGTCCCAACTGATAGGCACAGAGCTTCTGACGGTCATTTTTAGGCGTGGCTAAAGCTTGATCCATGCTGGGCAATTGTTTTTCAGCTTGATTTAAACTATTGATGCGTTGCTCTAACGTCCAATTCTGATCGGGGTATTGAAACTCCAAAAAACTGGCCACAAAATTAACCAAGGCATTTGGCGGGAGGAAACACTGCCACAAATGCAACTGAACTTTCTTTTTATTGGCCTCTTCAATGGACTTGCACTTGAGCCAGTCGATATTTAACGCGGCTAAATTGCGCCTTGCTTTTTCAAAAGCAGAAGCATAGGTTTGACTCAAAGACTCGGCCAATTGCTTTTCAAAGAAATGTTTTGAAAATAAGAATTGAAAGATTTGAAGTCGTTGTTGATACAAAACTGGAATTTTGGCATTTTGAAACAACTGCTCGGTGAGTTCCAACAACTGCTGCTCTTTTAATCTTGTGCTATAGTTTTCTAAATAGGCTGGCGAACATTTTTCAATGATCCCATATTGTCCCAACAATCTCTCACTTTCGGTCAAACGACCAGACCAGACTGTGAGTAACGACAGTTTTTTTGACACCTTTTCGACTTGTTTGTTCTCGTGGTCCAATTCAATGCTTAAAGCAAATTTTTCGCGTTGTTCCAGTATTTTTGAAATATTCAACCACAAAGAATGGTTGACAGATCCCAAATTCCAATGTTTGAAGATCAAGTTTAAAAAATCAACTTCAGGAAAAGGCGCCTCTTTTTGCAAAGCAGCCTTGAGTTGTTGCATTAAATCATCTACTTTTTTAAACAAGGCATTTTCGATTTCTTTAAAAAGATTGGGATCAATTTGGAAGCTATATTTTGCCAATAAATTGAGTTCTTTGCCTTTGTTTTCTGCACAAAACTTATCTATCACCTTGTTCAATTGGGATAAGTCTTGACTTTCCCACACTCGCAAAACGAGATCGGTTATGTTGGGCTTATTAGCGCAGTGATCGACAAACTGGGCTGTCGAACCTTTGGTCCAAAGAGAAAGGGGAAGAAGGTTTTTCAAAGATAGGTTAGTGAGGTCTTGGTATGTTATGAGGATTCAAAAAAGGGAAGCGGTCTTTTTTTGCAAATGCTCGCAGCGGTGATTTTAGCTGTAGATTGTAACAACGAGGCATCACAACCCAAGCTAAAATTTGAGAAATTACTTTATTTTGACTGGGCCAACTGGAACAGGAAAGTCCAAATTGGGGCTGATCTTGGCTCAAAAGTTCAATTGCCCTATTTTGTCGATCGACAGTGTTCAAATTTATCGAAATATGGACATTGGCTCAGCCAAACCCAATAGATTGGAAAAATCTCAAGTTTTGCATGAGATGGTGGACATCGTTGACCCCCAGCAGTATTTTAATGTAGCAAAGTTTGTAACGCTAGCGGAAAGCGCTTACGACCGTCATTCAGGGAAGATCCTTGGCGTCGGAGGCACCCCTTTTTATATCAATGCACTTCAAGATGGCTTGACTCAAATAGACGTGCAACCCCAATTTGAAAACTATTTAAAAACTTTAAGCATCAAGGAATTGAGTGATTTTTTGTATAAAAACGATCCAGAGAGAGCTGCTGCCATTTCAGTGAACGACCGCTTTAGACTGGAAAGGGCACTTGCGATTGTTTTGAGCACGGGAAAAAAACCCTCCAGCTTTTTAAAATCAACGCTTGAAAAGCGCGCTAAGCTCAACTTGTATGCGCTAAGATGCGATCGCGCTCTCATGCATCAACGCCTAAAACAACGACTTGAGGGCATGTTTGAAGCGGGTTTGCTCGAGGAGGCTCACGCTTTGTACAAATTGAACCATCTATCTAAAACAGCTAAAGCTGCCGTGGGTTATAAGGAGCTTTTTCAATATTTTGATGGAAACTGGAGCTTAGACACCGCCAAAGAAAAGATATTGATCGCAACTAGACGGCTATTTAAACATCAAATGACTTGGCTCAATAAAATGAACGTGAATTGGATTGATGTCCATCCGGAAGAAGTTGAATTGGCGCTGCCTAGTTTAGACATTGCGATGCAGCAGCATTTTGAAGCTTTAGCTACTGATGATGTTTAAGAAAAATAGAAACATTCATAGTGTCGTACTTTGAGAAAAGGAATTTAAAATCCATGCAAGAAAAGAAAGGCATACTGATACTGCAATTAGGCTCGCCTGCTAGTCCTTCTGTTGCCGATGTTCGTCAGTTTTTGAAATGCTTTTTAGGTGACCCACGAGTGGTCGACTCAACTTCAGTGATGTGGAAAATTGTTTTGCATGGAATCATTTTACCCTTTCGACCTAAAAAAGTTTCTAAGGCCTACGAACGTATATGGGATGGCGAGACATTCCCTCTATTCAAATACACCAAAGCTTACGCTGAGGGCTTGCAATCTGAACTCGAGAAATTGCATCACGAGGACATTCATGTAGAGTGGGCTTGTTTGATTGGAGCTCCAACCCTTGGCGAAAAGCTGCAAAAGCTGATCGACTTAGGCTGCAAAACGATTCGAGTCATTCCCCAATTTCCACAATTCAGCGGGGCAACGACGCTTTCAGCGTGGGATGCTTGGGATAAAACTCTAACAGAAATCAACCTGCCTCAGAACATTCAAATTGAAAAAGTCGATCGTTTTCATCGCAATCCAGCCTATATAGAAAGTTACGCAGCCCTTTGTAACGAAGTGATTGCACAGCATCAACCACAAAAATTACTCATATCTTTTCACGGTTACCCTTTGCGTAGAATTTTGGCCGGCGACCCCTACTACTGCCATTGTATTGAAACAGCCAAGCACATAGCGGCTCGTATTGAGGGGTTAGAACTCAAGAACATTATAATCACCTTTCAATCAAAATTTGGCAGCGAACAATGGCTTGCACCGAGCACAGAAGGAACCCTGTTGGATTTATGCAAACAAGGCATCACATCTGTAGCCATAGTCTGTCCTGCCTTTACGGTTGATTGCCTAGAAACCGACGATGAAATAGGCCATGAATTGCGTCATGTTTTCATCGCGGCGGGCGGCAAATCATTTCAACGCGTGCCTTGTATCAACGCCAACAAGCAATGGGTGGAAGGCAGTGTAGAACAGTTGATCTTGCCTGAATTTAAAGACATCCCAACTTTGGAGGTGCCACTTCAATCTAAGCTGGCGGTGCCGCGACAAAAACTCACCGAAAGACCGATTAGCGCAAAAACTAAAATGACGCTCAAAACGATGTTCATCGTGTTATTTTTAGATTTAATTGGCTTTTCTATTATTTTTCCACTTTTCCCAAGAATGTTGGAGTATTATGGCCAAACCGAGGGAAATTCGGGCCTGTTTGGCATGATGATGCATCAAATCAATCAGCTTGGCACTTGGTTAGGTGCAGAAGAAGGGGCTTATCATGAAGTATTATTTGGTGGTTTGCTGGGTTCTCTTTATTCCATTTTTCAGTTTGTATTTGCTCCTATTTTTGGCAGCCTTTCCGATAAATATGGTCGCAAACCCATTCTTTTTGTATCCGTGTTGGGCATTTGTTTCTCTTATGGACTGTGGATTTTTGCCAATAGTTTTATATTGCTCGTGATAGCGCGACTTTTAGGCGGCATCATGAGCGGCAATATTTCAACTGCCACGGCTGTTGTCGCCGATGTGACGGACTCGAGCAATCGCTCTAAAGGCATGGCGACCGTGGGCATTGCTTTTGGGCTGGGATTCATCGTGGGCCCTGCCGTTGGCGCCTTTGCCTCTCTCATCGATCTGACCCAGATTTTTCCTATTCTAGTATCATACGGTATACACCCTTTCACCATGCCGGCCGTGGTGGCATTGGTGCTCGGCATCGTCAACTTATGGTATATTGTCAATAACTTTGAAGAATCACTTAGCAAATTCACGCGCGGCAAAGCGACAACGGTAAGATCCATCAATCCTTTAAAATTGTTCAAAGTTGAGGCTTATCCAGGTGTGACCCTCAATAATACTATTTACTTTCTTTACTTATTGACCTTTTCAGGCATGGAATTCACGCTGACCTTTTTGAGCTTTGAACGCTTGAAGTACACGAATGTTCAACAGGGCATGATGTTCGTCTATGTGGGATTGGTGTTGGCATTCATTCAAGGTGGTTATGTCCGACGTAACGTCAGTAAGGTTGGTGAAATCAACATGGCATTTAGAGGCATGGTGCTCTTGGTTCCGGGCTATGCCTTGCTCGGTTTCGCCTATAGCAATTGGATGCTTTACTTGGGACTTTTTTTAATGGCGATGGGCTCAGCTCAAGTGATGCCATGCTTGGCTGGGTTGGTATCAAAATACACACCAGAAGACGATCAAGGTCGTGTTGTCGGTGTATTTCGTTCATTGGGAGCCTTAGCTAGAGCGGTAGGGCCTTTATTGGCTTGCTTCATTTATTGGAATCTAGGTGGAAAAACGATGTACGTTCTCGGCGCCTTATTTTTGTTCATCCCAATAGCCCTCATTAAAAAATTGCCTGATCCAAAAATAAAAGAGAGCAACGCTTGAAAAGGAAACTGATCGTCGCAGTGACAGGGGCTTCGGGTTCAATATTGGCTTATAGACTAGCGCAGTACCTTGCCAAACGTGACGATATAGAAACACACGGTATCATTAGCGACGCTGCGAAACTCACCTTCACTCAGGAGATGGGATTGCCTTTTAAAAGTCTCAGTTCCTGCTTTGACGTTTTACACGATTCGAAAAATATCGGCGCCACCATTGCCAGTGGTTCCTATCAACATTCAGGCATGTTGATCTTGCCTTGTTCCATCAAAACCTTGAGCGCTGTTGCTAATTGTTTTTCTTCTGAATTGATCAGCCGTGCTGCTGATGTCTGCCTAAAAGAAGGGCGCCCCCTTTTGCTTGCCATCAGAGAGACGCCTTTTCACTTAGGGCACTTGCAACTCATGGAAAAGGCCGCACAAATGGGAGCCATTGTTTTTCCACCTATTCCGGCTTTTTACGCCAAACTTGATTCTGTCGAAAAAATGATCGACGTCACCTTAGGGAGAATGCTCTCAAGACTGGGCATCGAAAACGACTTATATGAGGCTTGGACCGGTTTAAGCGGTCAAGATTCCTAAACTCAAATTATTTTAGGGCGTTGATCAGTTTCGAGATCCACTGTGGATCATCGTATCCTATCGACATGGATTTATTTTCTTGCTGTTCGTTTTTAATGGTATAACTTGAGGTTTGATCGTTACAGCGAATCGTATAGAGCGTTTTCAAATTCGCTTGTTTGCCCACTTCACGAGTTGAAATTTCTATGGCGCATTTTGCCATAGACTGTTCCTCGGTTAAAGTTTCTTCATTTTCAAACAAATAATGTTGGCGGATAGATTTAACTTGAACGATCCACTCATTGTGGCGAATCAAAAGAGTGGAGGAAACCTTTTCAGCCACTTCCAATAATTTTTGATACTGTGCCAATAAAATGGAGATGTCTTGCACGGGCGTAGCGATGTCTTTTTTCTTCAATTCTTTTGCCTCTTTATCAAGTCCTAGAATTGGGTAAATGGAAGTGATGCTCATGTTGCAAGGTATACCCAGTGGTGCAAATATGCAATACGGCTAAGCCATAAGTTTGCGGGGCGATTGCACTAGGATTTCAAGATCGCATGAGCAGAACTGGTATCTTTACTGCGACAGATAAGTTTATAAAAGCAATTGGACATCTCCAATTGCTCACTAAAAGGAATTTTATCAACAAGGGATCAACTGTTTTTTATGAATTTAACCCGATTACCGACAAAAATACCCGATTTAGTTCTTTTGGCGCCAAAAGTCTTTGGCGATGATAGAGGCTTTTTCTTAGAATCCTATCACCGCAATAAATATCGTGAGCATCAAATAGAGGCTGACTTTGTTCAAGACAATTTATCACGCTCACAAAAAGGCGTGCTGAGAGGACTGCATTTTCAGAATCCTCATGCTCAAGGCAAACTCATCATGGTTTTAGAAGGTTGTGTTTACGATGTAGCTGTCGATGCGCGCAAAAATTCAAGAACTTTTGGACAGTGGGAAGCTTTTTACTTAAAAGCAGAAGATCGCACTCAACTTTATGTTCCGCCGGGGTTTGCGCATGGGTTTTGCGTCATCAGCGAGTCGGCCCTATTTAGTTATAAATGCACCGATTTTTACCACCCCGAAAGCGAGCAATCTCTGTTGTGGTCTGATCCCAATTTAAACATCCCTTGGCCCATAGAAAATCCCCTTCTTTCTGATAAAGATAAAGCAGGAAAATGCTTAAAGGATTTTAATCCCGAGCAGCTTCCCGATGATAGTTGATTAAACAAGTGTGGTTCGACATAGTTAAAGCACTTTTTTTACCTGTGTTCAGCCACCTTACGCCATCACCGGTGGTTTTACCTCATCTTGATAAGCCGTGCCAATTCTGACGACCTACACTAGTATACAGGAAGGGTGATGCTGCGTTTGCTTGTTTTTTTGATCAACGTTGCCACCGAAGTGGCAATGATGTCTGCAAGCTCATTGAATAGTTCTCTGCGAATGCTGTGCTTTGCATAAATCAACCCAATCTCTCTTTGTGGCACCGGAGTAGAAAAAGGCAAGAGGTCAATTTCAGCCGCTTGTTGCATCCAAGCCAAAGCAATGAGTTCGGGCACAGGCGTGACGCCTTCACCAATCTCAATCATTGCGCGCAAAGTTTCTATGCTCGAGGCTCTAAAATTCGTCATTTCACTCATACGTCTATCTTGACATAGTTTTAAAGCTTGATCCCTCAGACAATGCCCCTCTTCCAACAGCAACAGTTGTTCATTCAGCAGCCACTTTTCATTTACGGGCAAGGCCTTGCCGCCTTGGTGACCTTTAGGGACAGCCAAATAAAAGCTCTCCTTATAAATAACTTTTTCCTCTAAGCGTTCTTCGTGAACTGACAGTGCTAATAGACCTAAATCAATTCGCCGTTCGTGCAGGGCATGAATGATCTCGTTGGTTTTCATTTCATGGAAGTAATATTTCATTTCAGGAAAACCTTTACGCAGGTTTTTAAGACAATGCGGTAATAAATAAGGACCTACCGTTGGAATCACCCCGATTCTCAAGGATCCCGCTCTCGGGTTTTGGTGAAATCTGCCAATTTCATGTATTTGGTTCAGCTCTGCCGTGATGCGTTTGGCTCTTTCCAATATGGCTTTGCCAGCTTCACTCAATACCACGCCTTTAGCCTTTCGGTCCAATAGCAACACACCGAGCTCTTGTTCCAATTTTTTAAATTGACCACTCAGCGTGGGTTGACTGACATGGCACTCCTGCGCGGCTTTGCCGAAGTGTCCATGTTGATCTAATGCTATTAAATACTCGAGATCTCTAAAATTCATGGGTGATTAAATGAGTTCATCCACATCATCCCACATGAAACAACCACTCAAGCTCTTTTATGGTGCTTTTAGCAAATATTCAAAAGCCGATAATCCAGCTTTTGCACCCTCGCCCATGGCGATCACAATCTGTTTGTAGGGAACTGTTGATACGTCACCTGCAGCAAAAATGCCGGCAGCACTCGTGGCTGTTTTCTCGTTGATCACAATTTCACCGTATTTCGTGGTTTCGACATGACCCGCAATCCAAGTTGAGTTTGGAACCAAACCTATCTGTATAAACACTCCAGCCAACTCCAAGCTTTCTTGCTGGTGATTTTTTCTATTGAGATAAACCAAGCGCGTCACCGTTTTGCCATCGCCAACAATTTCTAAGGTCTGAGCATCCGTGATGACGCTAATGTTTGGAGTTGCAGACAATTTGTCAACGAGCACCTTGTCTGCTTTGATCATTGCTCCAAATTCTAGGACGGTGACCTTTTTACAAATTCCCGCCAAGTCTAAAGCAGCTTCGATGCCAGAGTTGCCTCCGCCCACGACAGCGATGTCTTTTTCTTTGTAAAAGGGTCCATCACAATGTGGGCAAAACGCAACACCACGTCCTAAATACTCTTTTTCGCCAGCGACATTGAGTTCTTTCCATTTCGCGCCCGTTGCTGCGATCACAACTTTTGCTTGCAACTCTAGGCCACCTTTGAGTTGCAATGCTTTTTGTTTTCCCACCGCCATGCCTTTGACGCTCTGATTTTCATAAATATCGACCGGATATTGGCTGAGATGCTTTTGTAAACCATGAGCCAATTGTGGGCCTTCGATATAGGGCGTGGAAATTAAATTTTCAATGCCTTTGGTTTCTCTAACCAATCCTCCTACATTCTCTGTGACGATGGCCGTTTTTAGACCCTTGCGTGCTGTATAAATAGCAGCAGAGGTGCCGGCCGGCCCACCACCGACCACCACGACATCGTAGTGCTTGGTTTCTTGTAACATAGAAGCTTCCTCGACACCCATGGTCGCTTCAAGTTTCTCAAGCAATTCACTCATCGACTGACGTCCAGTTACAAAGGTTGTGCCATTGAGTTGGACTGTAGGTACGGATAGAATGCCCATGTCCTTCATCAAGTCTGGGTAGAGTGAACCATCCACCATGGTATGTTGAATATGTTCATTTAATGCCGCCATCATATTGAAAGCCTGTACTACAATCGGACAGTTTTCACATGACAAAGAGACGTAACTCACGATATTCAAATCACCTTTCAAGGCTTTGACTCTGGCTTGAGTTGTTTGATCGGGCATCTGAGCTTTTCCAATTGCCGCCAATGGAGCTAAAACGAATGAGGTCAATTCATGGCCTAAAGGAATGCCTTGAAAAGCAATGCCGACCTTTCCCTGCGCCACTTTGAGCTCCAGTCTGATCGACTCATTTTCAACAATTTGCTCTTGCAATGAAATGTGGTCGTTGAGTTGTGCGACTTCAGAAAAGAACTCTCTAAAAGCCGAGAGTTTTGAGTCAGTGCCATTGTGAATGAGCACAAAATCTATCGCCACGTCAATTCTAGACCATGCCTCGCGAATTTGATTTTTTAGATTTTGATTGAGAGCCATCGTTGTATCCTTATTTATTGATAGTTTAAATGAATGCGTTGAAAGCCTTTGGCCTTCAACGCACCTTGCAAATTAGATCTTTCCTACT